>Ga0224722_1002267_pt1 | contig 10282 bp, 7 predicted proteins | sample Balambano_FR1_Me_FD_161646 | JGI IMG/M metagenome (GOLD analysis project Ga0224722, IMG submission 161646) | Freshwater sediment microbial communities from Lake Towuti, South Sulawesi, Indonesia - Balambano_FR1_MetaG | ecosystem: Environmental > Aquatic > Freshwater > Lake > Sediment | place...
GAACCTATCAAGCCTTGAGTGAGGCAATCGAGAGGGCTTTTGCTGAGGTATCTGAAACCGACATCCGAAACTGGTTTGCTCATTGCTGTTACTGCTCCTCGTAATTTTGAAAACCGCTATAGCTTAACATGGTCTGGAAATAGCCCTCTCGTCGCTGAACTCATCCTGGATGACCTGGAAAAATACTTGGTTGAGGGGAAGGGAGGGTGAGGAGCAGGTGGGTGGATGAGTGAAGAGGTGGAAGGGAGCGATCGCGCTGGAGACTGGGGCGAGCAAGTGTACAAGCGATGTTAAGGATGGAAGCAAAACTCATTTCGCGATCGGCGAAACCGTTGTATTTGTTGCTTGTAATTCCCTTAACATTTTACGCAGACTGTCGCGCCAATAAGGGGGGTGGCTTGTTAACAGGGTGGCCGTTTTCTGAAGAGACAGAACTGAAAAGGCCGGCCGCCGAGCTGGAGTTGGGTATTCTTCGGTGCTGATGGGCACCACTTGCTGGACTGTGAGCGGAAAACCAAGAGTTTTAGCTTCTTCAAAGATGGCGATCGCGAAATCATACCAACTGCACACGCCACTGTTGGTGTAATGATAGGTACCCGCAGTTTTAGGAGTCAGGTGGGGGGCGAGTTGCGCGATCGCCAGTGCTAAATCTTTGGCCCAAGTGGGGGCACCAATTTGATCGGTTACCACGCGCAACTCCGATCGCTGGGCCCCAACCCGCAACATGGTTTTGACAAAATTTCCTTTCCCCTGCACTCCATAAACCCACGCAGTTCGCAGAATCATGTACTTGCGGCAGGTCGATCGTACTGCCTCCTCACCCATTAACTTTGACTGGCCATACGCACCCAAGGGATTTGTCGGATCAGTATCGAGATACGGACGGCTATGCTTACCATCAAACACATAATCAGTTGAAATGTGAATCAACCCAGCATCGAGTTTCTCTGCTGCTTCTGCTAAAACTTGAGGTGCTTTACCGTTGATTGTAGTTGCCAGTTCAAGTTCACTTTCAGCCTTATCCACGGCAGTATAGGCAGCCGCGTTAACGATCAAGTTAGGTTGAACCGCCTGCACCAGGGGGCGAATCGCATCCGGGTTTGATAAATCCCATTGGGTACGATCGATCGCAATCACCTCCCCCAACGAAACCAACGTTTGCCGCAGTTCTTCTCCTACCTGTCCATTTGCGCCAGTTAATAGAATTCGAGTCATGTCAGCCTTTTTCGTGTGCAACGTTTGCCATCAATCCGATTCAACCATAGCCGTAGGGGCGTGGAGATGGCACCCATTTAGCTCAATTCAAGATGAAATTTTAAATCCCAAACCTCTGGCCCAGTTTTTACTGGCTGACTGAATCCTCCAAAGGTACCGTGTCGTGGAAATGAGTGTAGTCAATGATTCGTTGTCCATTGGCAGACGTTGAAAAAAGATCGGCAAGCTGGTGATTCCACAGAATATTGCGGACAGCGTAGGTGTGCCGCGCATGCACCGTCTGAGCCACAGTCTCATCAATGCCAGTGAGGGAAATGAGAATTTCGCCTGTGTGATTTGCCAACGATTCGGGGGTTTCACCGTAAAGGGGGCTGTCTTCATCGATCGGGTGCATGCCAGTCCAGGTCAAGATAAAGAAAGGACTATGATTACGGATTAATTTCATGTCATAGATCCGCCGCATCGGATAGCCCTCAGCCGTTATTTCATCTTGGATTAACGTCACCCAAAGCCGTGCTTCCAAAATTTGATTACCACGATTATTGGCAGCTCGAAACATCAACGTAGGTACGCCGTTGTAGGGCATGATGACTGCCGTCCGACTGAGCAAAACCCGTGCCGTTGGACGAGAGAAGCGGGCAAACATCAGTCCGGTTGCCATAGCCACTCCCAACAACCCGATGAATGCCTCGATTGCGACCAGAATGTTGGCATAGGTTGTCTTGGGGGACATGACCCCGTATCCGATCGTCGCCATCGTTTGCACACTGAAGAAAAAAGCATCTGCCAGCGAGCCGGGGCGGGCATTGGTGATATTGTCGCTGCCAATCAAATATGCAAACGCAAATGCCAAGTTAGTAACGACGTATAAACCGGCGACAAGTCCTAAAAACTGCCACCACGGCATGGTTAGAAGCTGGTGGTAAAGATCCGTAAGGGGATGGTAGCCACTCAACTTGAGGATGTTGACGCGCCCATCTGGACTGAGAACACGTCGGAGGGCACTGATTTTCGATCGTTGCCTTTTGCTAGAAGTAGCCTGGGATGACGCATGATGTTTGGGGTTGGGGCGGGGGGAGGGAGTGCTGGAGCGGCTCATAGGATCTGCGATCAGGTTCTTGCTTGTGACTATACACGAGGAATCCCAATGATTGACAGCAGAATGAATTTATGGTACATAATTACTATTACACTTCATCGCTCCTATTAACTACAAGCCTTCAGTACACACGTGAAGGCTTATTTTTTTAGCTCCATCGTTGAGATTGAATTCCTTTAACGTAAAGAATATGCTCTGCTCGGAAAATCTCGGTCTCGCTGCCACTGACGACGAGCAAGTAATTTCCTTGCATAATCTGGGCAATGTAACTCCTGGCTAGTCGAGCGGTAATTCCCTGGCTCACTAGGAGGCCGATCGCCCCACCTGCCAGCGTGCCAACGCCGATCGTGGAAAGCAGATATAAGGCCGCTGCACTCACAACGACTTCCCCTACCCCTGGAACAATCAACAGCCCAAACCACACAAATAACCCCGTGATACCGCCTGTAAAGTTTCCAACCAGCAGACCACGTCGTCGATTGGGAACTGAACCAGTTACCGTTTCCAAATTGGCTTCGTGTAGCAATTCCTTCATCAATGTTTTTTCAGCGTGTCCTTTTAGCTTTTTGAGGCCACGAGTGTCGTTTCCAATCAAGAAAATTTGCGCCAGCGGAAAACCAGCTAAGACCAATTGATCTACAGCTTGACCAATCGCTTCTAAACTTGGCAAAACTGCGATCGCCCGTGTGTATTGATGTTGGTTAAACATTCCCCACCTCGTTCCCATGCAGTAAGGAATTTAATGACTTATGTCACTAATCTATCTTTCCAACAGGATGAAATGGTAGGTTTCAATGCCCAGGTTTGCAAAGAATGTTAAATCTTTACCCATCAACATCAATAACCTGAATGCAGAAGGATTGGGCGATCGCCACAAATTCTTCTGCAAAGTTAAGCTCAAGGTTCAATCTTGAGGTATCCTGAACCAACCCGCGTAATTAAGATTTACTGATCTGTATTTTCAAGAACCTTCTATTTCAGAAGAACGTGCGTGTTGGGACGAAACAACCCAGGGGAGTGACTCTCTACCAAACAAGCCCATGACTAACGAAGCCAATGACATCTACGCTCAAGCCAAGAATGGCAGTGTTGCAGCCATCATTCAGGTTTTAAATGAGAAGCTGACGGACTCTGGTGTCAGAACCCGAGCCATCTATGCGGATGGGATGCTGCAATTGCTATGTGAAGGTCAGACGCTCGACCAATTGGAGCAACCAGTCCTGGTAGAACGAATTCGGTATCTGCTTGAAAACATATCGCCACGAACTATTCGCCGAGTCAATATTTACAGCCGCATTGTCCGAGAACAACAACTTTTATGGCTAGACGAAATCAACCGCGATCGCGAGAATCAAGTGCTGTGGTCTGAAGAAATTACCCTGAAGCAGCCGAGTCTACTAAAACGCCTACAGGATGATTGGGTTTTCCGTAAATCGGAAACTATTCGCTCAGACCGCGGAAAAAGTACAACCGCCAGAATAACTCCACAACGGCGAGAACATGGGCAGTTTTGGCGAGGTTTAGTAGGGGGTGCGATCGTCACAGGTGTGCTGCTGGGGGGATGGTGGCTTTATCAACGTTATGGAGCAGGCACGTCATGGCAACCAGCCAGTGTGACTACGACCAAGCCGCCCACCCCGGAGTCTAGCCCCGCGCTGCCTGAAACGGTTGCCGCGACAGACCCGTTTGCTGATGCGGTGCGTCTGGCAGAACAAACCTCTCGATCGAGTCAAACGGCGCGATCGGCAGCCGAGTGGTTGAATTTGGCAGCCCAGTGGCAACAAGCCTCAGACTATATGGCCCAGGTTGCAGCCACCGATCCACGCTATAAAACCGCTCAAAATCGGGTGGTTGAGTATCGCCGTAACAGTGAAATTGCCTTGCAGAAAGCCAAACAGTCGCAAGTCAACGAAGCGAATACTGCAACTGGATCTTCAGGGGCATCTCCGGATTCATCATCCGGTTCGTTGTAGTTGGTCATAATTTTGACAAGCACATTCTATGAGAGAAATACTGCAAAGCGCTTGGGAGCCATTTAACTGGCACAGTGGGTGGATTATCTGGAATTTGTTTTTAGCATTTATTCCACTGGTACTTAGTTTCTTTCTATATCGCCGCCGAAGCACCCGCCGATCGCTGCTCTGGTGGGTTGCATTTCTAGTATTTTTTGCATTTCTCCCCAACGCCCCTTACCTCTTGACCGACATCATCCATCTCATTCGGGCAACGCGATCGGGTTACTCAGCATTTATCATCGCCCTCATCTTTATTCCGCTGCATTTATTTGCCATCATCACTGGATTTCAAGCCTATGTCATTTCAGTGATGAATCAGAGCGTTTATTTAAAACGGTTGGGAGCTGAGAAATTTATCCTTGGGTCAGAATTAGTAACCCATGCGTTGTGTGCGATCGGTGTTTACTTGGGACGGTTCCGCCGCTTCAATAGTTGGGATTTTGTCGTTGATCCGGGGAATGTTTTTACTTCAACGATCGATGACTTAACCTCCACACGCCCTCTAGTGGTGATATTTATTAGCTTTATGGTCTTAACCGTCCTTTATTGGATTGTGAAGCAAATTAATCTCGGTTTAGTTCTCCGCTTTCGAGAGATGAAGGCGAGTGGACAATGGTTTGAATAATTTCAGTTGGTCGAACAACCATTGAGGCTAAGTCAAGATTGCACCCCCCATCAGCCGTTGGTAACGATAGTCGAGTTCTTTTTGCATCAATGTCCAGCGGCTGAGGGTTTCGTCCTTAGCGATGACTTTTTCGGCAGCTTCTCGGGCCTGTTCCAGAACAACTTGGTCGTCCACCAGACTGGCCAGGGCAAAGTCAGGCAGTCCCGATTGCCGCGTGCCCAACACTTCACCCGGCCCCCGAAATCGCATATCCATTTCTGAGATGAAAAAACCATCCTGGGATTGTTCCAGCACTTTCAAGCGTTGACGAGCGGTTTCGCTGCGAGAACTGCTCATCAGCAAGCAAAAAGATTGAGCGGCTCCCCGTCCGACTCGTCCCCGCAGTTGATGCAGTTGCGATAAGCCGAAGCGATCGGCATGTTCAATCAGCATCACTGACGCATTGGGCACATCGACACCAACTTCCACAACGGTTGTAGAGACAAGAATTTGAGTTTCATTGTCGCGAAATCGATTGATTGCCGCATCTTTTTCGGCGGAAGTCATGCGTCCATGCAACAGACCGATCGTGAATTCGGGGAACACATTCTGCTGAAGTTCTTGATGTTCCTCGATCGCCGATTTCAGATCCAGCTTTTCAGACTCATCCACCAGCGGCAACACTACGTAAACCTGCCGTCCCTGGGCAATTTCGCGCCGCATTAAATCGTATGCTTGCATTCGGTCTTGCCCTGCCAGCACCGTTGTTTGAATCGGCTTACGTCCGGGCGGCAACTCATCAATCTGGCTCACGTCCAGATCACCATGCAGCGTTAAGGCTAGGGTGCGGGGAATGGGAGTGGCTGTCATCGTGAGGACATGGGGATGTTCCCCTTTCTGCTGTAGTTTTGCCCGTTGTTCCACCCCAAACCGATGCTGCTCATCGATCACAACCAGGCCCAAGCGCTGGAAGTTGACTGGATTTTGAATCAAAGCATGGGTCCCCACCAGCACCGGAAGTTCGCCGGTTTCCAATTGGGCATGAATTTCGCGGCGTTTGGCTGTTTTGGTAGACCCGGTGAGGAGTTCCACAGGAATGTGCAATAAGTTGAGCCAATTTACCAGTTTGCGGTAATGTTGCTCTGCCAATACTTCTGTAGGGGCCATGAGGGCCGCTTGATAACCAGATTGAATCGCAGCTAACATCGCGACCACGGCAACGACAGTTTTTCCTGAGCCTACATCACCTTGTACGAGACGATTCATGGGTGTAGTTTTTTGCAGATCGTTAAGAATGTCGTTGACAACTCGTTGTTGTGCGCCAGTGAGTTGGAACGGAAGAACTTGGTAAAAGTCATCAATTAGTTTTCCAGTAGGTGCAAGAACCGCACTGGATTGAGTTTGTTGAAGGGCTTTGCGGCGTTTGAGTAAGCCCAGTTGCAGGTAAAAGAATTCATCAAAGACAAGTCTGTGACGGGCAGATTCCAGTGCTTCCAGGTGGGGGGGAAAGTGGATATGGCCGATCGCAGCTTGAATTCCTTCTAATTCGTAGGATTGGCGCAACCCCTCCGGCAATGCCTCCTGAATTTGAGTCGCAGCAGGCAATGCAGTGACAATCACCTTCCGCACCAGATCTGCCCCGACCCCCTCTGTGAGCGGGTAGATGGGCACCAACCGGCCCACTTTGATGGAATCAATTTCGCCACCGGAGTGATCCAGCACTTCAATCTCTGGATCTTCCAGCGTGACCCCGTATTTGCTGCGTTTAACCAGGCCCGAAGCCGCGATCGCCGCTCCCGTTACATACAGCCGCTTCTGCTGTTCTTGCCAACCGCGATTGTTGAACCGACCACCCGCATAAAATCGGCTCAACCGCATTTGGCCGGTGTGATCCCGCACCACCAGTTCCAGGATGGTCAACTTCCCGTTTTTGGAACTGGTGAAACAATTGCACCGTTTGACAAATGCCACGAGCGTTACGGTTTCCCCTTCCTGCATGTCTCGAATGTTGACTTGGCGGGCATAGTCGATATGGTCACGGGGGTAGTAGTAAAGCAAATCTCGCACCGTATACAGCCCTAGCTTGGCCAGCTTTTCGGCATTCTTGGGGCCGACTCCCGATAGATAGGTCAAGGCTTGATCGAGGGTAACTGGGCGTTTCGGGTCAGTCAGAGGCGCGGTTTTGGGTGAGCGGGCGGAAGGGGAAGTAGAAATAGCTGAGTTTTGAGGAGGGTTGCTTTTGGGCTTTTGACTCACGCTCTCTGCCCTCTGCCCTCTACCCTCTGCCTTTTCTTTTTCCTCCACCTCACATTCCTGGCGAGTTTGATGCAAATACCGACGTGTTTCGGCGACGAGGTGTTGCCGCTGGGCGAAGCTCATGTCGGAGTAGCGAGTGTATTGATCACTGAGAGTTTTCCAGCGTTGTTGTTGGTCCTTAGAAAAAGTTTCGGGGGGTTGGCTAAGGCTCAGGTTGAGGAATTCGCTGAAGCGGTATTGCTTGCCCTGCAGGTCGTTGAACCCTTTCTGGGCCTCGATCGACAGGGCGTTTTGGAGGCGAACCCAATCGGGAGTGTCGGGCTGGGAGGACGCGGGTGGTTGGGACATGGCATCACTCCTCAAACCAGGCTGCTCGCCATGCTTCTTCGGCCTGAGCGATCGCCAGCTCTCGTTCCTTTTTACGATAGGTTTGGTGCAATGTTTTGAGGCGACCAGTTAGACTTCGCAGGCGATTGCGTAAGACGGTAGTAGCCCCATCGCTAAACTCGACTTCCGAGAGTTTCAAGTGAACGGCGACCAATTGCACGACGATCGAAACCGCTGCATCTGGTTCATCTTCGAGGTTTTGCTCGTCCTCCTCCTGAGCGTCCATCAACATCTCCAACATATTTTTAGAAATGGCTTCCATCTGGTTGGCATTGATGTTACTGGTTGCCTTCAAAAATTCTGGCAGTTTGTTGGGTAAAATTCCAGCCTGTTGCAGCAAGCGATTGGCTTTCAGGGAGACGGCTCGAATTTCATGGGCGATCGCGGCTTCGAGGGCGTCCTGCCATTCAACCAACGCGGCGATCGTGAACGGTTTCACCGAACTGGAATCTGAATTTGGTTCAGCAGTCGCGAGACTTTCTGCTGGTAGATTCGACTCCGCTTCTGCCGCATCAAATGGTGCGGTAGATTCTTCAGTCGGTTTGGTTAAAGATTGTTGCAAAAGTGCGTTGAGTCGGAGTTGGGCCTGTTTCGCCAAATCCTGAAACGCTTGTTGTAAGGCTTGACGCTGATTCAATGACAGAGACAGAAACTGGGTGGGATAGCCCTGTGTGCAGACATGATAGCCTGACAAAATTAATTGCTGGCGCAGTGCTTGCCCGAGTGCTTTGAAATATTCTAAATAAGTCTGCAATAAATCCTCAGCAAGTTTGCTTGCTGTTTGCTGTAATGTCGCAATATCTTGCTTAACTCGTTCTACAGAAGCCACGTAACCTTCACCCTACTCGCGACGTTCTACCCCAGCATCAACAGGCACCACGCCTGCCCCCTGAAAAGGTTCGGCAGTACCAGTCCAGTTGAAGTCACTGACGCGGAAACTGATCGAACCAAGCTCCAGGACTGGATTGTAGCGCAGAATAATCGCATGGGTACGGCGGCTATATTCAAGAAAAATGTCGGTGCTGATGGCCTCGCGGGTGTCCAGGTTATAGGAGGTTTGCACCCCAGCTCGCACAGGCCCGTAAAGCTGCTGGAACAGCGCGAGAGAGAGAATTCGGTTATCGACGGTACGATCGAACAGGAAGGGCGATTGGCCGCTGCCGATGATCTGGCTATAGGAAACACCGATCGCCGTATAGTCAAAAAAGCGTTTGGAAAAGTTGCCAAATTGCGCCGAAAGGCCGACCGTTCCAATTACATCCTGCTGGCTATCGCCATTTGTGTACTGGCTAAATACGCCCCGCAGCGAGGTGGCAAAACTAATTTGCGGCACAATGGGGTTTGGCGTGTAGTTCAAGCCTGCATCGCGAGTGGCGGGAAGAGGCTTGCCTGACCATAACAAGAACGATCGCCCAATTCCAGCCGTTGCTTGAAACCGCCCCAACTGCGTGCGGTTATTGTCCCGCACGGGTTCTAACAGTTCCTGCCGATCGGTGTCAGCCGTAATCAACTGGTAGCCAGTTTGGTAATTCAACACCAGCCCTGTATTGCCCAGGACGATGTTAGGTGATTGAATCACTGCGCCTAAGCTAGTCTGAATGGTTTGGAAACCCAGGGAGCCATTAAACAGGCGATCGCGAAAGCTGTACTCCAAGCCAACTCGGTGAAAGCCGAAGCGCGTAGGGAGAACAAATTGTTCTAGCCGCGCACTGGCCCGCAGTTTATTTTCTAAATTGTCAAAGTCAAATGAGGTCAGCGAAGCGCGGGCACGGAGGGTCGTGCGATCGCCAGGAAAGGCATTCAGGGAGGCTCTCACCCCAAAATTATCTGGATCACCCACGCCTTCGCTGTCTTCTCCGATAATCATTCGTTGCAGAAAGATTTGGGGATAGATCGTGAAGCTAACTCGATTCGTGCTCAGGACATTCACAATTCCTTCAACAAACAAACCACCCCGGTCTTGGTCGTCAAATCCAAACCGAAAGAAGGCGGGTTCTTGCTCTGCTCGACTCAACAGAAAGCGACGACGCAAAATCGGCACGGACACTTTTTGATCAAAGACTAAGCGGGGGCGAGTGGCGACAACTTCATCTTCTAGAGGCGAAAGTCGCGTCAGCACCGCGCGATCGGCACGAAGTACCAACTCCGGTGGGGAAAAAGGGTCGTTGGTAATGTCAATATTCTCGGCGACCCAGCCTTCCGGAGTAAAATCCACTCGTTCCGCTTCAAATCGCAATCGCCGAATTTGCCCGCCTCGTGGTAAGGCACCCGGCAGACGATTGACATCCCGCCCCGCGCCGATCGAAAAGCTGATTCCACCCGGAGAAGCTACGTTAGAAATAGGTTGCTGGGATGTAATCCGATCGCTCAAAGGTCTGGAGAGGGCTGGTTGCTCACCGATCGCCGTTTCTGCCCCAAAGGCTGCATCAGTGCCGACAGTTGGCAGGAAAATACCGCCTCTAGCCTTTTCAACGGTGCCCACACCCTGCACAAAGTTGTATTCAAATCGCTGCCCCCGTAACACCTGTCGCCCGCGTGTTAAGGCCACATTTCCCTCGGCTACACTCAGGCGATTGGGCAAATTCACCTGAACACGATCAGCTTCCAGGAGCGCATTGCGGAACCGCATTTTGACGTTGCCTTCAGCCGTAAAAATTTGGCGGCGCTCGTCATATTCCTGCCGATCGGCGGTTACTTCAATGACGT
>Ga0224722_1002270_pt1 | contig 10268 bp, 9 predicted proteins | sample Balambano_FR1_Me_FD_161646 | JGI IMG/M metagenome (GOLD analysis project Ga0224722, IMG submission 161646) | Freshwater sediment microbial communities from Lake Towuti, South Sulawesi, Indonesia - Balambano_FR1_MetaG | ecosystem: Environmental > Aquatic > Freshwater > Lake > Sediment | place...
GTAGTCATCAACCCCAGCCTCAACTGGGGCGACAACCGGCGCGCCCAGGGGCGTGATTACCGCATCCTCGGCCTGCCGGATGATGGCACACTGGCGGAATTGGTCAAAGTACCGGTGGCAAATCTCTGCGCCAAACCGGAGCATCTCACTTGGGAAAGTGCTGCGGCGCTGCCCCTGGCCGGGCTAACGGCTTATCGCGCGCTCTTTACGCGCGCCTACCTCCGCACCGAGGATCGCGTGCTGATCACGGGGATTGGTGGGGGCGTGGCGCTCTTTGCGCTCCAATTCGCGGTGTCGGAAGGGGCGCAGGTCTATGTCACTTCCAGTTCGGCGGAGAAGATCGCGCGTGCCCAGACGTTGGGGGCCAGTGATGGGGTTAACTACCGTGAGGAAAACTGGGCCAAGAGGCTCAAGACGGCGGTTGGCGGGTTTGATTTGATCGTGGACAGTGCGGGGGGCGAGGGTTTTGCGGAGCTGATCGATCTGGCTGCGCCGGGTGGGCGCATTGCCTTTGTCGGGGCCACACAGGGCAACCCTAGTGGGCTGGACTTACGGCGGGTCTTCTGGAAGCAACTCGATCTACTCGGCTCGACGATGGGCACCGCTGACGATTTTGCGAGCATGGTGCAGTTTGTGCAGAGCCGTCACCTTACACCCGTCGTTGACCAAGTTTTCCCCTTGGCTGAAGTTGAGCGTGCCTTCCAGCGCATGCACGCTGGCGAGCAATTTGGAAAAATTGTGCTAAAAATTACGCCCCCTGATATAATGTGAACCCATCGCCAGTTTGTTGAAAGACGATTGAGGGTTTACACGCACACCCGGCAGCGTTACGCGCAAGAAAGGAGGCCAGATGGCTATACGGCCTGATACGGTGCTCACACCAGAGGTGATGGTCGCCAACGGCATTGGCGCGGAAGGCGAAAACCTGCTGAAGAGCAATGTCTCTGAAGCACTTTACTGGGATCGCTACTACAACCATTCCGATATCAACTACGAGTGGAACAACGGGCAGGTGGAGGCGACGCCCATGACCGACTATGCCAAATATATGATGTACCTCTGGTTTCTCGATCTGCTGCGCGATTTTTTGTACGCGCAGTCCATTGCCCGCATCATTGGCCTCGAATTGGGTTTTCGGCTGGCTTTGCCAACAAAAACTACCATCCGCAAGCCTGATCTCGATCTTGTTCTGAACAGTAATCCGATACCGCTCGGTGATCATGACCGTAGCTACCGCGGCATCTTCGACCTCTGTGTGGAGTCGCTTGCGGATGGTAGCCAGCTAGAGATTGAGCGCGATACGATCGTGAAACGCGATGAATATGCCACCGCAGGTGTACAAGAGTATTACATCCTAGATGAGCGGGGCCTAGAGACTCAGTTTTATCAGCTTACGCGACGTGGGGTCTATCAACCCATGCCACGCATCGATGGCGTGGTTCGTTCGCAAATTTTACCTGGTTTTCAGTTCCGCGTGCAAGACCTCTATCGTAAGCCACCGGAGACGCAGATGGTAGGCGATCCACTCTATCAAGCCTTTGTCTCGCCGCTCTACCGAGCCGAACGGTTGCGCGCCGAGCAAGCAGAAACACGTGCTGAACAGTATGCTGCAATCCTGAAGGCAGCGGGCTTGCTCCCACCGGATGAGCAACTGTAGTCAAAGCACAATTGGTTACGGTCGCAGATTCGTCAGCGTACGCGGGAAGGCGATGGACTCGCGCACATGATCCAGCCCGCAGATCCACATGACGGCGCGTTCCAGGCCTAGCCCAAAGCCACTATGCACCACGGAACCGTAGCGGCGCAAGTCGATGTACCACTCATAGACTTCTTGCGGCAGACGATGCTGCTCGATGGCGGCGATCAGCTTGGCTGGGTCACTCATCCGCTCGCTGCCGCCGATGATCTCGCCATAGCCTTCGGGGGCCAACAGATCGACACTGCGGCAGACTTCCGGGCGATCCCCTTCCGGCTCCATGTAAAAGGCCTTGACCTGGGTTGGGTAGTGGTGGACAAAGACCGGCTTGTCAAACTGCGCGGCGATAAAGGTCTCATGTGGGCTGCCAAAATCATCGCCCCAGGTGATGGCGGGCAGCGGATCCTCGTAGCCGGGCACCAGGTCACCACGGGCCGCCGCTGCGTTGATCATACGGACAGCGTCATCATAGTGCAGCCGAGGAAAGGGCGGGGTCACCTTTTCTAGATGGGTCAAATCGCGTTCTAAGACGCGCAATTCAGCAGGACATTCGCGCAGCGTCGTCCCCACGATGTGGCTGACAAACGCCTCCTCGATTTCCATCAACCCTTCCAGGTCGCAAAAGGCAATCTCCGGTTCGACCATCCAAAACTCTTGCAGATGACGGCGGGTTTTGCTCTTTTCGGCGCGGAAGGTCGGCCCAAAGCAGTAGACCTTGCCAAAGGCGAAGATGTTCGCCTCGTTGTAAAGCTGACCGGTCTGCGCCAGATAGGCTGGCTCGCCATGATAGTCGATGGCAAAGAGCGTCGTTGTGCCCTCGGCGGCGGCTGGGGTCAGGATCGGTGTATCGACATTAAGATAGCCGTTGCCATCCAACCAGCCGCGAATAGCCTGGATCACCACCGCTCGCACCCGCATCACCGCCCATTGACGCGACGAGCGCAGCCACAGGTGGCGGTTCTGCATCAAAAATTCGATGCCGTGCTCTTTGGGCGTGATCGGGTAGGGATCGGCAACCTGGACGATCTCCAACGCCCGGCCATTCACCTCATAGCCGCCGGGGATGCCCGGTGCGCGTTCGTCGGCCTTGACCAGGCCGGTGATGCGTAGACTGCTCTCCTGGGTTAGTTGCTTGGCCGCTTCAAAGGTTTCATCACTTACGTTGCCGCGGAAGAGCACCACCTGACAGACCCCCGTGCCATCGCGCACTTGCAAAAATTGCAACTTGCCCTTGCCGGTCTTGTGATAGAGCCAGCCCTGCAAGGTGATCTCTTGGTTGACATACTCGTTGAGTTGATCGATGGTGACAACGGGAGCCACAGGATTTACTCGCTTTCTGTAAACAAATCATCGAGTCGCAGCGTTGAGGAGTTCGCATCCTCAGATGCGAATTCCTCGACGCACAACTGATGGACTAGGCTGAAGAGCGTTCGTCTGTCTCTTCCGTCGCCGGGTAGAGAGACGAGAGATCGATCTCGTAATCCTCCAACTGCCGTCCGACTTTGGAAAAGTGTTCCGAACGAAACTCGTAGCTATCACGGCTAGCGGGGCGCGTCACATAGGTGTAGATAAAGACTGCCTTCGGCGGTGTGTAGTTGCTCAGATCGGTGATGCTCTCCGTCACGGTCGGCTCGCTTCGCCCGTTGGGGGGTGGGGCGGTGCGATTGCGCGTTCGGCGGCGGCGACGGTTTGTGCGCAGCCCGCGTTCGTTGGCGGGGCTGGCTGTGTTGCGCTCGACCGGGCGTTTGGGCGGTGCTTCGCGGCTTTCCGTAGGGGTGCCTTGTCCCTGCGGCCCGCGTTGGCGACGCCGGAAATAGCGACGGCGTCCCTCCCGCTCGGTGTTATTGGTTCGTTCTTCGGCCATTGATTTACTGCCTTTGGTGGTTGAAGGGGTAGAGAGGCACACCGGTAGACACGTGCTACCCCACCCGGGTGCCGGTCTTCTACGGCGTCGTATAGCTTGTCACGATTTGCCCTTGCGGGTTGACCAACTGCGCCACGCTCCCCGATTGCCACACGGGTTCACTTTGATTCCAGTAGAGGGCAATCGGCGTGTTGGTGCCAGTGCGGCTGTGTACCCACAACGTGCTGCCCGCAAAGATCGATACATCGCCAAACGTATAGCTAGGGCCATCCCCTGGGGTCAACTGCCAGCCTTGCAAATTCACGGCGATATCGCTGTCATTGACCACGGAAACGGCTTCGCTCAACAAGTTACCCGGCGCGGCAATTTCCACAATCCGCAACCCTTCACCAGTTGATTGGGCCGGCGGACTATCGCTTGTCGGCGTAACCGCATCCGGTGTGGTCGGGATGGTGTTGCTCGTCGGGATCAGCAGCCGCTGGCCGGAAAAGACAAAATCGGGGTTTTCCAGTTCATTGGCGGCCATGATTGCGGCAATGCTGATGCCAAAGCGATCGGCGATAGCCCCTAGACTATCCCCAGCTTGAACAATGTAAACCTCTTGTTCCCCATCGGTGGTCGCAGCGACCGTGGGGGCCGTCGGCACTTCGGTTGCGGCGGGAGGCGTTGGTGTCACCGCTGCCGCGACATTCGCCGCACTATTCTCGGTTTGTGCGGCTGGGGTAATCACCTGGATGGTCGGCGGGTAGACAATCGCCAATTCCTCTGGATCAGGACGGCGCGCTTCGATGACCCAGGCGACGCCCAGCGCAATGGCCAAGCTGATCAGGGCATTGAGGGTGATGATCAATGCAAGTTGGCGACGATTCATGTCAGAATTGTACCACAAGTATTGCACTGGATGAAGTAGCACGTCCACCGGTGATGGAAATGACGCTCGATCACAACTGCGAGGACGACTACGGTAATTTGTCAGGGTGCTTCCCATTCAGGTATGCTGATCATGAGCAAATTTGTAACCCTGCCACTTGGCTAAGCCGGATTGCTCCGGTACAATTTCCCGCATGGGATGCGGGATGCACAATTTGTAATCCGTACTGCGTAATCCGTAATTGGTAAGGAATATGCATTACGCATTACAGAGTACGCATTGCGCAGTACGCAGTAGGAACCTGGGAACTAACTATGCTTGAGTCAAACACACGGGCGCGCAGTGGGATGGGGTGGATCGTCGGTGGTGTGCTGGCATTGCTGCTCTTTACTTGTATGACTACCACCGTGGTCGGCTGGTTTTTGATCAACGGGCGCTCGCCCCAGGCTGACCGTACGACCTTGCGCCCGGCGCCCGCGGCGGTCAACGCTCCGGTACAACAGGCGGCGCAGAGTGCCCCGCCCCCACAGATCGTGATCGCCACTCCTGAAGGCGGGCTTGACTATGAAAGCGCCACCCTGATCAACATCTACGAACAGGTGAACCCGTCGGTCGTCAATGTCAGCAACTTCACACGGGGCAGTTCGTTGGACAACCTGCCTGGCAACTTTCATGACGACGATCTCTTGCAATTGGGCAGTGGCTCTGGGTTTGTGTGGGATGCCGAGGGCCATTTGGCGACCAATTATCACGTGATCGAAGACGCCGATCAGGTGCAGGTTACCTTTAACGATGGAACGGTGGCTCTGGCCGAGGTCGTGGGCAGTGACCCCAGCAGCGATCTCGCGGTGCTCAAGATCAACCCTGATGGGTACACGTTGTTGCCTGTACGCCGCGGGAAACTGGACGATGTGCGGGTGGGCATGCGCGTGGCCGCCATCGGTAACCCCTTCGGTCTGGAAGGCACCCTCACCAGCGGGATCGTCAGCGCCATGGGCCGGTCGATCCCCGCCATCACCCAGTTCAGTATCCCCAATTCGATTCAGACGGACGCACCGATCAACCCCGGCAATTCCGGTGGCCCGCTGCTCAATGAGCGCGGTGAGGTGATCGGCGTCAACGCCCAGATCCGCAGCGAAACGGGGGTCAACAGCGGCATCGGCTTTGCCATTCCCATCACGATTGTGGAGCGCGTGGTGCCGGCGTTGATTGCCGAGGGGCGCTATCTGCACAGCTATTTGGGGGTCAGCGGCACAACGCTTAGCCCGCTCTGTGCCGAGGATTTAGAATTGCCAAAGACCTTGCGGGGGGCTTATGTCAATACCGTGCTGCCCAACACACCAGCCGCCAGGGCTGGATTGCGCGATGGCAATGCTGCCTCGAACACAAACTACATTGCCCTCTGCCCAACGCAGAAAGGGGGGGATGTGATCATCGCGATCAACGACCAGCCTGTCACCGCGTTTGATGATATTTTGGTCTATCTAGAGACTTACAGCAGCCCTGGTGATGTGGTGACGTTACGCGTTCTGCGCAATGAGCAGGAGTATCTGCTGGATGTAACGCTGGCTCCTCGCCCTAGCAATCGCGAGCCATAAGAACCGATCCGAATAACGGTTGCGGAGTCCGTCATTACCCCTTACGCAACTGCTTCGTCGCAGAGTTACTCGGATAGGCTCAAGTGTAGCCCGGTGCGATCTTCAGTCCTCTAGTTCGATGGTGTGATCAGATGTGCCCTGCCGCCAGGTACCATTGGCGTCGCCTACCGTCCAGGCGGAGCGAATGCGAATGGTACGGCGCAGGCGGCGCGCAGGTGTTTGATCCACCTGTGGTTTCAGCGGTTGAACTTGGCGTGCGGCAACGGTCATCATTGCTTGTTGGGCTAGCTGGTGCGTGAAGCGACTGCGCAACAATTTCCAGGCGGCGCGCATCGCTAAACTTGCCACACCCGCCACCAGTGGCAGGGCCACAGTGCGCAGGGTTGCTGGCAACCCCGTGGACGAGGCTACGGGCAAATTTCCCTGTGTGTCATATCCACAATGTGGGCAATATTGGGCGTCGAGCGGGCTAGACTTGCCACACTGCCCACAAATGCGGGTGATTTCGTTCATCGCTCCTCTTCCCCCAGTCCTCGGTGAGTCAGTGGGTCAATGCGTGCGTATTGACTGTCCGACTGTCTCACCGATCGCTTACAAATCATCACGTAACTTGGCTAGGATGCTGTAAACAGTGTATCATCGACTTGGCACAAAAGTCAATCATCTGAAAGTGAAACCATGCCAGACACGTTACGTCTTGCCGATGGCGGCTACATGCGCCACTTGGATGTGCAAAACATCTTACAATTTCTCTACACCATGCGCTGCGTCGAGCTGATTGGCTTTAGCAATATCGGTAAATCGGCGCTGATGCGGCTCCTGGCGCAGCCCGATGTGTGGACGCAGGAACTGGGCGAGGCGGGCCGTGATTTCTTGCCCGTCTATGTCGATTGCAACCGCATGTTGGCGATGAACGATCATGGGTTTTACGAACTGGTGTTGCGCTGTCTGCAAGAGAGCGCCGAACCACTAACGCACCTTCCCGAACTCACAGCGGCCTATGAGACGATGGTCTCCCCGCCGAGCGATTTCCAGGTGCCGCTGAGCTTTAATCGCGGGTTGACAGCTGTGTTGCAGCAGACCGAGCAAAAGCTGGTGCTGCTCTTTGATGAATTCGATGAACCTTTTGCCAATATCGATTCGCGCGTCTTTATCAACCTGCGAGCACTCAAAGACCGCTATCAGGGTAAGCTGGCCTATGTCACGGCCACCGAGCAACCACTGACGCGCCGTCGGGCTGAAGATCATTGCGGTGAATTCTGCGAATTGTTTAGTCACCATCTCTGGTATCTCGCCCCGTTGACGCGTTCGGATGTCGAACGCTTTGTGCGCCACTACATGCAAGCCTTTGAGATCTATTTTTCGCCCGCCGATATTGAATTTATCTACACCTGGGCTGGCGGACATCCCCGACTACTCAACGGCGTCTGCCGGGTGTTGGAAGGGATGCTTGAGCAGGCCAACCGCACGGCCCCGCTGCCGTTAGACCGCTGGTCGATCCACGAACAGGCGGGCCGGTTGCTGGTGGGTGACGAAGAGTTGCTGTTGGAATGTGACAAGATCCAAAACAAACTGAGCCTAGAGGAGCGCACCGCCCTGTTGTCGCTCAACCAACCTGGGCCTGAGCCAGACCCGGCAACCCTGGATGGGCTAGTGCGGCAGCATCTGCTCTTCAAGATCGAAGGCAAGTATCAGCCCTTCTGTCGGCTCTTTGGTGATTATCTACAGCGCAAGCAGCCGGTGCGCGTCCCCGCTTCGGCTCGGCTGCGGGTTGATCTCGAACGGGGCGAAGTCTTTGTCAACCACCGCCCGGTGGATGCGCTGACTAATCTGGAATTTCGTCTGTTGGCGCTCCTCTTTCAGCACCATGATAAGATCGTTGACAAATACGAAATTGTCCGCAATGTGTGGGGCGAAACCTTTATCGACGATGTGGATGACGCCCGCATCGAAAAACTCGTCAGCCGTGTCCGTCAAAAGATTGAAAGCGACCCCAGCACGCCAAAACTGCTCACCACCGTCCGCGGCCGAGGCTACAAGCTGGTGTTGGAGTAGGGAGTAGGGGATACGGATTACGCAGTACGCAGTACATTCCCTCTTTGTGCAAATTTACACAACCTGAATTTGGGCTGTAGACCAATTGTGACTATACTTACTCTAGAACTTGTATGATAGACTCTGCGCTGCGCGCAACCGTTAGGACTTATGCGGTACTGCACCTGTAATTCACCTGATGGTGGGTCGAGAAGACCTTTCAGAGGAGTAGACCATGGCGGAAGTTTATGAAGCATCCACCCCCCCTGCGCAGGATGCCCCCAAGCTGATCTTTTCCGGTACGCAACGCAATATGGCCGTCGGTTTCGCTATGTTTATCGCTGCTGCGCTCGCCTTTTCGATGGATCTGACCCATACCTTCTTTGCCAATGCCACCGCGTGGACTTTTGTGCTGTGGGGCGCGCTCTTTGTCTATGTCGGTCTGATGGACATCTACCAGACCTATGAAGTGACCGATGCCGGGCTGGTCATCCGCAACCCGATGCGCCCGTGGGCCGCTACCAAAGTCTTTGACTGGGATCATCTCTACCGGCTCGACCTGGTGGTGAAGCGGATAGATGCCCAGATCGAAGATACCGAGATGCAGGTCTATTTCACGCCGGAAGGCGAGATCGCCATCGAGCGCGAAGACCGCGCCTATGACCCGCAACTGGCGCAGTTGATCATCGACCGCGCCGGCTTGAAGCCAACCGATGCCTCCAACCCCAAAGACCTGACCCAATTGCCCAAGGGCAAGACGACCCACATTTGGAACAAAAGTGGGCGCATTGCCGCCACATAACCGGGTCAATTGAAGCACAAAAAAGGGCCACCGCTTGGTTGGCCCTTTTTTGTCCTTTGTGTAATTTGTGAAGTAGGCACACTCCGTACCGGTTCTTTTGGAGGCTCACCCGCACGGGGCGTGCCTACTCCGCGATGTTACATGATGACCGGAATCACCTTGCCCAAAGAAGAACGTCGTCTACGCATTGGTATTCTGGGCTGCGGGCCGATTGCCCAGGCCGCCCATTTTGATGCCTGTCGCAAAGCCCGCAATGCCGATCTCTACGCCCTCTGCGACCGCGCCCCTGATCTGCTGGCGAGTATGGCGGCCATCCACCAGCCTGCGGTGACGTACACGGACTATGCCGCCATGCTCGCCGATCCGCAACTCGAAGCGGTGATCATCGCCACGGCGGATTACTTTCATGTGCCGCTGACCCAGCAAGCCCTGGCCGCTGGCAAAGCGGTGCTGGTGGAAAAACCGCTCGGCGTCACGGTGGAAGAGTGCGAACCACTGGCAACGCAAGTCCAGCAAAGCGGGCTGACGCTGCAAGTGGGCAACAACAAACGTTTTGACCCTGGCGTTGAGTTCGCCCGCCACTTTATCCACACCGAGCTAGGCGAACGCATGGCGCTCAAGGCCTGGTATTGCGATTCGGCCTACCGCTACACCATGACCGACAATTTGCAACCGCCGCTCATCACCAGTGCGCAGAGTGTACGTCCGCCCCGCGACCCCAAAGGGGATCGTCGCCGTTATTACCTCCTTACCCACGGCAGCCACCTGGTCGATACGGCGCGGCTGCTCGGTGGCGAGTTGGCCGCGGTGCAGGCCCGGCTCGTCGAGCGCTTTGGCTCCTACGGCTGGTTTATCACCGTGGAGTACGCTGATGGTAGCGTCGGCTATCTTGAACTGGTGATCACCGTGCGGGGGGATTGGGAAGAGGGTTTCACAGTCTATGGTGAGCATGGCAGCGTGCGGGGCAAAACATTTCTGCCCTGGTTTCATAAAGCCAGCGAAGTCGAATGCTTTTCGGTCAAAGATGGTCTTTATCGCCGTCCTCTGGGGGCCGATGCTTACACCTATAAGCGTCAGATCGAGGGCTTTGCAGAAACGGTGCTGCACGGCGCACCTCAGCAAGGCGCTAGCGTAGCAGATGGCGTCGCCGCGCTGCGCGCTCTGGTGGCGATTGCGCGCTCTGTCGAAACCGGTCAACGGGTGCGGCTAGATACTGTCACGGGCGGGGTTTGAATGAGAAAAGCTCGTTCCACGCTGGAACGTGGAACGAGGACTGGGACGCTCCGTGTCCGACGTTGCGTGACTCGACGCGGAGCGTCGGTGGCGGCATTCGACGCAGAGCATCGAACGAGCAAGGAGACCAGCATGGAGATTGGCATTTTTACGCGCACCTTTGCCCGGCC
>Ga0224722_1002271_pt1 | contig 10268 bp, 7 predicted proteins | sample Balambano_FR1_Me_FD_161646 | JGI IMG/M metagenome (GOLD analysis project Ga0224722, IMG submission 161646) | Freshwater sediment microbial communities from Lake Towuti, South Sulawesi, Indonesia - Balambano_FR1_MetaG | ecosystem: Environmental > Aquatic > Freshwater > Lake > Sediment | place...
CCACGGATCACCTGTCCGAGATCGGCTATGACCCGAACTACGGGGCACGGCCCTTGCGGCGGCTGCTCCAGCGCCGAGTCGAGAACGAGTTGAGCAAACGTCTGCTGCGTGGCGAATACGCTACCGGCGACCACATCGTCGTTGACTACGACCCGCAAGCCACTGGCGAGAACAAACTCACCTTCACCAAGATTGAGCAGGCCCCGATTCCCGTGGAACTGCCCGTCGGGGCGACGATGTTGTAACCAGAGATAACAACAACAAGCATAGGGCCGTTGTCAGCATTGACAACGGCCCTATGCTTGTTGTGTAGTGGGACGTCGCTTGAGTTTCAACACGTGATTTCTTCCACAGCCTCGAACCGCTCAAGTTGGCAGGTGCGCCCAGCCAGCATTTTCAGCTTGGGCCGGAGAACGGCATCCAACCATCGATGTTACGCTGGCTTACGGTGACCGTAGGTGGCGCGGTGGTGTCAATCTACCTGGTGCGATGGTTCTCTACCCTCAATGAGGAACGACGATCAGACCCATTTGCATAAAATGGTGGTCAAAGCTAAATGCCTGGGTGATTTGGCGCTGCTGGGCCAGTGCAAGACACGCACAATCGGTATAACTCCACGCTTTATCTTGGTATTGTGCAAAAATACGCCAAGTCGCTGATTCCAGATCAGCAGAAAAGAGGACAGTCTCAATCAGTTGGCTGTTGCGCAGCCGCAAGCCAATTTGGATTGCGCTGTGAACCCCTAAGCGCAGCTTGGCTAGGGTCAGTAGTTCATCCATCACATGGTTAGAAAGCAACAGGCTGCGCGTGGCGCGCTGTGTACGCAAAAACGCAACAGCCCGCCCGTGATTAGGGTCAGTCCGATCAATGAGCGCATAGAGACCACTAGTATCGGCGACAATCAAAGCGAACTCACTCCTCAATCACTTTCAATTCGGGCCTCAGCTACGCGGAGCAGCTGAGTAGGTTGGGGCAAGGGGTAGAGAAATAGATCCAGGTTCTCACTGTTCACTCCATCCTCCGGGCCAGCACCGATGCCTACGATCTCCCATAAAGGATCTTGCGTTGCTGTGGCGGTCTGCCGCTGGTCAATGGCCTGTGTGATGAGTTGGCGCAAGAATGCAGAGACGCTTAGCAATTGGCGCTCCGCTTCTTCGATTAACCAGTTGTGTTGCCATTCCTCGAGTACTACTTGGACACGCTTCATAGTGATTAACCTTCATGAATACGTATACACAATGCCGTTGCACGGAAGTATACGTTAATTCGTGTGCCATGTCAAGTTACACTCCGCCCTTAGATGAGTAGGAGTAGATGCAATTCGAGGAGTCCTATCCTCAACTGCGCACGGGTCAGCATCTGAGAGTGCTGACCCTGCTGCGGATGATTGTACAATTTAGAGAACAGGTCAAGCCAGCACGGGCTCCACTGTCGCCTGGTGCCACGATTCAATGTAGGCCAGCGATTGATGGCGAAAGTAGGTGTTGTACAACTCGGCGTAGTGACCGTTCTGCGCCATCAGCGCGTTGTGATTGCCCTCTTCGATGATCTCGCCCTTGCGCAGCACGATAATGCGATCGGCCGACTTAATCGTCGAGAGACGGTGGGCGATGACGATGGCCGTGCGGTCACGCAATACGACATCCAACCCCTCCTGGATCTGCGCCTCGGTCAGCGGGTCGACGCTGGCGGTGGCTTCGTCGAGGATGATGATGGCCGGGTCTTGCAGCAGCACGCGGGCCAGGGCCACCAACTGGCGTTGCCCCATCGAGATGCCTTTGCCCTCTTCGCCTACCGGCGTCGCTAACCCCTGCGGCAACGCATCCAGCCAATCACCGCCGCCGACGCGCCGGGCCACGGCGGTCACTTCTTCCTCGCTTGCGTCAGGGCGACCATAGCGGATGTTATCGGCCACCGTGCCCGCAAAGAGGAAGGGTGTCTGCGGCACAATACCCAGTTGCCGCCGGTAGGATTCCAGATTGAAGCTGCGGATATCTAGGGCGTCGATGAGCAGATCGCCGCCCTGGAACTCGTAGAAGCGCGCCACCAGTTTGCCTAGACTCGATTTGCCCGCACCAGTGTGGCCGACCAGCGCCACGGTCTCCCCGGCCTCGATCGTCAGGTTGAAATCCTGTAGCACCTGCTCCTTGCTGGTGTAGCGGAAATCCATCTCCCGAAATTCGATGCGCCCACGCAGCCGCGGGGCCGGTTCATTGGCGATCTGCACCACGCGCGGCTCGGCATCGATCAGCGCAAAGACCCGCTCGCTGGCGGCCAACCCCAACTGAAACTGGCTCCAGAACGAGGCGATACTGATCAGTGGGAACCAGAAGAGGTTGATGCTCTCGACAAAGAGGTAGAGCGCCCCTGCCGTCACCGCCCCGCCAATGACACTCAGGCCCCCAAAATAGACGATCACCGCCGTGCCAATACCGGAGACAGTGCCGAGGATCGGGAAGATGCTACTAAAGACCAAGCCCTGGCGCAGGCTCAGCCGATAGGACTGAGCATTAACATCGCGAAATTCTTCGTAGATGCGTGCCTCTTGACGGAAGTTCTTCGCGACTGAGATGCCGGTGATCGTCTCCTGCACGTTGGCATTGACTTCGGCCAGCACGCGTCGCGCTTGGGTGGTAGTGTGGCGGGCAATGCGCCGAAACTGGAGCGCAATCAGCACGACGATCGGGGCCATGATCAGCGCAATCAGCGATAGCTGAAAGTTGATAAAGACCAACAACCCCAACACCAGTGTGACGATCAACACTTGGCTGATCAAGCCGAGCGTCAGCGTCACCGTGTTGGAGAAATCCTGTGTGTCCGAGGTGACGCGGCTGACGATCTTGCCCGACGAGAACTCATCGTAAAAAGACATATCGCGCGCCAAGACCGCATCGAAGGCATCTTGCCGGAGTTTGAGCACCACCGAGCCAACGATGCGGGCTGTGTAGCGCTGGCGCAGAAAGTTAAAGGTCCACGAGAGCACACCGGCCAGCAAGACGGCGGCGATCAGCCACCACATGCGCCCCCAAACGCTCTGTTGCAGATCGGCCACCCCCTGCAACTGATCCAGCCCGCGGGCGATCAGAAAGGGCAAGGCCGCGTCCATCACCGAATTGAGCACGATCAGCCCGGCCACTGTCACCATCTGCGGTGCGTGCGGGCGAAAATAACTAAGGATACGCCCGACCAACTGGCGATCCGTATATTCCCGGTCATACGCCTCGGCATCGAGGCCGTCCATAATGAAGCCCATGTTTGCTCCTAGAGTGGGAGTAGGAAATAGGGAGTACGAAATAGGGAGGGTTAGCGGCGGAGCCGCTTCCTACTCCCTACTCCGTACTCCCTACTCCCCCTATTCATACCGCGCAAAGATCCGTTTGTACAACTCACAGCGGGTCATGAGTTCCTCGTGCGTGCCCTGGTCGGTGATCTCGCCCCGATGGAGGACGATGATCTTGTCGGCGCGGCGGATCTGCGACAGACGATGGGTGATCAGCAGGGTCGTACGCCCCTCCAGCACCCGGTTGATGGCGCGCTGGATCTGGTCTTCGGTGGCGCTGTCGATGGCACTCGTCGAGTCATCCAAGATGAGGATGCGTGGGTCGGTGAGCAGCGCTCGCGCAATGGCAATGCGTTGGCGCTGCCCACCAGAGAGCGTGACCCCGCGCTCGCCGACCACCGTCTTGTAGCCATCGGCAAAACCGGTGATGAAGTCGTGCGCCTGGGCCGCTTGAGCCGCAGACTCGATGGCCGTGCGGTCGGCCTGTTGCCCCAGACCAAAGGCGATGTTCTCATCGATGGGCCGCGAGAAGAGGAAGATGTCCTGCTCAATGGTCGAGATCTGCGAACGCAGCGCATCCATGTTCCAGTCGCGCACATCCACGCCATCGATAAGGATGCGCCCCCCGTTGACATCATAGGTGCGGTTGACCAGTTTGGTCAGCGTGCTCTTGCCCGAACCCGTCTGCCCGACAATGGCAATCGTTTCGCCCGGCGCAGCGCGGAAGGAGATATTCTTCAAGATGGCGAGACCGTCCGCATCGCCATCCAGGTGAAAGGTAACGTTGTCAAAGACGATCTCGCCGCGCATGGTTTCGGCATAACCGGCCTTGTTTTCGTCCAGTTCGGTCTCTTCCTTCATCAGCGCCAAGATGCGTTCCGCCCCGGCCAGCCCCATTTGCACCAGCGAAAAGGTAAAGATCGAGATAAAGGCGGGGAAGCGCAGAATGTTCATCAGCCCCATGTAGGCGACCAATTCGCCGATCGAGAGGTCGCCCTGGGCCACATACCACAGCCCATGCGCCAGCGCCAGAGTAAAGGCCAAGCCGAGCAACAGCAGCGGCAGATAGCGCGCCTCGATCTCGCCCTGTTTGATAAAGAGATCGCGCACTTGGCTGGCGCTGTTGAAAAACTTGGCCCGCTCTTGCGTCTCTTGCGCTGTCGATTTGACGACCTCAATGCCGGTGATCGTCTCGTTGAGACCGGCATTCATTTCGCCAAAGCGCCAGCGCTGTTCGCCGGCCACCGGGTTGAGTTGGCTGGTATAGCGGCGCAACGCAAAGAAGAAGGCGATCTCAAAGAGGATAGGTGCCAGCAGCAGCTCGACCCGGATCAGCCCGATAAAGACCAGCGGGATGATCAGCCCAGTGACCGATTCGGTGATCAGCGAGACGCCGGGGTTCATCATCGGGTTGAGTTGGCGCACATCGTTGGCGGCGCGTGCCATCACATCGCCCACGCGCTGGCGGTTGTGAAAGGTCTGGCTTTTGCCCAGCAGGCTGACGTAGAGTTCGTCGCGCGCATCGCGCTCCATGCGCTGGCCCAACGTCTCCACCGACCAGGAGTTGATGATGTCCAGCACCCCGCGCACTAACACCAAGCCGAGGATCGCCAAGGCAATGGTGATGAGCCGCCCAATGCTCGGTTGCGGCTTGAGCACTTCATCAAAGGCCACGCCCGTGAGCCGCGGGACGGCCGAAAAGAGTACATTGGTGAGCAACGCGGCTACCAAAAAGCTCGCTACAAACTGGGGGTAACGCAGCAGATGCGATATGATCCACCACACCGGGCCGGCGCGGTTGTAGACATACTCGCCCGCCACGCTGAACTCGCGCTTGAGCGGTGGCGCTGAAGCAAGGGCTGGATTGAGCACGGGTTCCTCCGTGATGAATGCGCTGTTGTGGATACGAACTTCTGTTCTAGGAGCAGTATAACATAGATGTAACCGAATTGCGAAGTACCAGGGTGCTGGGATGCACCGTTGTCGAGCCGTACTACAAGAAAGAGCCAGTTGTCACCGACGGGGATACTACGAGGATTGTTTCAATTCGCTCCGCCCCTCGCGCTCCATCACCCTGCGCAAGCCTTCTCGGTTGAGAATCTTGATCTGTCGGCGCCCGATCTCGATCAGACCAGCCGAGCGGAGGTCATTCAAGATCTGGGTGGCGGTCTCCCGATAGGTGCCCACCCGTTCAGCCAGCTCTTGGTGGGTCAGGCCATTGATCTCGTCGCTCGCCTCGGCTTCAGCCAACTCTAGCAGTACGCTGCCAAGACGGGCGGGAATCCCTTTGAAGGCCAACAACTCTAACCGTGCTTCAAACTCTTGGAGACGTCGCCCAATAATTGTCAGCAGCCGGAGGGCAATCTGCGGCTTGGCGAGGATCAGCCGTTCCAGATCGCGACGGCTCATCACACAGATCAGACAATCTTCCGCCGCCTCGGCAAAGGTGTTGTGCAGTCTTGTGCCCGTCAACACCATTTCGCCAAAGATCATGTGTGGGCCGAGGGTTGTGGTGATAAATTTTCGCCCATCTGGGGTCATGCGATAGAGGTTGACTCGCCCGCGTTTCAAAATAAAGAGAATCTCGCCCGGCTCTCCTGGTCGGTAAAAAACCCGCCCACAAGGCACCGCACTCATCGTCGTAATGCGGTTTAGCTCCTCTAGTTCGCGCGGGGAGAGGTCTTGAAAGACAGCCATTTCTGACAAATACTGCATCTTGGCTGATAGAGATAGAACAGCCTCATGGTGATCGAGCATCACGGTTTGCTCCAGGGGATCGTCAACACTGGCTCATCACAAGCCGATGCCGACCCTACCAACACTCTGGGACTCTGCTTCTACTGTAGCCGCTCGACGACAAGCCGACTGTAAGTCTGACCACACGGCACCGATCCGCCCTGTTGTGGAACTGTACGTAGGCATACCCACAGTCTGCCACCCTCCCCTGTGGCAGAGTAAAGGCCAGCCTGATTTACCCGGAGCCTGAAGGAGGAGAGACCGATGCGGCAGATTGGCAAGTGGCAGATGCTTTGGTGGTTGCTCTTGATAGGTCTATTCTTGGCTGCATGTACCCCAATTGCTAGCGTTCCAGCTCGCCCGACCAGCGCATCGGCTGTCGATTCGACTACACCCATCCTTCAGCCTGCTGATGGCGGAGCAACATTGCTGTCACCAGAGCCACCACCCTTTGAGACCTACGGTTGGCAGACTGATTTCACCCGCCGCATCATCCCCTGGGAACAAATTCTCTCTGGCGGGCCACCCAAGGATGGCATCCCAGCCATTGATCAGCCCGAGTTTGAGACGGTAGCTGCGGCGGCAGAATGGCTGTCCGAGCGCGACCCGGTAATCGTCTTTGCACAGGCAGGGGATGTGCGCGCCTATCCGCTGGCGATCCTCATCTGGCACGAAATCGTCAACGATGTGGTGGGTGGGCAACCGGTAGCCGTGACCTTTTGTCCGCTCTGCAATGCCAGTATTGTTTTTGACCGCACCTTGCAAGGCGCGGTGTTAGATTTTGGCACCACTGGCCGTCTGCGTAACAGCGACCTGATCATGTATGATCGCCAGACCGAAAGTTGGTGGCAACAGTTCACGGGCGAAGGATTGGTGGGGCACTATGCAGGCGAACAACTGACCTTTCTCGGCAGTCAGGTGATCAGCTTTGGCGACTTTGCGGCGGCCTTTCCCACCGGCCAGATTTTGCAGCGTCCACAGGGGAATCGCAGCTATGGTGCCAACCCCTACGTTAGATATGACAGCACCGAGGGGCGTCCCTTTCTCTACGATGGTGAACTAGACACCCGCCTCCCCGCGGCCGAACGTGTGATCGGGGTTGACATTGGTGGCGAAAAAATGGCCTACCCCTTTACAACCCTGGCCCAACGGGGAGCTATTCACGATGCGGTGGGTGGGCAAGCCATTGTCGTTTTGCACAAAGCTGGGACGGCCAGCGCGCTCGATCAGCGCATCATTCAAGAAGGGCGGGATGTGGGGAGTGCTGCGGTCTTTGCGCAGGAGTTCAACGGGCAGCGACTGACCTTTCAGGCCAATCCAGACGGCACATTTAGGGATGCCGAAACGGGCAGCACCTGGAATATCCTCGGCGAAGCAACGGCGGGCGAGCTGGCCAGTCAACAACTAGAACGGCTGCTCTCGTTTGACCATTTCTGGTTTGCCTGGAGTGCCTTTTACCCGGAAACCGGGATCTTTGAATAAAACCAGCCCTACAAACTTTAGCACTGAAAGCGATGAAAATCATCCACAGATTACGCGGATTGCGCAGATTTACAAGTGCAAAAAATCTGTGCAATCCGCGTAATCTGTGGATGGTTAGTGTGGACGTACACGAAAGACTACCAATCGGCTACGCTGCCGTCATCTTCGTAAAAGTGCTCGCCACCCAGTTCCTCTACATACTGCGTTTGTTTGGCGGCCTCTTGCTCATCGACCTCGATCCCCAAACCAGGGACTGTGGGTAGTTCGATATAGCCATCCTGCACCTGCCAGGCAGGCTGCGCTACCCCCATCAACCAATCCGGTCCGACTGACTCCTGGATCAGGAAGTTGGGCACCGCGGCGTCTACGTGCAGACAGGCACTCAGCGCCACTGGCCCTATCGCGCAATGCGGCATAATGTGGATGTAGTAGACCTCGGCCATGTTGGCGATGCGCTTGAGTTCGCTGATCCCCCCGGCGTGCGAGCCATCAGGCTGGATGTAAGCACAGGCTTGGATCTCAAAGAGGCGGCGGAACTCCCAGCGGCTCAACAGCCGTTCGCCCGTGGCAATCGGGAAAGGGACATGATCCGAAACGAGTTTGAGCGCATCGACATTCTCTTGCGGCACGGGTTCTTCGACAAACATCGGGCGCATCCCCTTCAGTTCGTGACAGACCTCGATCGCCAGCGCTGGCGTCATCTTGCCGTGGAAGTCAAAGCAGAGTTCTACTGTCGGCCCCACCCACTCGCGCATGAGGTAGGCCGCTTCGATAAATTCATCGATGCGCGCCGGTGGTTCGTGCGCCCGCCACTTCCCCGCCGGGCCAGATTTAAAGGCCGTGTACCCGCCAGTTTTTTGCAGATAGTCCAGCCGCTCTTTGGATTTGGCCTGGCCCTCATCGCTTAGATCACGGATGCCCCAGTGCGCATAGACGCGCACCCGGTCACGCGTCGGCCCGCCGAGCAGTTGATAGACGGGGACACCGTAAAATTTGCCCGCAATGTCCCACAGCGCCTGGTCGATCCCGCTGAGTGCGCTCATCAACACGTTGCCGCCGCGGAAAAAGGCCGAACGATAGATGTGCTGCCAGTGGTGTTCGATGCGCAGTGGGTCTTTGCCGATCAGATACTCAGCCAACTCTTCCACCGCGCCCATCGTGCTCTTGGGCTTGCCCTCCAGCGTCGATTCCCCCCAGCCGACCAGCCCCGTGTCCGTCGTGATCTTGACCAGGCGCATCCGCGGGCGCGGGAAGAACTGCTCGATGTTGGTGATCTTCACAGAAGTGCTCCTTTGTTGGTTACGTAACCTACCCCCTCCTAGCCTCCCCGTTCGGCTGAGCGTTCGACTAAGCGCTCAGCCGAAGTCTCACGGCGAAGCCCAGATTGGGGGAGGAACGGTATTCTCGTTCACCCGGATCGGTTCCCTCCCCAGTCTGGGGAAGGCTAGGGAGGGGTGGGTTAGGTACGCTGTGAGTGCGATGTTGGCCCAATTCTAACGCGAGTGGCCGATTTTCACAACCAGGGTAAAAATGTTCCTCGCCCGTCAGTCAGTGCTTACGGCGCGATAATGGGCAGGAAGATCAGCCCATCACCAACCTCGCGCGCAACGGGGCCAGGATCAGTGGGCAGGCTGGCCCGGCCACTGGCTCGCCCAAAGTAGGCCTCCAGGAACTCATCCCAGTTGCTTTTGCGGGTGACGCTAAAGATCTGATCATCGATATAGAGCGTGTAAAGGCCGCTGGCCGTCTGCGGCCAATAAATGGTGAGGCCGTGCGTATTGCTATAATCAAGCCGCCCGAACGAACGTTGCGCCTTGCGGACAACCGCCGCGTCAATGGCGGCTTTGAGCGCATTGCCTTCCGCTACGGCAATGCCTTTGCGCGCCAGCCGATCCGCCAGATCCCACAGATCGATCAGCACATCATCGTTGGTCAGTTGCAGATCGGCATTGCTGTCCACCTTTTGCGCTTCCGCGCGGGCCTCAGCAATCGCCGCGCGTTGGGTCGGCAGCGCCGCGCGCAGGGCATTGCTCCAAGCATTGACCGCGGCATCCAACGTAGGGATCTGAGCCAGGTCGACCAGACTCATCGCATAGGGTTTGCCGGTCACTGCACCATAGTAGAGATCAAACATCACATCGCCAAAGGCGCGCCCAGTGGTGGTAGGTTGGAAGCGCTCGTCGCGCAGATAAGCCGGATAGGAAGCGCGATTGGTAAAATTGATCGTCGGGAAGAAGAAAAGTATATCCGCCACCTGGGCTGCGTCGTGGGCTACTTCATACAGCCCCATGAGGCAGGCTTCATAGGCCAGAATATCGAATTTGCGCGCCCCGTTGCGAGTCACCGTCTTGAGCGCCGAAAAAAGTTCCGCGTTGGTAAGTTTGTCGCTCTTGTTGTCAGTCCCGCGTGTGCTGTCATCCCACGAGATGCCCGAGACGCCGTTGCCGTGGTCATCGATGGCGAGATAGTAGCGATCGGCGGGATAATTGTTCATCGCCCATTCGACAAAGTTGATCAGCGTCGCTGGGTCGCCCATGTTCAACTCGCCCATCTCCCACCGGGTCACGGTCTGCACATATTGGGCATTGGGCTGAATGTGATAGCGCGTCGTTTCGCCCGTGGGGCAGTGCGTGGGGATGCGATCGAGCAGCACCAAGATGTTGAGAAAGCGATTGGGGCCGATCTTGTCATTCAACTCGACCTCCAGACGCTGGAGCAATTCCGGGTAGACCCCGCAGAGATTGGTATCCCCATCCAAAAAGAGCATCGC
>Ga0224722_1002272_pt1 | contig 10266 bp, 7 predicted proteins | sample Balambano_FR1_Me_FD_161646 | JGI IMG/M metagenome (GOLD analysis project Ga0224722, IMG submission 161646) | Freshwater sediment microbial communities from Lake Towuti, South Sulawesi, Indonesia - Balambano_FR1_MetaG | ecosystem: Environmental > Aquatic > Freshwater > Lake > Sediment | place...
GAAGACGACGGTGTCGTTGCCGGTGCCGCCGACAATGCTGTCGTCGCCTGCGCCTCCGATCAGCACATCGTTGCCGCCGCCGCCGATCAGCGTGTCGTTGCCGTCGAGCCCAACGAGCGTGTCGTTGCCATTGCCTCCGATCAGCAGGTTGGCGTCCCAGCTGCCGGTCAGGCTGTCATTGCCGGTCGATCCGGTCAGGTTTTCGATGTCGATCATCGCCAGATAGCCGAAGGCGTTCGGCCCGGTGCCGGGCGGGGCGCCGATGTTCTGCCATTCGCTGGTGTCGAGCGAGACCCAAAGATCGGTGTTGAAGCGCGACAGGTCCACCGTGTCGGTGCCGTCGCCGCCCTGCACCTCGATCCCGAACTGGAACGGGGCGAGCGACAGCGTGTCGTCGCCGTCGCCGAGCGTAACGAAGCGCGCGCCGCCGAAGCCGAGGGTGACGCTGTCGTTGCCGTCGCCGGTGTCGAGATAGTTGATCCTGCCGTTCACGGCATTGACGATGTCGTTGCCGCCGTGAAGGCGGACGGTTCCGGCCCCACCCGACCCGACGGTGATCCGGTCGATGCCGTTCGCGGTGTCGATGAAATTGACGAAGCCCGTGCCGATGGTGACCGTGTTGTTCCCGCCACCAAGCTGGAACGTGCCTGCACCGCCGGATCCGCCGGTGACCGTGTCGTTTCCATCGCCCGTGGAAACATAGCCGACAAACTCGTTGCCGAGAGTGATCACGTTGTTCCCGCCGCCGGCGAGGAGCGAATCGATCCGGCCGGAGTTGATCGTGACGCGGTCGTTTCCTTCATACATGATCAGGGAATTGATAACGCCGCCATTTAGCGTGACCGTGTTTTTACCGGAGCCGAGGTTAGCGGATGCGACACCGCCGCCCGTTAGTCTGAGCGTGTCTTCGCCGCCCGACAGGCCGATGGCCCGCACGAAGGCATTCTGCCCGACCAGAATGCTGCTTGTGCCGGTAGCGTCGGCGTAACCCGTGATGCTGCCAACGAAGCCGTTGTTCAGCGTGATGGTGGTCGGGCCGGACCCGAACAGGATGGTATCGGCGCCTTCGTTGAAGGTCAGCGTGTTGGTGCCGAATGCGCGGAAGGTTGCGAAGCGGCCGGAGCCACCGGTGAAGGTGTTCGTGCCCTCACCGAACTCGATGAAATGGACGAAGCCCGAACCGCCGTTGACGGCATTCGTGCCGCTGCCAAGGAAGATCGCATCGACGTTGCCGCTGCCGAGCGTGATTTGCGTGCTGGCCGCCTCCCACAACCCGATGTGGCGGACGCCCTGGCTGCCCAGGTTCAGCGTGACGTTCCCGCCCCCGCCGCCTTCGATATAGCGGACACGCGTGCTGAACAGCGTGACCAGGTGGTCGCCTTCGCCGTCGGCCAGCGACAGCCGGTCAAGCCGGCGGACGATCCCGTCGTTGCTGTCGGACACCGTAACGTTGAAGGCGAAGGCGCTGTCGTTGAAGGTGGTGAAGTGGGGAACCCGCCACAGCGGGCCGGTCAGGGTCACGTTCAGCGTGTTCTCTTCGGTTGCCGATTCGAGGCCGATGCTGACCCGGTTGATCGACCCGCCCGACCAGGTGAAATTGCTGCCGAAGGCTCCGAAGGCGGTGCTTCCGTCAAGTGTTATATTCTGCGTTGCCATCGATTCTCTCCAATCATCAATTGGGCGTTCTGCCCGCCCCGAATCGGACTCCGCGACCGATTCGAGTCAAGCGCGATTCGGGTTGGTTCTGGTTCGTTCCGAATCTTTCAAGCGGGGGTTGTGGCCGTGGGTTGTGGCGTCCGAGCGGGTCGGGCTTGCGTCGGTGCGGACGTCGGCCTATATGTGATCCACAGCGCGGTTCGGGGTCCACACCCGGGCCCACCGGGACGCACGCGACGGGCCGCTGGCCCGTTTTTTCATTTCTGGGACCCTGCATGTCCGACCTGATCGCCAAGACCGCCATCGACCGCCGCCTCGCGGCCATCGTCACCCCCGCGATCGAGGGGATGGGGTTCGAGCTGGTGCGGCTGCGGCTGATGTCGGGCAAGACCCGCACGCTGCAGATCATGGCCGACCGGCCCGAGGGCGGGATCGAGGTCGAGGATTGCGCGCGGATCTCCACCGCCGTGTCGGCGATCCTCGACGTCGAGGATCCGATCGAGGACAACTACGTCCTGGAGGTTTCGTCGCCCGGTATCGACCGGCCGCTGACCCGGCTGCGGGATTTCGACGCCTTCGCCGGCTACGAGGCGCGGCTGGAGACGGCGGAACTGATCGACGGCCGGCGGCGGTTCAAGGGCATGCTCGCCGGCACCGAGGGCGACGAGGTGCTGATCGAGATCGAGGAGGCGGGCGAGACCGTCACCATCGGGCTGAAGTTCGACTGGCTGGCCGATGCCAAGCTGATCCTGACCGACGACCTGATCGCCGAGATGCTGCGCCAGAAGAAGGCCTCGGGCGTGATCGACGAAAGCCGGTTCGACGACATCGAGGAAAGCGAAGCGGACGGCGACGAGGCCGATCCGCCCGTGACGAGACACTAGGGAAGGGACAAGGATGGCCATCACCTCTGCCAACCAGCTGGAACTGTTGCAAACCGCCGAGGCGGTCGCGCGCGAGAAGATGATCGACCCCGGTCTGGTGATCGAGGCGATGGAGGAAAGCCTCGCCCGCGCCGCCAAGTCGCGCTACGGGTCGGAACTCGACATCCGCGTCAAGATCGACCGCAAGACCGGCCGCGCCACCTTCGCCCGGATCCGCACCGTGGTCGAGGATGACGCGGTCGAGAACTACCAGGCGCAGCTGACGGTCGAACAGGCCAGGGGGCTGCTCGAGGCCCCGAAGGTCGGCGACGAGATCGTGGACGAGGTGCCGCCCGTCGACCTCGGCCGGATCGCGGCGCAGAGCGCGAAACAGGTGATCCTGCAGAAGGTGCGCGAGGCCGAGCGCGACCGCCAGTTCGAGGAGTTCAAGGACCGCAAGGGCCAGATCCTGAACGGCGTCGTCAAGCGCGAGGAATACGGCAACATCATCGTCGACCTGAACGGCCGCGGCGAGGCGATCCTGCGCCGCAACGAGAAGATCGGCCGCGAGAGCTACCGCCTCGGCGACCGCATCCGCGCCTATATCAAGGATGTGCGGCGCGAGCCGCGGGGGCCGCAGATCTTCCTCAGCCGCACCGCGACTGAATTCATGGCGGAACTGTTCAAGATGGAGGTGCCGGAGATCTACGACGGCATCATCGAGATCAAGGCGGTGGCCCGCGACCCCGGCAGCCGGGCCAAGATCGCGGTCATCTCCTATGACAACTCGATCGACCCGGTCGGCGCCTGCGTCGGCATGCGCGGCAGCCGGGTGCAGGCGGTGGTGAACGAGTTGCAGGGCGAGCGGATCGACATCATCCCCTGGAACCAGGACCAGGCGACCTTCCTCGTGAACGCGCTGCAGCCGGCCGAGGTCAGCAAGGTGGTGATCGACGAGGAGGCGGGGCGGATCCTCGTCGTCGTGCCGGACGACCAGCTGTCCTTCGCGATCGGCCGGCGCGGCCAGAACGTGCGGCTGGCAAGCCAGCTGACCGGGCTCGACATCGACATCATGACCGAGAGCGACGAGAGCGCCCGGCGCCAGGCCGAATTCGCCGAACGCACCAACCTGTTCATGGAGACGCTCGATATCGACGAGATGATGGCGCAGCTCCTGGTGTCAGAGGGTTTCACCAATCTGGAAGAGGTGGCCTATGTCGACATGGAGGAGCTTCTGTCGATCGACGGCTTCGACGAAAGCACCGCCGAAGAGCTTCAGGCCCGCGCCCGCGACCAGATCGAGGCGGCCAACAAGCAGGCGCTGGACGCGGCGATCGCGCTCGGCGTCGAGGACAGCCTGATCAATTTCGAGGGGCTGACGCCACCGATGCTGGAAGCGCTGGCCAGGGACGGGATCAAGACGCTGGAGGATTTCGCCACCTGCGCCGACTGGGAGCTGGCGGGCGGCTGGACCACCGAGAACGGCCAGCGCAAGAAGGACGAGGGCGTGCTCGAGAAGTTCGACGTGAGCCTCGAGGAAGCACAGCATCTGGTGATGACGGCCCGGGTCATGCTCGGCTGGGTCGATCCGACCGAACTGGCCGGGGACGAGGCGGCGGCGGAAGACGCCGACGCAGACACGGAGCGGCCCTGAGGGCGCGGGTCGGGCGGCCGGGATGACGCGGGGCGGCCAGGCCGCGGAGCGCGACGGGCCCGAGCGGCGCTGCATCGCGACCGGCGAAAGCGGGCCGCGGTCCGGCCTGATCCGCTTCGTGATCGGCCCCGAGGGACAGGTGGTGCCGGACGTGCTCGGCCGCCTGCCGGGCCGGGGCATCTACCTGTCCGCCAGCCGGCCCGCGTTCGCGACCGCGCTCCGGAAGGGCCTGTTCGCGCGCGCGGCGCGGCGCGCGGTGACGGTGCCGCCCGACCTGGCCGAGGGGGTGGAGGCGCTGCTGGCCCGCCGGCTGGTGGACCTGATCTCGCTGGCGCGCAAATCGGGCGAGGCGGTCGCAGGCTTCGAGAAGGTGAAGGAATGGCTGGAGCAGGGCAGGGCGGCGGTTCTGATCCAGGCCAGCGACGGGTCGGAGCGCGGCAAGGCTAAGCTCTATCCTCCGGCCGGCGAGTCGCGGTTCATCGGCTGTCTGACGGCCCGGGAATTGGGTTTGTCCTTCGGCCGCGAACATGCAATACACGGCGCGCTTGCTTCTGGTGGACTCGCGTCCCGTGCTGTAGAGGAAGCGGCGAAGCTTGCGGGCCTGCGCGAGCCGACCGACGGCATGGCCGTCACGAAGGATACGAAGAACGTATGAACGACACTGACGGGAAAAAGCCCCTTGGCCTTGGCGGGTCGCGGTCGGGCCAGGTGAAGCAGAGCTTCAGCCACGGCCGGACCAAGAACGTCGTGGTGGAGACCAAGCGCAAGCGCCTGGTGGTGGCGAAACCGGGAGCGACGACCCAGGCCGGAACCGGCGCCACGCATCTCGGCGATCCGTCGAAGCGGCCGGCTGGCATCTCGGATGCCGAGATGGAGCGGCGTCTGGCCGCGCTGCGCAATGCCAAGGCGCGCGAGGTCGGCGAGGCGGCCGAACGGCTGGCCGGCGAGAAGGCGCGCGAAGAGGAGCGCCAGCGCAAGCGGGACGAGATCGAGGCGCGCGAGCGCGAGGAGCGCGAGCGCGCCGAGGCGGCCCGGCTGAAGGCCGAGCAGGAGGAGCGCGAGAAGGCGATCGCCGAGGCTCGCGCGCTGCGCGCCGAGGAAAGCCGAAAGGCGGCCCCCGAGGCCGCGCCGGCCGACGACACCGCGCCGCGGACCGCTGCCCCGGCCGCGGTGCCCGGCTCGGCCAAGCCGGGGCTCGGCCCGCGCAAGACCGACCGCGACCGCGACGACCGTGCCCGCGATGGCGATGCCAAGGCCAAGGCCAAGGGCGACACCGACCGCCGGGCGGGGAAACTGACCCTGAACGAGGCGCTCGCGGGCGAGGGCGGGCGGACGCGCAGCCTCGCCGCGATGAAGCGCAAGCAGGAGAAGGCACGGCAAAAGGCGATGGGCTTCAGCGCCAAGCCCGAGAAGATGGTCCGCGACGTGCAGTTGCCGGAAACCATCGTGGTGCAGGAACTGGCCAACCGCATGGCGGAACGCGCGGCCGACGTGGTCAAGTCGCTCATGAAAATGGGCATGATGGTGACCATGAACCAGACGATCGACGCCGACACGGCCGAACTGGTGATCGAAGAGTTCGGCCACCGGGCGATGCGGGTCTCGGACAGCGATGTGGAACAGGTCATCGACACGGTCCGCGACAGCGAGGAGAACCTGCTGCCGCGGCCGCCGATCGTGACGATCATGGGCCATGTCGATCACGGCAAGACGAGCCTGCTGGACGCGATCCGCAAGACCAACGTCGTCTCCGGCGAGGCCGGCGGCATCACCCAGCACATCGGCGCCTATCAGGTGACGACCGAGGGCGGCGGCACGCTGACCTTCCTCGACACGCCCGGCCATGCGGCCTTCACCTCGATGCGTTCGCGCGGGGCGCATGTGACCGACATCGTGGTGCTGGTGGTGGCGGCCGACGACGCGGTGATGCCGCAGACGGTCGAGGCGATCGCGCATGCCAAGGCGGCGAAGGTGCCGATGATCGTGGCGATCAACAAGATCGACAAGAAGTCGGCGGATCCGAACCGGGTGCGCACCGACCTTCTGCAGCACGAGGTGGTGGTCGAGAAGATGTCGGGCGACGTGCTCGATGTCGAGGTCTCGGCCGTCACCCGGCAGGGGCTGGATGAACTGCTGGAGAACATCGCCCTGCAGGCCGAGATCCTCGATCTGCGGGCAAACCCGAAGCGCCCCGCCTCGGGCGCGGTGATCGAGGCCAAGCTCGATGTCGGCCGCGGTCCGGTGGCGACCGTGCTGGTGCAGAACGGCACGCTGAAGAAGGGCGACATCTTCGTGGTCGGCGAGCAGTGGGGCAAGGTGCGCGCGCTGATCAACGACAAGGGCGAGACGATCACCGAGGCCGGCCCGTCGGTGCCGGTCGAGGTGCTGGGCCTGAACGGCACGCCGCAGGCGGGCGACACGCTGAACGTGGTGGAGACCGAGGCCCAGGCCCGCGAGATCGCCGACTACCGCGAGAAGGCGGCCAAGGACAAGCGCGCGGCGGCCGGCGCCGCGACCACGCTGGAACAGCTGATGGCCAAGGCCAAGGCCGACAAGGCGGTGTCGGAACTGCCGATCGTGGTCAAGGCCGACGTGCAGGGCTCGGCCGAGGCGATCGTGCAGGCGATGGACAAGATCGGCAACGAGGAGGTCAGGGTGCGGGTGCTGCACTCGGGCGTCGGCGCCGTCACCGATACCGATGTGGGCCTGGCCGAGGCCAGCGGCGCGCCGGTGATCGGCTTCAACGTGCGGGCCAATGCCTCGGCCCGCCAGACCGCCAACCAGAAGGGCGTCGAGATCCGCTATTACAGCGTGATCTACGACCTGGTCGATGACGTGAAGGCGGCGGCCTCGGGCCTTCTGAAGGCCGAGGTGCGCGAGACCTTCATCGGTTACGCGACGATCAAGGAGGTGTTCAAGGTCACCGGCATCGGCAATGTCGCCGGCTGCATCGTCACCGAGGGCGTGGCGCGCCGGTCGGCGGGCGTGCGGCTTCTGCGCGACAACGTGGTGATCCACGAGGGCACGCTGAAGACTCTGAAGCGGTTCAAGGACGAGGTGAAGGAGGTCCAGTCCGGCACCGAATGCGGCATGGCCTTCGAGCGTTACGACGACCTGCGGCAGGGCGACGTGATCGAGATCTTCGAGCGCGAGGAGGTTCAGCGCAAGCTGGCCTGACACCGCGGCAGGCCGCCGGGCGTGAGCCCGGCGCCGCCGTCGCTTCTTGTGCGGTTCAGTTCTTGCGCGGTGCCGTCACCGGATAGCCGACGAAGTTCTTGCCATCCACCCGCACCACGATCTTGCCGTCGGCCAGTTGCGACACCATCGGACCCTGGACCGACACGCAGGTCCCCAGTGAAATCGTTCTCAGCATTCCGTTCTCCCCCAGGTGGCGCGCCCCCATTCTACACGCCCTGAAACGATAGTTTCAAGAATCGGTAAGAAAAGCATCAACAATTATTCATCTTGTACGGAAATTTGAGCGCAAAATGCATGCACTGCGGCTGCCCGAACACGCTTCGCGCGGGCTCAGAGCCAGTCGCGCAGGATCGGGACCAGCGGCAGGTCGGCCGGCGGCATCGGATAGTCGCGCATCGCGGACGGCCGCACCCAGGCCAGCCGCTGCCCCTCACGCGCCCGGGCCACGCCCTGCCATCGCCTGCAGACGAAGAGCGGCATCAAAAGGTGAAATTTTTCATAGGGATGGCTGGCGAACGTCAGGGGCGCGAGGCAGCTTGTCCAGGTATCGATGCCCAGTTCCTCGTGCAACTCGCGGATGAGCGCCGCTTCGGGTGATTCGCCCGTCTCGACCTTGCCGCCCGGAAACTCCCAAAGCCCCGCCAGCGGCTTTCCCGCCGGCCGTTCCGTCAGCAGCACGCGGCCGTCGGCATCGACCAGCGCGACGGCCGACACGAGAAGGATGGTCACGACCGGTAATCGGCGTTGATGTCGATGTAGCGGTGCGTCAGGTCGCAGGTCCAGACCGTGCGCGCCGCGCGGCCGAGGCCGAGGTCGACGGCGATCACGAGCTCCTGCCCGCGCATGTAGGCCGCGGCCTCCGCCTCGCTGTAGCCGGGCGCCCGCCAGCCCTTCTCAGCCACCAGGATGGCGCCGAACCGGATCGACAGGCGGTCGCGGTCGGCCTCGGCGCCGGACTTGCCGACCGCCGCGACGATCCGGCCCCAGTTCGGGTCCTGCCCGGCGATGGCGGTCTTGACCAGGGGCGAATTGGCGATGGCCATCGCGACGCGGCGGGCATCCTCGGCGCTGGCGGCGCGGGTCACCCGGATCTCGACGAATTTCGTGGCACCCTCGCCGTCGCGCACGACCTGCTGCGCGAGATCCAGCATCACCCCGCGCAGCGCCGTCTCGAACGGTTTCGCGACCGGCGACCGCGCGGTGATCTCCTCTGCCGTCGAGCGTCCGGTGGCAGCCAGGATCAGCGCGTCGGAGGTCGAGGTGTCGCCGTCCACCGTGATCGCGTTGAAGGTATCGTCGATCTGGCGCGACAGCATCTTCTGCAGCAGCGGCGCGGCGATGGTCGCGTCGGTGAACAGATAGACGAGCATAGTCGCCATATCCGGCGCGATCATGCCCGATCCCTTGGCGATGCCCGCGATGCGGATCGGCCCGCCCTCGCCCTCGATCACCGCATGGGCGCCCTTGGGAAAGGTGTCGGTGGTCATAATCGCCCGCGCTGCCAGCGCGATGGCGCCCTCGGACAGGGTCGCCACGAGTTCGCCGATCCGGGCGGTGATCCGGTCCTGCGGCAGCGGCTCGCCGATCACCCCGGTCGAGGACGAGAACACCCGGCTGGCCGGCAGGTCGAGTGCCGCCGCCACGGCGCCGGTGACGGCATCGACCGCGGCCCGGCCGTTCCGTCCGGTGAAGGCATTGGCGTTGCCCGAATTGACGAGGATCGCCGCCCCCGCGCCCGGCGGCTCCTCGGCGGCGAGCTTCGCCTCGCAGTCGAGCACGCAGGCGGCGCGGGTCGAGGAGCGGGTGAAGGCGCCGGCGATGGTGGTGCCGGGGGCGAGCCGCACCAGCATCACGTCCAGCCGGTTGGCATAGCGGACGCCGGCCTCGGCGGCGGCGAATTCCGCCCCCGCGATCACCGGCAGGTCCGGAAAGCCGGCGGCCGGCGCGAGCGGCGAGACCGGGGGCGGTGCCTTGACCGCCTGCGCAACCGCGCCGACCGCCGCCGGAACCGCCCCGGCGATCTGTCCGCGCAACCGTTCCAGCTTTTTCTTCAGCGACTTGGCCTTGGCCTTCCAGTCGGTCTTCGCCATGCCGCCCCCACGCGCCGCATCAGTTGCCGAGCAGTGTCTGATCGCGAAGCGACGCTGGGTCAATCCCGTCCGTGCGGGTGATGGTTGCGGCATCGGTCGCGGCCGCAACATGGGCCTCGACCGCCTGCCGCTCGAGCTCGGCGGCCAATTCGTCGCGCATCGCGTCGAGCGCCGGGACCGTGGCGGCGCGGGTGTCGTTCAGCCGCACGAGGTGCCATCCGAACTGGGTCTCGACCGGCCCGGCGACCTCGCCCGGCTGCAGCGCGACCACCGCATCCTCGAACGGCTTCACCATCATCCCGAGACCGAACCAGCCGAGATCGCCGCCGCCGGCCGCCGAGCCGTCGGAGGAATGTGTCCGCGCAAGTTCGGCGAAATCGGCGCCGGCGTCGATCTCGGCCTTGAGGCCCGCCGCCGCTTCCTCGGTCGCGACGAGGATGTGCGAGGCATTGTATTCGCTGACCGGCGCCGCCGCCTGCGCCGCCACGCGCGCCTCATAGGCGGCGGTGATCGCAGCCTCGGTGACCGCAGCCGCCGCCACCGTCTGCAGCGCGGCGCCGGCGATATAGGCGCGGCGCTGGTTCTCGAGGTTCAGAAGGTCGCGCCGGGTGAGCGAGGGCTCGGCCGCTCCTTCGAGCGCGGTCTGCTGGATCAGCTGCTCGAGAATGCCGTCCCACAGCGCCTCGTCGGGCAGCTGCTGGTACTGCTCGGGCAGGCTCTCGCGCATCGCGACCATGTGGCCCAGGGTGATGTCGGTGCCGTTGACCGTGGCCACCACGGTCGCGGCGGTCAGGTCCTGCGCCCC
>Ga0224722_1002273_pt1 | contig 10265 bp, 11 predicted proteins | sample Balambano_FR1_Me_FD_161646 | JGI IMG/M metagenome (GOLD analysis project Ga0224722, IMG submission 161646) | Freshwater sediment microbial communities from Lake Towuti, South Sulawesi, Indonesia - Balambano_FR1_MetaG | ecosystem: Environmental > Aquatic > Freshwater > Lake > Sediment | place...
GTCATTGGTATTTGGCTCACTCTCCTCCTAGCAATCGCTGCCAACCTCGCCAATCTAAACGCAGTCCTGATTGACTATCTAGAGCTTTGACACTGCTGATCAACAATACAGCAATGCGATTGTTGACTGCGAAGTTGCAAACAACACTAAATGGTATCAAGGCTTTTTCTCTTGATGAAGAGTAATGTCTTTTGACTTTTCCTTAGCCTGGAGTGATTTTGTCAAAAGAATGTTTCTTTATATGTCAAGCGGGTGGGGGGAATCGAACCCCCATCATTAGCTTGGAAGGCTAAGGTTTTACCACTAAACTACACCCGCATGTAGTGTTATGTGAGGCGTTCATTAGAATAGCACATTTACTTTAGTTATGAGTGAGTGCTGATGAAAAGTACCAGCGGCGTTTAGAATAACGCTATTAGAGAAGCCATGAGGAATAGTTTGCCTAGAGACGATCGCCCAAAGCATTTCTAGACCCCTATGCTGGCTTGATAGCGACTAATTTTTGAACTGATAGTTTTGCAGTGATTGTTAAGGATGCAGAATGACCGAGGCTTATTCCCACCCCAGCCGTGAGTGGTGGGCACAGCGGTGGATTGATGTACTGGAATCCTTTGGCTGGCGGATGCGTCTGGCACGGGCGCGAGTCTACGCTCGTGAGGGAAATGTGCTGAGCATTGAATACAAAGGCTCAAAGGTACATGCTAGGGTTCAGGGAACAGCTCCAGAACCTTATAAGGTGACTCTGTCGATCGACCCATTTACCGATGAGCAGTGGAGCTATGTGGTGGAAGCCATGGCCGAGCGCGCCATCTTTTCGGCTAAGTTGCTGGCAGGTGAAATGCCCCAAACCATTGAAGAGGTGTTTACCAGTAACGGTTTAAGCCTATTTCCCTTCACCAAATTTGATATTCATAGCCGCTGTAGTTGCCCCGATCCGGTTAATCCTTGCAAACACATTGGCGCAGTTTATTATCTACTGGGCGATCGCTTTGGCGAAGATCCCTTTGTGCTGTTCCAGTTGCGCGGACGCACTAAGGAGCAAATCATCGATGCCTTACGCCAAAAACGCAGTGCTGCAGAGGATCCTATCCAGACAGATGCTTCTGCGGTTATGGAAGAAAATGTTGTGGCTGCAAGCGATCGGCCAACCTTTGCCACCACAAACTTAGAAAACTTTTGGTGCTACACCGCTCAGCTAGAGCCATCCCTAGTGGTAATTGCTCCACCTCCCAGCCAGGATACCGTGCTTGATGTTCTGGGAATCATTCCCTTTGCACCCGAAGTCGTAGGCGATGTAGCCACTGCTCAAGCCTCAATGGACTACCTCAAGCTGGTGTATCAGGCGGTTAGCCAACAGGCTATCCTGGCAGCGATGAGAGGACAAAGTAGCTAGTATTTTGCAAATTAATTGCCTATGTGGAGTATTAGCTTTTATCAAAAGTATAGAGTTTATGTGGACTAGCATAAACCTATAAAGACTTCTTACAAGTTTCTGGCTAATGTACAGGTGATTGAATAATCTCTCCTTTCTGCAAACTTAGTAGATTTCGTCTAACTAAGGCAGGGCAGGAATCATAGAACTTAAAGTAATTTTCTATGACTTCTATAGCTGAGTAAGTCTGAGAGTCAATTTGATAGACAAAGGGTGTTTCAAATTCTAGAGCAAGCGTTTTTGCCAAAGAAGGATAAATTGGGAAGCTATATTGAGCTAGAAGATCGGGCTGTCGATCAAATTCTGCAATCCTACTAGTGAATCCCTGTGCTTTAAGGATAAGGTCTGTAACATAGGCTATAAGCCATGTGGCAGGATGATTAAATACATGGAATAAACGAAATTTTCTAAAGTTTTCTTCAATAAAATCTGATATTTTCAGGTCAATTGTTTGCTCTCTCAATCTTAAATTGCTCAAGGTTTCCTCCAGCTTAATTACAACATAGTCAGGGGCATAAAAATCTTCCTGTTTGATTGTTCTGGCAGTGGTATCAACACCCTTTCCCTCTGAAAACAGCGTTAATATATTCTTGTCATGATAGGCATAAGGGCTTTGCGGAACACTTCCATCATCCTTTCTAATAATTTCACCGCTTTCATCTCTTATTCTCAAATAATAAATTTCTGGATTATAGCCAATGAAATAAGCAACGGGGAAGGAAATTGTTTGTGAAGTTGGTTTTAGTAAGCTTTTTAAGTAATCAGTTGATAGTTGAGGAATCCCTCTATAACTACTAGAAACTGGTTGATAGATGAAGAGATCGATCGCTCTAACTATACTTTCTAAATAACTAACATCTTTTTCCTCTAACAGATGAACAGGATTAATGTCTAGGAGCTCATAGTGTGCTGCGAATTCAGAATGCTGGTGTAGATAAAGTCGAACTACTGATGACTGACAGTTTCCATAAACTAAGCATTTCTTCATAGAAAGGCTTTCTCCAGATAGGTTTCTTTCATTTTTCAGGTGCGTATTATAACTTTTAGTTGCTTTATCAGGTGGCTCAGATATTAGAATTAATTTTTAATTTATTGTTTGACATTAGTTCTAATTAATACGGCCTTTCAGTTCTATTAACAACAAAAGTATTGGCAATGGAAGTATCTCTGGAAAATATCCGAATTGTGCTGGTAGAACCAGCGGGAGCGCGCAACGTTGGGGCGATCGCACGAGTAATGAAAAACATGGGCTTACACCAGTTGGTGCTGGTTAATCCCCAGTGTGACTGGCTGGGAGATGAGGCGCTTCACATGGCCGTGCATGCCCCTGAAATTCTAGAGCACGTGACGATCGCCCCTAGCCTACCAGCAGCCTTGGTTGGCTGCCAAAGAGCGATCGCGACTACTGGGCTGGTGCGATCGCTGCCTGTTCCCTTTGAGCCGCCTCGCACTGCGCTGCCATGGTTAATGCATGATCACAACCCAGCCGCCCTCATCTTTGGCCGAGAGGATCGAGGTCTGGATAATGCAGAACTGAGCTACGCTCAGCGAGTGATTTCTATTCCGGCGCATCCAGCCTATCCTTCCCTCAATCTGGCTCAAGCAGTGGGAATTTGTTGTTACGAACTGTATCAATGGGCGATCGCAGGCAACTCTGCCCCACAACCACCCAATCCTTCCATCAGCGGAGCTAACACAGTTTCCCCGCCCGCTTCTGTGGACACTCTGGAAGCGTTTTATCAGCATTTGGAAGCAGTGTTGTTGCAGATTGGCTACCTCTATCCACACACGGCGACTAGCCGTATGCAAAAGTTTCGTTACTTATTCAATCGTGCCTTACCCTCAGAGGTAGAAATAACTATGTTCAGAGGCGTCTTAAGCCAAGTAGAATGGGCATCTAGGCAATCTAAGTCAACAACTTCGTCCAATCCCTTAGGGGACTAAAATCGTTAACCTGAGCGTAGAGGAACCAATTCCTCGACAGTTGTCTACATTTCTGCTAACGTTTGCTTCGTTATCCGTGTCGGAGTGGCTTCATGCGGGACTCAGAAGATTCGATCCAGTGGCTACTGAACCAAACCCACACGTCAATTCCTGGGGAGGCTGGATCGGATCGATCGCCCAAATCTACGCCATCCTATGGGGGCTCACCTCATCGCAACATGGCTGCCTCTTCTCCTAGTTTCAAAATTGAGGGATCAACTGCTAGTCGGGCTACTCGACCAACACCTACGGCACCTCCCCAAGTAACACGGTCTGCTCGGTCTGGATGGTGGCAGCGTTTGTTTGGGCGCCGATCACGGCGGCGATCGGCTAGGACTGTACTGCCTTCAACTAGAACGGCTTCAGCACAATTTTCCCCAGAACGCCCAGCGTTTAATGGAGCTACTCCCAGAAAGTTAGATCTGCCTGCGCCGCCACGATCTGCTGTAGTGTCTATGGCCGATCGGCGTCGCCCACAACTGGTTTTGGCTCCTTTGCGCAGTGAACGCAACAATGACTATCGCGATCGTCATCCAGCAACATCATTACCTGCAACCCGCCGTACCCGCCAGAACCGGCCCGGACTTCAGTCAGTTTCACCGGGAGCCAGTCTTGCTGAACTGCGCTACCGTCACAAACCCCGCCAGCCCATCGCCAAACCAATGCCGCCGCAACCACTTGGGGTCAAGATGGCACTTTATACGGCTCGGATGGTTATCCTCAGCGTTGGCTTGGGCGTGTTAGCAGGTACCGTACTGTCAGTGTGGGATCCCGCTATGAATGCCTCCTTAGAAACAGCACAGCTAGGAGTTCAGAAAGCAAGTTCGGTGGCTGGTAAGGTAGCCCCGATCAAGCCCAGTCCGGCAGTTGCGGCTTCTACTGAAATAGGCCAAGAAGTTGTACCTTTGAAGGCTGCCCTGCAAGCTTTGGTGCAAAAGTATCCTGACTTTTCGCCTGGGATCTTTCTGTTGGATTTGGATAACAATAGCTATGTTGACCTGCGAGGAACAGGCAGCTATGCTGCCGCCAGTACGATTAAGGTACCTATTCTCGTAGCCTTTTTCCAGGATGTGGATGCAGGCAAAATTCGCCTGGATGAACCGCTGACGATGCGCCCTGAGCTGATTGCCAAAGGGTCAGGAGATATGCAGTACCTGACTCCAGGGACAAAATTTACTGCCTTGGAAACGGCTACTAAGATGATTACTATCAGCGATAATACAGCCACTAATATGCTGATTGCTCGTATGGGCGGTATAGGTGTACTGAATCAGCGCTTCAAGGCTTGGGGATTGGCAAGCACTACGCTCAACAACCTATTGCCGGACTTGGAAGGTACCAATGTCACCAGTCCCAAGGATCTGAGTATGCTGATGGTACGGGTTAGCCATGGCGAACTGATTACACCGCGATCGCGCGATCGGATGCTAGATATTATGCGCCGTACCATCAACAACAGCCAACTGCCCCAGGGTTTGGGAGAAGGTGCCATCATCGCTCACAAAACAGGTGATATTGGCAGCTTGATTGGGGATGTTGGGTTAGTCGATTTACCCAGCGGCAAGCGCTATTCGGTTACGGTGCTGATCAAGCGCCAGCATAACGATGACAACGCCTACGATGTAGCTCAGCAAATTTCTCGCGTTATTTATCAGCACTTGACCCGCCCAGTCACTACCACACGCCCAACCTCCGCCGCTGAGCAGCCGTTAGCCACTGGGAGCACGGCACTACAATCAGAATAGACCTAGCGCAGCTTGACCTCAAAGGTGTAGGGATAGCCGCGGAAATTGGAGACGAGTTCTAGGGTGTAATTACCAGTCTCTGGCAGTTCTAGGCTCCAACTATCTCGTTGTTCATCGCTGGGACGATCGCCCACCAGCACTGTACCATTGGGAGCCGTAACAACAGGGAAAGCGCCCTCTTGCCGGGTGATGGTTAATGTTTGGCCTTTGGTGCCCTGTACGCGATATTGGTGGCTGCCCGTACCCACAAAGCGATCGGAAATGTCTACCGTGCTGTTGACTGCGCCAAGCCGAAGCTGTTCCACTTTCTCATTACAGGTGTGGTCAGTGCGATTCTTGGCAACCCAACCATTGACAGGGCTTTTGATCTTAAACCAGCCATCTTGCTCAGCTATCACCGAAACAGGTGTACCGTTAGTAACTTGGCTAATGACTTGGCTGCTGGTAGAGGGGCCAGACCGCACATTGAGAGGTGGGTTGGGGTCTTTAACCATCGCCATCTGCACAACACAAGATTCGACCTGGCGTAGGGGCGGGCTGGCTGCCGGTGTAAGCTCACCAGAGGAAACCGAACGCTCTGTGACTGTTGCTGCTGGACTGGCACTAGCAATCGGGGCTGGGCTAACAGAATTAGTAGGAGACGGCATAGGGGATGATAACTCCGATGAAGAACGGGCATCAGGGGTTTGCCGAGACTGACTCAGGGCATAGGTCATACCGGCGATCGCTGCCGTTGCTACCGCTGCCAAAATCCACACAGATGTCTTAGTCGTCACAAAACCCCCGCATAACCTGTCATTCCCATACGCATCCTCTCATCCTAAACCCGTACAAAATAAACCTATACAAAGATAAAAATTATGCCAACGGCCTCCTAGAGCCTCGGAATAGCTGCTGATGAAGACTTTGTGGCCAAAGTGAACTTGACCTTTATCAGGCTTCTTGATATGAGGTAGGCAGCTAAACCGCAACACGAGGAGCCCCCCAACAATGGATTGGATCGTATTCCTAGAGCATGGACTATCGGATTTTGTTCGCTTGATTAAGCTATTCCTAGAAGCCACGTCGGTCGCTTGTATTTGGCTGGGCTTAATCCAAACCTTGCAACTGAGTCTAAAGTTCAATCGCTCCCGGCGTCGTTTTTTGGCGTTTAATGAACTGCGGCTGTGCTTCGGGGGTTGGTTGGCTTTGGCGCTAGAATTTCAACTTGGCGCAGATATCGCGGCAACAACTCTGGCACCCTCATTTGAAACGTTGGGGAAATTGGCAGTGCTGGCCATAATTCGAACATTTCTTAATTTCTTTTTGACCAAGGAACTAGAGGCCGAAATGGAGCTTCAGCAAAAGCACTCTAGCTTTGAAGAAAATTTGCTGTAGCGCAAATTCTGAGTAGGTCAAAAAATAGTCAAATTAGCTAGCTACAGTGGTTCCCATTTAATTTAAATGAAGGGCAATTCGAGATGAGAAGATGAAAACAATGGTAGAACACGGGTTGCTGCAAATTCAGGTGGTATTTCAACGTTCTCAATCCATAGGATTGGTAAAAACTAGTGGAAACTGGATCAGGGGGTTAAAATTCCGAATGGACTGCGAGTGGTGAACGATTATGGTAACCATTGGCTATGGGAACCAAGTTATTCAATGCCAAGTAGAGATAGTTAACGTGAGCACCTAACAAAAATAGATCTCAATAATTTTAGAGCAATTGTTGAATTCTCCAGTAAAGTAACTCTCTCAGGGATACCGCACCAAGATAACGTCATGTTTGAAGTAGCTGGGCATATACATCATCCTCAGCATGGTTCCAAATGGCATCAAGCGACGGTTGACTTGCTTTTAGCCAAAACTCAGTCTCGTCGTCAGGCAAAACTGTCACCAGTACCTTTACCCCTTCGGGCAACTCCACTGACTCCAACAGCTCAATTTTTCCCTGTCGAACTGTAGCCCAAAGCGTTCTAAGCATATCTGTTGCATGAAACCTTGCTTTGATCTTAACGGTTGGCGCGATCGCGCTGCCAAGCATTATGCTGGCTTTGTGAGGGATATTGAGTGGGTTTTATGCGCCTCTGCATAAATCTTCAACGCGATCGACATTTGCTGGTCAGCACTTTCTCCTTGCGCCTGGAACTAAGCAAACGTTTCGGGATCAACTTGAACCGAGACAGCGATCGCAGACTTGGGCATTCGCAATTGACCTTTCGCAAACAATTCCTCTGATAACGGTGGAATGTCAGGGGTATCAATCTCTTCATTGCTCATCGCGTCGATTCTTGCCCAATCGGTTTTTAAGGAATTGTTCATAGCGTCAGCGTGCAATGGATATTGTCAAAGGGATAATGTCTTGACGTTTCAATGAAAAATTTCTAGGGAGCATTGCTAATTTCTACAATCATTTCTCCTAGTTGCAGTCGTTCTAATGCATCAGGTAATGTAGCAGTCAGCAATTGGCGCAGGTTACGGTTCGTGACGTTGCCACAGGTCAGCCACAAAATCTGAGGAGGTGTTCCCAAGCGACAGACTAGATCAATGAAATCACTGTCTTTTGTCATAATCACAGCGTTTTCGGTTCGTGCTGCTTCAAAAATTTCGATATCCTGAGCATCTCGAAGAGCCAAATCTCGCAGAGCGACAGCTTCCAAGCCAAAGGTAATTGTCAGCCAATTTGCCAGTGTTGGAGGCAGTTGAGCGTCAACCCAAATCTTCATGCCGTCAGTCTAGGAAAATCGGTGCGCCGTGCAGCGAAGAGCAAGCAGGCTTGAATATCTGCCAGCTCTAAATCAGGGAAGTCTTCTAAGATTTCAGCTACACTCACGTTTTCCGCCAACATTTCTAAAATATCGGTGACTCGAATTCGCATCCCTCGAATGCAGGGACGACCGCCACACTGTCCAGGGGTTTGGGTAATGCGAGTAAGTAAGCCAGACATTGAAGAATTCATGAGGCTACCTGTCAGTTCCTTTATTTGGCTCCATCTTACTGAGTTAATCCTTGAAGAAGCCAGCTAGACCTTCAAGCCATTCCGCAGCCGTCAACCAACTGACCCTGGTGACTCGCAACTGTTCTGACTATGCCAATTTCCAACCACTCGACCTGGAAAACTGGTTCATGCTTTAGCGATCGCCCGCTCAAGCGAGTAGCATCGGTTTCGCTTCTTAACTCGAATTACGGAAAAGGGCGATCGTACTCAATGCTTGAGACATTGGGTTCTCAGAGAGTCATACTAGAATCACTGACCTTAACACTCTCTCCATGCCATCTATCACAGTTGTTCTTATATCGAATTAGCTACCACTTAACATATCGAATGTTGCAACTGATTCATCTAGTTTGCATCGACGGTCGAACCCAGAATTTGTACGTGTTAGCAGGGCACAACGAAGAAATTGAGTTTGAAGTTACTCCAAATGGGGAGGTTCTGTGATGAGTTCAGTTGACTATACAGCGATGTCTTATCAAGAATTAAGGCATTACTTTCTGACTCATCGAGACGATAATGCTGCATTCCAAGCTTACTTGGCAAGGCGAAGAGAACGTTCCCGTTCTGTTATCACAACAATCAATGACCCAGACTTTGACAGCAAAATTCAGGCGGCTATCCGTCAGCAGATAGCAGAGTATCAAACTGGCAACGGGGGGTAGAGACCAATCGCCCCTTTCAGAAAATCAAGCGATCGCGCCGCAAGCCATTAGGCGAATTTTGTACCTCAACTCGAACTACGGAAAAGGGCGATCGAAACTAGGGGGTATTAGACCGTCTTCGTGGAATATAAAGTCCACTTGAGGGTGAGCTACCGGGTGAGGGTGAGCCACCAGGTGAGATATTAGAACGTCCTCGTGGGATATAAAGTCCACTTCCGCCTTCACAGTCCCGATTTGGATTGAGCTTACTGCCCTCTGGCAGTTTTGTTCGACATAGCTTTGCAGCCTCTAACTGAGTATCTGTTAGATTTTTTGTGCTGCTGAGATTGGCATTGGTAAGGTCAGCATCTTTAAAGTTGGCACCTCTCAGATTGGCCTTACCGAGGTCAGCATCTTTAAAGTCGGCCCCCGTGAAGATGGCATGGCTGAGATTTGGATCCTTAAGGTTGTCATCCGCAGAGTAGTTGTATTCGTCGTCACGTGTGTTGAGCGCACGGAGGTAGGGATCGATGAGCACAGTATCACTGAGCTTGGCAAAGCTGAGGTTAGCATTGCTAAAGTCGGTGTGGCTGAGGTCGGCACCACTCAGGTTGGCACCACGTAGATTGGTAGACTTGAGGTCAGCTTTGTGAAATTTAGCGTCAAGAAAACGAGCGAAGCTAAAATCGGCATCACTGAGGTCAGCATGGCTGAAGTTGGCTGCGTTGAAGTAGACCCCTCTGAGAGCTACACGGCTGAGGTTGGCATGGCTGAAGTCGGCTGCTGATAGATAAATGAGTGGAGGTTGTTCTTTTTCTGTAGGGCCTTTCGCTTGCACCAAATCTAGTTCAGTTAAATACTCTACAATTTGTCTTTTGTGATCGCCATCCAAATCTGGATCATTCAGGAGCGCTAATATGCTGGCGCGAGTAATTCGTCGTAGCCGTTCACTCTCTGGCTTATTGCCCTCCAAATCACCGCCAAGATATACCGTTGTGAGTTGATTGAGGTAGGTTTTGATGGCTTCCTGTGCCCGTTTCTGCTTTTCCCGCGCCTCTTTTTGTTGAGAGTCCGCTAGTGTGAAGAACAAGATGGCGAACGGAATGGCAACTACACCAATCGCGTTTAGAATTGTGCAGATTCTTTCAATGGCTAGCCAAATGTCTAGTTTTTTGGCAGCAGATTCACTGTTTAGCAACCCAGCAGACTTTTCAGTGGCAGAAAAAGACGGTTGCTCTGGGACTGGATCATCAGGCTTGAGTATAGCCATATCTAACACAGTTAATTATTCACCAGCACATACCGCATGATGCAGTCGTTTTCCTGAAAAGCGTGATGTTTTTTGGGGGTATCGTAGCAAAATATTCAGCCTTCTATTCTAGTGGAGGGTTTAGTTGTTGCAAAAATCAGCGATCGCGATTACTGGGATCAGATCGGTTTGAAAGTCATCAGGGTTACGAGTGACGATCGTGTCCAAACCTGCGGCT
>Ga0224722_1002275_pt1 | contig 10265 bp, 9 predicted proteins | sample Balambano_FR1_Me_FD_161646 | JGI IMG/M metagenome (GOLD analysis project Ga0224722, IMG submission 161646) | Freshwater sediment microbial communities from Lake Towuti, South Sulawesi, Indonesia - Balambano_FR1_MetaG | ecosystem: Environmental > Aquatic > Freshwater > Lake > Sediment | place...
GACCGCACCACCGAACAACTGTTGGAAACCGAGGACACCTTCTGAGAAGATGGCCGAGAATACTTGTGGCACGACATCAAGATTCGTCAGGACGACCCACATGGCTAATAAGATATAGCCGCCGGCCATGATTGGTACGATGATTCCCGACAAGGTCGAGATGGAACGAATCCCACCGAAGATGACGATAGCGGTGACAACGGACAAGATGATGCCGACCCAGAGGGTATCGATCTCTAATACGTTATTCACGGAGAGTGCGATTGTATTCGCCTGCACGGAGTTGAAGGCAAAACCGAAGGCGAACGTAATCAAAATGGCAAATACGATGCCTAACCAGCGTGCACCGAGAGCTCGCTCGATATAGTATGCTGGACCACCACGCCACGCCTTGCCGTCATGCACTTTATACACCTGGGCGAGCGTACTTTCAACGAATGCCGACGCCGCTCCAATCAGTGCAATGAGCCACATCCAAAATATGGCGCCAGGTCCGCCTAGAGCGATTGCTGTCGATACGCCGGCGATGTTCCCCGTACCGACACGGGCCGCCGTTCCGATGGCGAAAGCTTGGAAAGATGAGACCTGTCCTTTCTCATGCTTGATTCCTTTCACGAATAGAAGTTTAAACATTTCCGGTAATAATCGAAATTGAACGAACCCCATCCGAATCGTAAAATAAAGACCTCCTGCAATCAATACGAAGATGAGAAGGTACGACCATAAATAGTCATTGATTTGCATAATCAGTTCACGAATATCCAACGAAATCGCCTCCTTTTATCGGGTTTTTACCCGCTCTGAATCTGACAGAAACAGCGGGTTCATTGCACGTTTTTAAGAATCTCATCACATAGACGATGTGTCTCTAAACTATCCTCAGCTAGGACTGACTTGTTCGCTTCCCCATTTAACAGTTTGATAAAGTCATCAATCAAGTCGATAAAGCCTCGACGCTTTAAATTGGACTCCCACGGGTCGAGCGACCATTCCTTCACACCTTCTCGTCCATAGTCTGTAATCCGCTCCACATCGCGTGTGACCCGCTTCACGGTCGGTGACATGACCTCCATCACTTCTTCGGTACAACCGTTGTCTCGGTTCATCCAACCGATTGCTTCGATTCCCCCTGCCATGAAATGAATCATCACTTGTTTCAGCACATCCCCTTCAAACCGTGGTGTCACGCGCAACCGCTCGACAGGCTGAAGATCGGTCAAATAACGGAGCGTATCGACGACATGCACGAAATCCTCGATCACAAATTCGCGGAGCGTTGCCGGTTTATACGTTCTGTTCTTTTGAATGAAGACCATATTTTTTTCTTCGATTTGTTTGAGTGCCTGCGTGGCCGTCGCAAATCGGCGATTGAAGCCCGTGACGAGATGGACTCCATTCTCGTTAGCGAATGCGACGAGTCGCTCCGTCTCTTCAAGAGTGAACGTGATCGGTTTGTCGATGAAGACATGCTTCCTTTGCCGTAGACAATACTCGGCTTGCTCATAGTGGACAGCTGTCGTCGAATGAATCATGACGGCATCGATTTCTGTCATCGGCACGGCGTGTAGGTCTGTGTACCCTCCTTTGAAACGAAAGGTCGAGATGATATCGTGTAACTTCTGTTCATCCCTTGAGACGAGATACACATCGACGTCCTTTAATCCGGCATATACAGGTAGATATGCTTTTTTGGCGACATCCCCGATGCCCACTACTAAAATATTCATTTGCTCACTCCTCCAATATTATGTAGAAAGCCCGAAGCGATTGCCTCGGGCTCACGTAATAGATACAATCTCAAAACTTGTGATTGGTTCACGAATCGCGTCAGATACGATCTGGTAAGCCGCATGTAATTCTTCTTGATTATTTAAGTCCGGCACACGATCCATTTCTACCTCGACCGTCCGAGTGTTCTGTTCTTTCACATGTAACTGATATTCGACTGTATACTTTTCCATCATCTGTCCCCCTCTAATTATACATATGTTATGTATATCCTGTTACACAGATGATGAAACAAGTGAGTTTGCTCTACTAAAACAGAAAAATGACCGCTCAGGTGAACGGTCATGGATTCATCATTCTGATTTCGGTTTTGCGTCACGGTCCGGACGTGGGCGACGCTTTCCGAAGTATTGATAATATTGCGTTTCGATATTTCCGTTGTACAACTTCCGACGCTTCGTTGCAGGGCGTCCGTATGCCTTCTCGAAGTCTTCATAGCTCGTCAACATGTAGACGCTGTAACCAGGGTATTTTGCATATTGTTCTCCGATCCGTTCGTACAAGTCGATGATCTCTTCTTCTGACTGAAGTCGTTCCCCATAAGGTGGGTTTCCGATGATGACTCCGTACTCTTCTTTCGGCTTCAGTGCGGCTGCGTCACTATGGACGAACGTGATCGCATCGCGGACATCAGCGAGTTCCGCATTGTCTTTTGCGAGTTTGACCATCCGCGGATCGAGGTCGATTCCATAGATTTTTAGCGGTTTATCCCACTCCGCTTTCTCGTTTGCTTCATTGATTGCCGCATACCAGGCTTTTTTCGGAATGCATGTCCAATCTTGAGCGAAGTATTCACGGTTGATACCCGGTGCGATATTTCGTCCAATCATCGCCGCCTCGATGGCGAGCGTCCCAGAACCTGTGAACACATCATAAAACGGCATGTCCGGACGCCAGTTCGTCAATTGAATCATCGCTGCAGCCATCGTCTCTTTGAGTGGTGCTTGTGAATGAAGCTCACGGTAGCCACGACGATGGAGCGGACCGGACGTGTCGATCGTGATTGTCGCCATATCTTTCAATAGAGCGACTTCGATCGGGAATTTGGCGCCTGACTTCGGCAACCATTCCCCTTCTTTACGATAGCCGCGTTGCATCGCTTCAACAATCGCCTTCTCCGTGATTTTCTGACAGTCACGAATCGAGAACAGCTTCGATTTGACCGAGCGTCCGTCCACCGTGAACGCCGCGTCCCACGTCATGAGGTCAGTCCATGGTAACGCCACGACCCCGTCAAACAATTCTGTGAACGTTGTCGCCTTGAACTCGGCAACGACGAGCTTGACCCGGTCTGCTGTCCGTAACCACATGTTCAGACGTGGAATGTCTTCCATTTCAGCGTCGATATAAATCCGTCCATTCTCGACCTCGCACGTGTATCCTAAATCTCTTACTTCTTTTGCCACGAGTGCCTCGATTCCCATCGCTGCCGTCGCAATCAGTTTACGTTTTGCCATCTGCAATCGCCTTCCTTCTACATAAATATCTTTCAGTCATTTTGTAAGTTGTAAAAAAATCATGAAAAAAGGAGCTCAAGTATATGTGCTTGAACTCCTTGTCGTTGTCAGTTGAGACTATGTTGTCCTGTAAGCCATGTTCTGTACTCCGGTGCTCATAGCGGTCTCCCTGGCACGATGGAGTGACAATCATCTATCTGCGCACATCGGCGCCCTCCGTCCCGTTCGATTCCGGTCTGGAAGTTCCCCTACCATAGTTTGGGTTTCTCGCTCGTGGGGTTTACCTCGTTCCACTCTGAACGTTTCCGATCAGACTCCGTCACTGTGGCACTTTCAAGAAGCGTACACCATATCCGAGGACTTAGGTGTTTCTTCTGCCGTCAACTTGCGTTGCCTACACTTATCGTTTCGTGTAGCACGATCACTACAGCCATCACAGGCTGTGCGAGCATGGACTTTCCTCAAGACTTGCGTCCCGCGATTGTCCAGACCTCATAGTCACTTCAACTATTGTAGCTGAAATTTGAACGGTTGACAACTTAAATTCGAAACTTGATTTTACGTTCAGTCAGCGCTAAAATAAGGCGTGTTCATTGAATAAGGAGGGATTTTGATGCATCAGGATGCAAAAAACGGTTGGATTCAACGTCTGACTTATGTAATAGAAATCGATGACATTAAAGTGCTCCACCCGAACAACGGCGTGTTCGCCTTCTACCGAAATAATCGTCTCGTCCGAGGGTTTGAACCGTTCGATATTAAGGCACCGAACGAACTCTCGAAACGACCTTATCATTTTGACCATCACAATTTAGCACACCTCGAGGAGCGTTTCCCGGATGCCATTCCAGTATTCGATGAAACGCATGAGACGCGTCGTGCTTGGAGCGACCGCGTCCGAGTCGGCCTTTGCGAGATCATCCGAGATGGGAAACTGAGTTTCGAGCATATTGATGACCAAGGTAACGTATTAGAAGCGAGTATCCGTTGGTGTGGAGAAGCCATCACCATCGATTAAATAGAAGAAGCTGCCTCTCCCTTAGGAGCAGGCGGCTTTTTGTCTTATAAGATCTCTGTTACCGGGGGCTCGTCTTCAATGATTGGTGGCTCATAAGATGTCGTCACTACTTTTTCACGAAGGTCCGTCGGCTTCAGAATGACGGTAAACTTTTCCGCCGTATCCCCTCTTACCGGGAATGTCCCAGCGATGTGGAGCGCTTCGTATAAGACCTTCCCATTTGAATCAAGTACCGTGACCGTCCCTTTTCGTGTCGTATGAATCGTGAACGTCCCTTCCTCCGACACCTTCACAGAAACTGCCGTCTTCAATGTGTTGACATAATCAATCGTTCGGCTCGTGAAGCGCTTATGTTTTCCGTCCGTTACTTGACCGACGATGCGGTATTGTCCGCTCGGTAGCCAATCCCCACTCGAATACATTGTGAACGACCGATTTGGTGTGAGTGTCTTGATTTTCTTGTTCCCTTGATACAGCGTGAACGACGATGTCAAGTTCGAATGGTTCATGACACTCAACTTGACATCATTCACGTATCGGCTCTTCCACACCGAAGGGGCAGAGATATGAATCGGGCGAGCCGTCGCTTCCAATAGTTTCATTGTATTCAATTCCGTATAGGACTTGCCGGACGCTCGAGGCATCTTCGCAATTAACTGGTCGATCTCACCCGGTGTCAAATAAGGGTTGATCGATTTGACGAGCGCGAGACTCGCCGTGACCATCGGTGCCGCCATCGACGTCCCGTCCATATAGATAAAGCGGTTGTTGACCCCGAGCGAGAGGATGTTCACACCTGGCGCCACGATTTTGACGCGATCGTCCATATTGCTAAAGCTCGCGAGACGATTTCTAGAATCGATTGCACCGACCGCGATTACTTCTTTCATGTTCGCGGGAAAGTTAATCGTCTGTTTTCGATCATTTCCAGATGATGCGACAATAATGACCCCTTTTGCCCTTGCCCGTTTGATTGATGCGGCCAAACGACTATCATAATCATCCCCACCAAGCGAGAGGTTGATGATGTTCGCCCCTTTCGCCACAGCCGTATCCACGGCATTAGCGACCGTCCAGGAGTCTGTTTCATCTGAATTCTCCCCGTAAAACACATTATAGAAGTGGTAGCGGACGTTCGGCGCGAGTCCTGCAATCCCAAAGCGGTTATGTTTCCCGGCCATGATCCCGGCGGTATGCGTACCATGAATATCCGCAGTATACGGACCTTTCATGGAATTGACGACACGAGGAACGTTCTTCAAATCCGTATGGTTCCGGTCAGCTGACGAGTCAATCAGCGCCACAACGATATCAGTTGCGCCTCTCGTCTTACTCCAGGCCAAATCCGTACCGATTTGCTTCACATAATATTGACTCGTGACTTGTGGTTCTGAAACGACGTAGCCATGTTTCTTAAGAATGACTGGCTTCGCAGCATCTACTCCCACCGGCAGTAAAAGGGCAATCGCTGTCAAAAGGGCAATCTTTTTCATTCCTTCCGCTCCATTCCAAACTGATAAAGTGACTCCATTATCTCAAACTTTGGATTAGATTTCCCTTTTTTTGAATAAAAAGTTGTCGACAAATTTACCAATAGCTTGGCTCATCCGGATGTAACATATCAAACTCGACAATCCGTCCAATCGTCAAGTACGTATAGTAGCGCGCCAGTTCCACCCGGCTTGGGTCGGGACGAAATCCTTCTAAGTCCTCTCCGAGCGGGGAGCCGTCAATGGTCTCAAACTGCTGGCAAAAAAAAGACTCTGTTTCGGCATCCCAGACGATACGATCTCCGATATATCCGCTTCCGAAGCGGATGTAATCGATGATGGACGGAACGATGACTTCTGCCGGCAAGCGTTCGCTCATCCGACCGACGAGCTCATATCGCAAGCGATCTGCCTGATCGGCTTCCTCGAGGGAGGCACATTTAAGTACTTCTTTATTGATTTCAATCAATACAACATAATCCCCTGGTTCAATGGAGAGCTTCATCGCCTCACCTCACTTTTCATACCTTCATCCGATTCTCTACAAGTCATTATTCGAGATAAATGGTGGGAATCCTGTCCATTCCTCATTTTTTTCCAAATCGCAGTTGAGTTCACAACGGTCGAACTGTTTTTGTTATACTAATCATATGAATTGAGAGAGAGGAAGTGCACCATGGCCAAACGACCGCTGACCCCTCGAGAAAGTGAGTTGATTGCGACCGCGTTATTTGTTGTCGGAAGCGTCCCATATTCAGGACATATCGACCGTCTCGAATCCCTCACCTTACGTGACATCGCTGATGACTATTTGAATGGAACTTCCACTTCGGCAGACGCGATTGACGCACTTGATCAATACATCTACGTTCGACGTCATCGCTTCAAAAACGTGACCCCTCATAACCTCTGGACATTGGATGACCGGACGGAACAGGAAGCACTGCGTCATATCTCCAAGCGACCAGAATTGAAAAAGGGTCAGACGTTGAATAAACGGAATCAACCGTTTCAAGCGGGACAAGAGATTGAGTTCAAAGTGGACAAGCATGTCGACCGTGGACAATTCCGCATCTACATCGGAAAGCTTCAAGGCTACACGTGTAAAGCCCAGTCAAAAGAACGTGAAAAGATGAAGTCAGTGTCAGGATGGATCACACATATCGACCCGAAAGACCGACTGGTTTTTGTCAACGTGACAGACTTCGGACGGATGCCGATCGAACGTGCGATGAAGCAAGAACTTGAATCGATGAGCGCCTCGATGCTCGGTTGGTTCGCCACGGCAACAATCCCTTCTGAAGAAGAAGCACTCCTTGCCAAACAGATGATTGGCACGTTACAGCGACGCGATCAACCGTATTGGTTCACGTTGACGACCGCGTTGAACCACCCTCGCCCAGAACATGTGAAACGCTGGGGAACAGTCGTGAATCTTCTCGTCAAAGCGAGTAACGGTGACCAAAAGGCCATCCAAACATTAGAGACACAAGAAGACAAATATTTTAAGGATGCGTTCATCCGCGCACTCCGTGCCCTTCATCAAGAGATGACGAAACAATAAAGCTGATACGACTCGAGGTGACTCCGCATGGGTCACCTCGTTTCGTGTCGAACCTATTTTGGAAAGGAACGACCGATATGCGTATACTCATCGTAGAAGACGACCCATCCATTTTACGCCTTGTGAAGGAGACGTTCGAGGATGCGGGTCATGAGGTGTTGACGGCGACGGATGGGAACACAGGCGAAGAACGTTTTACGACGCAACCAATCGATGCCGCAATCGTCGACATCATGCTCCCAGGGCTTGACGGTCGTGAGTTGTGTCGACGACTCAAGGCGACTCTTGATATACCCGTCATCCTACTAACCGCTCTCGATGAATGGGAGGATAAGCGCCAAGGGTTCGAGCATGGGGCAGACGACTATGTGACCAAACCGTTCATCCCTGAGGAGTTATTGTTCCGATTGCAAGCCGTCTCGCGGCGTTATCAACGCTCGGCCGCTTCACAAATTCAAGCCGGTCCTCTTCGACTCGATTTAAGAGAGTACGAGGTGACGCTTGAAGGGCAGCTGTTCTATCTTCCTAAAAAAGAGTTCGAGCTATTATTTCAACTCGCCTCTTTTCCGGGAAGAGTGTATCGTCGTGAGGAGTTGATCGAGTTGGTATGGGGATTTGATTTCGAGGGGGATGAGCGAACGGTTGATGTGCATATTAAGCGACTTCGTAATCGGTTCGATCACCGTGCTCTGACAATTCGAACGGTACGAGGTGTCGGATACGCGCTCGAGGTGAACGGATGAAGACACTCTACACGCGAATCATCGTCACGATGTTCCTGATTTTACTTCTTTCCGGAGCCATCTCTCTGTTGATCAGCAATGTGGCTTATTATACGTGGTGGCAACCTTCCTATAGCGAGAAGACGGAACGGGTCGCCAAAATGGCGGAGTCGTATGTCGAGAACCATACCGATTTAGACCATGATGCCTTCTATACCTTTTTAGCTGCAACCGGATACCAACTGGTCGTCGTGGACTCGGCAGACGAACGTCGACGCTTTGGCGGTGCATTTCGAGACGAGACCATATCTGATACGGTGATTCAGTCCGTACGAAACGGGGCTCCCTATCAAGGAATGCGTGACTTTCCGTTTCATCTCTTCTTGCTCGGATTGTTCGATAATGAATTGACGAACACATATGGATTTACACTTGAAAACGGAGACGTCATCTTTATCCGTCCGGACTTGAGTGCCCAAATCCGCGAACTACATTTGTTCGTCGGTCTATTTTTCGCACTCGTGACCCTGTTGGCATTTGGCCTGATTGCCATTTCGACAAGGTCCTTGGTCCGCCCATTGCAGACGCTCACGAAAGCGACCACATCCGTCGCCATGCGTAAAGCTCCGGAACATCTCCCCGTCGAGCGTCAAGATGAGATCGGGACGCTGGCACGACAATTTCAAAACATGTCGAACGAGATCGATCGGACAGAAGCAAGACAGCGACGATTCGTTTCGAATGTCTCCCATGAATTCCAATCTCCGTTGACTTCCCTAGTTGGCTATGCAGAAAAATTGGCTGACGGAACGAAAGGAGAATCGAAGGAATATGCGCGTGTCATCGAACAGGAGACGAAGCGTCTATCCCAATTGACGAAACAACTGCTGCTTTTATCACGATTGGATGAAAATCCACCGATTCTCGAGACGAACGTGAATGTGCTTCAATCGGTATCTGAAGTCATACAAATGAACGCCTTCATCCTTGATCAAAAAGGGATTGCCGTCGTTACTGACATCCCACAAGACGTAGTCTTGAAGAGTGACCCGGTTCTACTCGCACAAGTTTGGAACAACGTATTGGTGAACGCCGTCCATGCCTCACGTGATGGAGGCACCATCCACATCACCTGTACCGTCGACCCGGGTGTCGTCATCTCGGTTACGGATGAAGGGATTGGGATGGATGACGAGACAAAAGAGCACCTCTTCGACCGCTTCTATCGCGGAGACACGGCTCGAACGAGTCAAGGAACAGGTCTCGGTCTCGCCATCACCTCAGATATCATCGACCTACATGGCGGAAACATCACAGTCGAGTCTAGCCTTGGAATCGGCACCACGATCCATCTACATTTTTGATGTCGTTCATATTCTGTTCATATTGGTTGCGTACACTTCCTTCATCAGCACTTGAAGGAGGTTTTTTTATGCAGTTAGGTTGGAAAGAGATGTGGAGACAGAAAAGAAAGTTTTCCATGTTGTTCGTGATCACATTTTTGATTGTCATGTTGACGACACTCATTACAGGGCTAGCAGACGGCCTCGCATATGATAACGGTTCTGCGTTGCACGAATTGAATGCTACGACGTATCAACTTGATCCAGACTCAGAAGGTCAATTGACACGATCGTTTATAGACGTCACAGCGAATACTTCAAACGAAACGATGAGCGTCCGACCGCTCACGGTCACGATCGATGGAAAAAAAGAAGAGGTGACACTATTCGCTCTTCCAAAAGATAGCAATATCGGTCCTGTTTCCGCTCTTAGAAAAGGCGAGGTCGTTTTCGATCCTAGTCTTTCAGAAAATCTTGGACCAGGTGATTCGTTAATCGACTTCGCTTCCAACTACCGGTTTACGATAGCCGGTGAGGCGTCTGGTCGTTACAGTCATGGACCGGTGATTTACACGACGAACGAGACGTGGTTCGATTATTTGAATCAATCCGAACAACGTCCATATGTATCTGCTGAGATTGGAACGGAATCCACGATGTCCGATGCGCTCGTCATGAGTCAACAAGATTTGATTGAGTCGGTTCCTGGATATAGTGCCGAACAGAGCACATTCACGATGATGCGTGCCTTTCTGCTCGTGATCGGAACGTTTATTTTGACCGCGTTCTTTTATTTGTTCACGCTTCAAAAGTTACCTGAGCTCGGAATTCTGAAGGCAATCGGTCTCTCCCCACGTATCATCGGACGGGCACTGCTCTTTCA
>Ga0224722_1002276_pt1 | contig 10259 bp, 8 predicted proteins | sample Balambano_FR1_Me_FD_161646 | JGI IMG/M metagenome (GOLD analysis project Ga0224722, IMG submission 161646) | Freshwater sediment microbial communities from Lake Towuti, South Sulawesi, Indonesia - Balambano_FR1_MetaG | ecosystem: Environmental > Aquatic > Freshwater > Lake > Sediment | place...
AGGGTTCAAAGGAAAGTTAAAGGGGACATTAGGTAAGACAACTATGGCTTAATTCCTAGCTTTTTTCCTATCAGTTAACTTCCTAATGTTGGTAGCTTAGGATCTTATCTATTTTATCTAATGCCCCTTGTGTAAGTGTGGTAGTTTTGACCATACTCCACCAAACCGTGAGAAACATACAAACTACTCGACGACTTTTTCAACTATGACTTGGTAGCCTTGATGAATCAGCTTGATTTTCTTGTCAAACAGGGATAGGAATGCATCGATCGCGGCTTTGGGTGGTTTTTCATCGATTCCCTCGCCAAAGCGGAAGCCATAATCATCAAAAATTAGCAGGCCACCGATTTTTACCAGCCGCCAAGCCAAAATTGTGTCTTCCAGAACGTCGCTGGCAATGTGGGAACCATCGATATAGGCCAAGTGAAAAGAATGGTTGGGGAGCGATCGCAGCACCAGTTGAGATTGACCCACGACCTTACGAACTTTGTCTGTGCTACCTGCTTTGGCTATGTTGAAGTCAAACCGTTCCTCAATAGTTTGGAGGTAGTGGTCGCCCATGGCTTGATGTTCGGCTCCACCTGCGAAACTATCTACACAAGTGATGCGAGCGGACTCGTGGGTCAACACGTTGTCTAACAGCCAGCAGGTCGATCGCCCCTCCCAACTACCAATCTCCAGTGCCCGCAAGTCCGGTTGGTTTACCAAGGAGCGCAGAAATTGCTCCCATACAGAAATATTGATGCTGAACCAGTCCTGGGTGAATTGGTAGCCCTTGCTCTGGACTTGGATAGCGTATTTGAGCCGGGGCATTTCAGCGATCGCCTCAGCAAAGTTAGGCTCCAACGCTAAGGCTTGCTGTAAAGCAGCCAACCCTTCCATTGCCTTGCTGCTGTCTCGCAGTGTGGTAGCAATGTTGTAATGAATTTTGGCTAGATCGCTAACGACAAAGCTAGGCTGCACGGCTAATGCCCGCTGGAAGTGACTCAGTGCTAGGTCAAGCTGCTTTTGTTGTCGCAGCGCGGAGCCGTAGTTGTTGTAGGCTGCGGCCAGCAGATTTTTTACGGTGTCGGCTTCCTGAGGTTCCTGTTGCAATCCCTGCTCCAAAAGAACAATCGCCTCTTCATAGCGCTGCTGGTTCAGGTAATCATTGGCTAGGGGCTTCCAGTTAAGTAGGGGCAAAAGTATATCCCGCTGTTCTAGCTTGGCCAGCTTGTCCAGCAGATACAGGGTACGGTCTTGTTCAATCTTTTGGCGAATAGCATGGATTTGGCGTTCTTCGGGGGGTGTTGTGTCCTGGTATTGTTCTGGGGGCGTTTGAAACTTTTTGAGCTGGCGATCGAAGTTGTTGCCGGGATAGCGGATGTACTCCACGGTTTCCACTTCGACCTTGAACACCTTGAAAAACTTGGCCAACCAAATTTCGTAGGACACATCTTCGCAGCCAATTTTTTTATAAATCTGCTCTTCGGGAAAGCCTTCGATAAAGTCGTGGCACTCGCGGCGCACACAAAGGTTCTGGGGCAAGGTATTTTCGATCGCGCGTTTCCACACCGGATGCAGTGGATCGTTCATATAAACTCCTGTGCGAACAGCTGCTACAGGTATAGTTGGTAACTCAATTGTGCAAGCACCTTGCTCTCGCATTAAGACAAAGGAGGTAGGTGCACCCGCAACAACCGCCTCAGGATTATGGTTCAGGATCCGATAGCACAAATCAATGTGAGGCTGAAAGAATAAATCGTCTCCATCACAGAAAAAGACGATGTCTCCTTGGGACATTTTGACGCCTGTGTTGCGAGCAGCCCCTGCGCCCAAACTTTTGAAGTGGCGGATAAGCTTATAGCGTGGGCGATCGGCAATAAAGTTTTTGAGTAAGTCTAAGGTGCGATCAGTGGATCCCTCATCCACCACTATCACCTCAGCTTCGATCGTGCCTCTGCTGTCATCCTGAGAATAAAAGTAGGCAATGCTGGCCTCAATGCTTTCCAGCGTTCTTATAATCACAGACTCTTTGTTCAAGACAGGCACAACGATCGACAAAGCATTGATCATGGAACTATCCTCAGCCTGAATAACGGGCAAGTTTTAGTAACTTAGTATTGAGCGCGTAGGTCAACAGCACGACCAAAAGGCAGCAAATTGCGTGCGCCTATGCTAGGCCAACCCAGGTTTAATTGCACCAACTTGTAACACTTGGACGAATTCTCCGGCAGTGATATGGGTTTGCCCCAACGGTACAACCGCCAACCCCGTCGTCTGAGACAAATTAATTAAGTTTCCAGAGTTATGCCCGCCTGCTGCGGGGATGAATTCTAACTGGCCATCTGTGGCTTGCAGTTGCCCCCAAAGGTAGGTTTCCCGCTTGCCATCGGCACGCAAATCCTGCTGAGTGCGGGCAGACAAGAACACTGGCTGCCACGGCGGCAACAGCCCCGATCGCTTGGTAAGCGCAGGATGTACAAACCGCCAAAAGCTTACTAATGCCGACACTGGGTTGCCCGGTAACCCAAAGTACAGCACCGACGATTGACCTAGTCGTGTAAAGGTGGCCACGGTCAGCGGCTTGCCAGGTTTAACAGCCACAGCACGGAGGTGAATCTCGGCTCCCGACTCAGCCAAAATCTTATCCACATAGTCATAGTCGCCTACAGAAACCCCACCAGAGGACAACACCACGTCGGCACTGGCCACCGCTTGAGCCATGGCCTGCTTCAAGGCAACGAGATTATCAGGAATAATCCCCATTGGCACTGGAACAGCTCCGCTCTGAGCCACCAAAGCAGACAGCGCATGTTGGTTGGAATCAACAATCTGCCCTGGTTGTAACGGTTGATCCCAACGTACCAATTCATTACCTGTGGAGAGAATGGCCACCCGAAGACGGCGATAAACAGGGATTTGGTTACACTGGGCAGCAGCCAATACAGCTAAATCAGGCGCTTGCAAACGGATTCCGGCAGGTAACAAAGGTTGACCCGCCTGGTAGAAACTGCCTCTACGGCGGACAAAGGCTTGAGGAATTGGTGCTTTCCACAGCGTGATTTGATCGCCCGATCGCTCCACCTCTTCCTGGATCACGATCGTATCAGCCCCCACAGGCAACATTGAACCAGTGAGAATCCGTGCAGTTTCTCTAGGCTGGAGCGATCGCTGCGGTGTGGCTCCAGCAGGAATTTCTTCCACCACCTTTAAGGTTATTGGTTGCTCAGCAGAGCAGTGCTGCACATCGGCGTAGCGTACAGCATAACCATCCATCGCAGAATTATCCCAGTGAGGAAAATCCAACAAACTGATAATGGGTTTTGCCAGCACCCGCTGCGCCGCCTCTGGCAAGCTGACCAATTCTATGTCCTGCTCTCCAAGAGGGGATGCTAGGTCAAGAACGATCGCTTCAGCTTGGTTAACTAAGAGCATTAGAGTTGCTGTTTCATAGGAATCTATGAAATAATAGTCAACTGTGTCTAATTTGTCCTCTCATTGCTTCGATCATGGCTAAGAGTAAAGATGTTCGTCTCGTTATTACCCTAGAATGCACGGAATGCCGCACTAACCCGGACAAGCGATCGCCCGGTGTTTCTCGCTACACTACAACCAAAAACCGACGTAACACTACGGCGCGAATTGAGTTGAAAAAGTTTTGTACCCACTGCAACAAGCACACGGTACATAAAGAAATTAAGTAAAACGTTGCTGTCAAAGCTCTCTTAGCTGCCTACCTCAAGTTCTGGGGGTAAGCCAAAATTCTAGACCTCAAACTGACGCCCTTAAACGATTGAAACCATGACCTATCTTCGCCGCCGCGTTTCCCCAATCAAGCCTGATGACCCGATCGACTATAAAGATGTTGACCTTCTCCGCAAGTTCATCACTGAGCGGGGCAAAATTTTGCCTCGTCGCATTACTGGCCTAACCGCAAAGCAACAACGCGACTTGACGCTTGCTATTAAGCGGGCGCGCTTGTTGGCTTTGCTTCCCTTCTTGAATCGTGAAGGTTAGGCACTTGAGTCTGGCACATAGCCTTAGATCGAAGCTTACTACCTATTTCAAGAATCAAGGGTTGGCCACAACTAGTGTGGCTGCCCTTTTCTCATTTATGATCGACCTTGGCTGATCATATTAGGCGAGTTTTGCTTCTAACGTTTAGAGCTTGATGGTGATGGATAAGGGAACCTTGGTTGAGTTCCGCCTAAATGGCAATCGACGGCTAGCAGTGGTAGACCGTCCGGAAGGCAAGAAAAACTGGATTGTAGTGGACGATCGCGGCCAAACTCATACCCTGCATCCTCGTGACGTTACCTACAAAGCCTCTGGACACTACCAACCCAGAGATATTTCTTCATTTCTCTCGCAAGCCCAGTCCTACCTAGATCCCGCCAGTCTCGAAATCGCATGGGAACTGTTGACTGAAACCGGAGACAGTATCGATCCCGCCAGTATAGCGGAACTCCTGTTTTCTAGCCAGGATCCTCCTGTTTGCTACGCAGCGCATTGTCTGCTATCAGACGATCGCCTCTACTTCAAGCAAAAGGGCGATCGCTACGAACCACGCCCTAGTTCTCAGGTGGCAGAACTCAAGCACCAAACACAAATGGAAGTTCAACGTCAGCAAGAATGGCAGGGATTTTTGCAGCGGGTGGAATATGCATTGGCAAAGCAGCCTGTAGAGTGGCAAGCGAGCGATCGTCCTCGCCTAGAGGCTTTGGAGCGGCTAGCCCTATTGGGCGATGAAGCCACCCATCGAGCACCCGCTTTGGAAACCCTGGTAAACTTAAAGCGTGGTGAGACACCTCAGGCTGCCTTCCAACTTTTAGTTGAACTGGGAATTTGGAGCCCACACGAGAACCTCTTTCTACGCCGCAGTCAGATTCCCGTACAGTTCCCCAGCAAGGTATTGGATGTGGCGAACACATATCTTCAATCTCCACCCGATGATCTCCACCGCGATCGCTTAGATTTGACCAACCTCAAGGTCTATACGATCGACGATGAAAGTACGCGTGAAATTGACGACGGACTAAGCCTAGAATATCTGCCCAACGGCCAACAGCGCCTGTGGGTGCACATTGCCGATCCTACTCGTTGGGTATTGCCAGGTGATGCCCTGGACTTGGAAGCGCGGCGGCGTAGTACTACCGTTTATCTTCCTACCGGCATGATCTCCATGTTCCCTGCTGAATTGGCCACGGGAGCCATGAGCCTAGTGCAGGGACAAATTTGTTGTGCCCTTAGTTTTGGCATCATTTTGGATGCAACGGGTGCGATCGCACACTACTGCATCCATGCCAGTAGCATCAAGACCACGTATCGCCTTACCTACGACGATGTTGATGAAATGCTAGAACTGGGCGTGCAAGGTGAGCCAGAAATTGAAGCATTACATCACTGGGCGCAACTTCGCCAACTGTGGCGACGCTCTCAGGGAGCTGTCAGTATCCAAATGCCGGAATCATCAATCAAAGTTCGTGGCGATCACATCACGATCGACGTCCTGCAAGATTCTCCCTCTCGCAAATTGGTCGCAGAAATGATGATTTTGGCAGGAGAAACTGCTGCCCGCTATGCTCAACAGCACAATTTGCCCTTACCCTTTCGCCATCAGCCGCAACCAGAATTGCCACCCGACGAGGAATTAATGCAGCTCCCAGCAGGGCCTGTGCGTTCCTGTGCCATTCGTCGGTGCATGCCACGCAGCGAAACTAGCATCACCCCTTCCCGTCACGCTAGCCTCGGTTTAGACACCTACACTCAAGTCACCTCTCCCATTCGCCGATACAGCGACTTGCTAGCCCATTTTCAAATCAAAGCTCATCTTCGAGGTGAACCGCTGCCCTTTTCAGCCGTGGAAATGCAAGAACTGACCCAGGGCGTGAGCACAACTGTGCAGGAAGCCATTTTGGTAGAGCGTCAAACCAACCGCTACTGGAGTCTGGAGTATCTCCGTCGCACCTCAGGTCAGGTTTGGCAAGCACTGATGCTTCGCTGGTTGCGAGAACAAGACAACTTGGGACTGGTTTTGCTGGAAGACTTGGGGCTAGAACTGCCCATGCGGTTTAATCGGGCGATCGCCCCTGGAGACCAACTCACCATTCGAGTGAGCTACGCCGATCCTCGGCAGGACATTATCCATTTTGAAGAAGTGCCATCTCGTGCCGATCAAGTTGCTCCTTGCTAAGCACGTTCTGGGACTGTGGCCTTCTATGAAGATATAGCAACTTCACTGTACCCTCGTGGAATCAGATGCTATTTTAGAGAGAAGTATATGTTCTTGACATAATCGTTTTGCTAGCTTCTAGCTAGAACTAGATCGACTTAATGGACAAAAGCATTGTGGCACTGGGCATGCCTATACGTTTTTGTAACAGTTAGTCTAGTGTGTTAGGCAGTATGTTTAGCATTAATGTTTGCCTCTAATCCTCTGTTTGCCCATATCACCCTATCAGTCTCTAGACATATGTATCAGCCAGAATCCCTCCAAACGAACTATCTGGATTGGTTTTTAGCTCAGCAATCTGCTGACAAGTCCAGGAAGGTTAAGCGTTTCACGGTTGATGCTCGTCCTCAAGAGATGACACTTGAAGAGCTGCGTACTGCTCTGATTCCTCAAGGGTTAAGTGCTAACAAGCGTGCAGTGGCTGAAGCATTGATTTCAAGCTGGATTGCAAGCACCCCTAGCTAAAGGTTGCTCTCTGAGCAGTTGCTCTCTGAGCAAAGTATTGCACTGATTGTCTACTATTTTTTTAGTTGCAGATTGCTGTAATCGTTTCTCGAATTTTCAGAATAGCTGACTCTAATGGTAGAGTTCTCTACAGTAGGGCGTGTTATTTGGGGTTTGTGACTAGTTTTCCGGAATAGGTTGTCTCGGCATGTGGTTACTGCTTGACTGAGGCTCGTAGGTAGCACGTAATCCCGGCTCCAGTCCCTCCATTGTTGGCAACCGTGACAAGATGCTGAGTGACGATTCTCTCCAAAAGCTTCGAGAGCTAATTCAACGCATTGTAGAGGCGAATACTGAAGATTTCCTGGAACTTGCAGAAATTGCTGGGCTAAGCCCGATTGAAAAATTTGCTGGAGCCGATTTGCGAGGGGTTAATTTGCGATCGGCTAATTTAGTGGGTGCCAACTTAGTTGATACCAATCTAGCTGGGGCAAATTTGACCAATGCCAATCTGAGTGAGGCGAGTTTGATTGGCGCTAATTTAAGCAATGCTGCAATGATTTGTGTAAACCTGACCAATGCTAATTTGGTGGAGGCTAACCTGGCAGGAGCGACATTGATCAGTGCCAAACTGCTGAGTGCCAACCTCAACAAGGCCAATTTGACTGGTACTAATCTGAGCAATGCAGACTTTGGACGTGCCGTGCTAACCAGCGCCAAGTTGGATGGTGCAAGCTTGTTTGAGACTAATCTTGGCCATGCAAATCTACGTCGGGCTAGTCTGACACAAACTGATTTGAGTGGGGCAAGCCTGTATGGTGCAAATTTGAGTAAGGCTGATTTGCGATGGTCTGACTTGCGAGATGCCAACTTGGTTGGCGCGATCGTGCAAGAAACCTGGTTCGGTCACAACACAGGTTTGCCCCGCCAATTAGCAACTGATTTGAGGCGTCAGGGAGCTTTTTTTGAGGACTAATGGTGATCGTTTTCGATCTTATATTCATCAGCAAGAGGAATAGTAAACCAGAACCTAGAGCCAAGCCCCAGTTCACTATTAACGCCAATTTGGCCGCCATGACTGGTAATAATCTGGTGGCAATGATAAAGCCCTAAGCCGATGCCTGTGAGATGCTGGTTGCGTAAGCCACGAACGTACAGTTTGAAGAGGCGATCGCACTGGTCTGGAGAGATGCCGACTCCAGTGTCTGCTATAGTCACGCAAAGCGCAGGAGTTGTGTTGCTTTGAACGGTTTCAGCCGTCAGAGTAATTATTTGTTGTGGAGGATTGTGTTTCACTGCATTGGTCAGCAGTTGTTCCAAAACTTGCCGCAGCTTAGTGGCATCTGCGTGCACCATGACGTTAGTAGAAACCCGATCGTCAATAGCGGTCTGATTTCGTTCAAGCAGTGGGGCACATTGGTTCAATGTGTCTTGCAGCAATGCCTTGAAATTAACAGGCTCACGGTTGAGGGTGAGTAAAGCCGGTTTGTCAGCATGATTTTCCATCAACGAATCGAGCAAGGCCAGTTGGCGATCGCTACTAGCAATCATGCAATTTATCACGGTTTTGGGAAGTGTAACAGCGTCATTACAGCATTTTGTACGCAAACCGTTGAGTACCATCAGTGTTCCCTGGACAGGTGTTCTCAGGTCATGAGAAACAGCATGGAGCAGTACGTCTTTAACTTCGTTGAGATGCTGAAGTTCCTCCATACGCTGCTTTAGCTCAAGGGTACGTTCCTCGACCTGACGTTCTAAATCGGCAGCTAGGATTTGTACCTGTTGATAAAGCTGGCTTTGTTGAATGGCAATTTCCACCTGAGTCCCTAGTTTCTGGGCTAAATCGACCTCGAATGGTTGCCAGTGGCGCGGCGCGGCGCATTGATTAATCACTAAGATGCCAAAGACATGACCATTGAGGCTGATTGGGACACCAATACTGGACTTGACCTGAAATTCTTCACAGCAGCGCTTTAGGGTAATACTATCGAATTGGCTGGTATCATTCACAACACGAACTTGACCGGGCTCCAGCATGGCGCAGATGTCCTCCATTTCGTGGCGATCGATCTGCCAGCCAAGTACCGAAGGGTAATCGGGTGACACTGACTCAGCTACTACACGACTAGAGCCTGATTCAGTAAAGTAGTCGATGAATACGCGATCGACTTGGAGAAAGGCTCGAATTTCGGCAACGGTCACATTTAAGATTTCTTCCAGATTGAGCGATGCGCGAATGCGAGATGCTATTTGTGCCAGTAGTCGTTCACGCTCAGCGGACATGGCCAAGCGCGATTCGGCATGTTTGCGATCGGTAATGTCGTAGGCAGTGGCCAGTCCAGCAGGTTTTCCCTCCAGACAGATTATCCCTGCGTTAAAATCAACCCAGCGTTCCTCACCAAATTTTGTCAGCAACTTAATTTCGTAACGGGTCGGTACAGACTCCCCTTGCTGCCGTGCAAGACCGCGCTCTCGCACTATGTCTCGATGATCGGGATGCACGACCTCCCAAAAATCCATGCTCATCAATTCCCGGCGGGAGTAGCCAGTGATTGCTTCGACTGCAGAGTTAACGTATTTAAATCGTGTGTCTTGATAGACCAAGATGGCACAGGCCGCCGTTTCTGCAAAGGTACGAAAGCGAACAGCACTACGGCGGTGCTCGGCTATGGCAGCTCGCAGAGCAGCGATCGCAATACCCCACATAACTAAGCTACTGATTGCCTGGACAAAAAATACACTCGGTCGAACCTGGGCTTCGTAGCTTGCAATCGCTGGACTACTGTGATGAAGAATTCCCCAGATTGCAATGCCAGATACGACAGCAGAGAGGCCAGAAGTAAGGATGATCGCACTCCCTAGCTGCAAATACCGGCGAGATTTACCCAGGTCAATCCCCATAAACTCCAGTCAAACTACATAAACAATCAGTACTTTTCCAGCAAGTCGGGATACCCCCCTTTGCCAGATATACACAGCTTGGCTTTTCTAGCCGTGTCCCTGCCTCACCCAACTGGATGAGTGGAATAATCTATTCTGGCAAGCTTTTTATCACCCGCAACGGTGGTTGTTGGGCAATTTTAGCCATCTATGACAAGAAGGGCGAGGCTAGTCTTTACATCACGTCAAAATGAGAGTGATAACCCAGTGACTAATTGTCCCAAGTTAATTCTTAGACACATTCTTATGATTATCACGGCAGTATTGCTTGGTTCACTTAGCGCGGCTATTTGGTTAGCAAGCTGTCGGCTCATACTGAAACCAGACTCGCCAGTTCTGGCCATTGGGCTTGTGGGCGCAGCTTTGATATACATTGGGTTTGCAGCTTGGGAACAGGCAAGCCCAATATGGATAACTGTAGAAGCAGTTGGTGTTTGCATCTACAGTGGCTTTGCAAGTCTAAGTAGACGATATTCCAACTGGTGGTTAGCAGTTGGCTGGTTGCTGCATCCAGTTTGGGATTTGGGATTGCATTGGTTTGGGGCTGGTGCACGCTTCACACCAACCTGGTATGTTCTAGCTTGTGTTGGGTTTGATCTACTTGTAGCAAGCTATGTGGGCAGCATGCAGCTACAGCGATTTAGCGTCAGAATTGATGAAA
>Ga0224722_1002277_pt1 | contig 10256 bp, 10 predicted proteins | sample Balambano_FR1_Me_FD_161646 | JGI IMG/M metagenome (GOLD analysis project Ga0224722, IMG submission 161646) | Freshwater sediment microbial communities from Lake Towuti, South Sulawesi, Indonesia - Balambano_FR1_MetaG | ecosystem: Environmental > Aquatic > Freshwater > Lake > Sediment | place...
CAAAAAGCTGGGCAATGCCGGTAATGCTGTTATTGTTGTGACCCGCCGCGATCGTCGCGTGATAAACGCCATCCACAACTGATTTCAACACGGCTGTATGGCTGGTCTATCCAGCCCGCACCTACATGCCCCTAAAGGTACAGGTTTTTATTGACTTTCTGAAGCAAACGCTGCGGCGATCGGAGGTGCCCACTCACTGATACCGCTCTTCAGCAAAGGGCTCACCTCTGGTGTGGTAACCATTGCGTTCCCAGAAGCCGAGCCGTTCTTGCCGCAGAAATTCAAGTCCGCTAATCCACTTGGCGCTTTTCCAGGCGTAGAGATGCGGCACCACCAACCGCATAGGGCCGCCGTGGTCAGCCGGTAAAGAGTCGCCAGACAAGCTGTGCGCCAGGAGGTTTTGGGGTCGGTTGAAATCTTCCAGACTGAGGTTGGTGGTGTAGTCGCCAAAGCAGTGAACTAGCACATGGGTAGCGGCTGGTTTGAGGGTGAGGCTGGCTAAAAAGGCAGGAATAGCAATGCCACTCCAGGTAATGTCTAACTTTGACCAGCCAGTGACGCAGTGAAAATCAGCCGTAAAAGTGGTTTGGGGCAATGCCATCATGTCTGCCCAAGTGTAGGTTTTGCGATCGGCCTGTCCCCAAACCTGCAGCCGCCAATCGGCTACGGAAATTTGTGGTGTGTCGCCGTAGGTCAAGACAGGAAAGCCTTTGGCTAGCCGCTGTCCAGGTGGGAGGCGATCGTCCAAAGGTTTAATCAACAGTTACCTCTACTTCAGCATTAGGGCTTTTATATACCCTACATGCACAGTGAAAACCTTGCGGTGCAGCGCCAGTCGGTTAAGCTATTTGAGCAGATGCTGGCTGATCTCGGAACGGCTAGCAACTATGACTACGCGCTCCAACCATTTGCAGGTGGTAGAAGGCTTTGGCCGCTTTCCCCATCGCAATACGATTCTAGGTCACCCTTCAACTTCTAGTGAGTTGGAGTTTTTGCAGTAGCCGCGGTTGTCCTTTTGAGACGGCCTTCTGGGTTAGCTCAAATTTGCTGAGTTCCTGCTGTCACGATCGCACATTTTTAATTTTTATACGGATCTTATTACTATGCTTCCTTTGCCAACGATTCGCCCTACGGCTGACCAGATTGCCCAAGCTAAGGCGGCGATCGACACCTACGTGCTGACGATCGATGCCAATCCCGATCGTCGCCCTGGAGCCTATCCCTACTATCTGTTCCACCCCATTGGGACACCTGTGTACGGTACAGTCATGCTGTTTCATGGGTTCAGTGCCAAGCCTCACCAAATGTGGCGACTGGCCGACTATCTCTATGACAATGGTTTCAACGTTTATCAACCCTCTCTAGCGGGGCACACCTTGCTCAACCCGGCAAAAAATTGGCCGCAAATTGACCTGAAGCCAGAAATTGCCAATCCGCTCAAGCAGAAAGCACAGCAAGATCCAGTGCTGCAAAACTATTTGTCCAACTTGGCCGCTGATCCCCTAGCTTCGGCGCATCCCAGTCCTTTGCAACAGGCGGCACTAGTGGCTCGGTTGTTGAATATTGAACCGCGACTACTGGATATAGTCAAAGCGATTCAAACCCCTGATGACCCTAATTTTGAGACGTTTTACATTTCCTCCCATACGGACTACCTGACGAATGCTGAAGCACGTTTGGCTGAGTTAGCAGCGTTACCGGGGCCTATCTACACGGCTGGATTATCGGTAGGGGGGGCTACAGCACTGGCATTGGCGGCTAACCATCCCGATCGCGTTCAACGAGCCATAGCTTATGCCCCTCTACTCAAAATTCATGGGGAGGATCGGCGGCGCTACGTTAATCTGTCGGGACCATTGGACATTAGCGAATCAGGTTGGGATCCAGACCTGCGCTTCCCGGTAGGCGCGTTTACAGCCGCCGATCGCTTCGGCAGTACGGTGGTGTTGGATCCAGAAACGGTGCAATCGCTGCAAACTGTACCAATCTTTCTGGTGCTGACAGAAAACGAAGATGCAGCCGATGTGCCGACGAATAAGGATTTTTTTGCGGCGATCGGAGGCACGGCTAAGGGGCATCACCTGTACGTTTATCCAGCCAAAGACCTAGTGCCTCACCCGCTCGTAGATCCAACAGAAATCAGCCAGGGCATGAGCAATCGATTTTGGCAAAGCTTGTACCAGGAGACATTGCGGTTTCTGTGTACTGGCCAGGTAGACAGCGTGAATATGGCAGATTACGAGCAAAGCCCTAACATACCGCTTGTTCCACCCGTTAGCTAAAATGCAACTGTAAGAGGGGCTGGCACGACAATATACCCGTCTGCTAAGGAACCCAACACCCAGTTGCGATCGTCTCCCCAATACCACCAGTGGGCAGCCACGTAGGCACACACTAGGCTATCAAGCTGATCTTCCACAGCCTTGAGGGCAACACCGCGCTCTGGAATTGGCGGTAGCTCCCTATCTATAACGAGGGCTGGGGTTAAGGTTGGCAGCACGATACTGAGGTAAGTACGCAGTTGAGCCAGACCAGCGCGGCGATCGGCTAGGGATCCCTTCTTGTATTTGATAATTTGGCTGAGACCAAACAAATGCACCATGGCTGGATGAGGAAACACTTCAATCTGGTAACGTCCTGGTTGACGCGACACGATCATCGGCGCATGGTGAAAACCCCGCTGCTCTAAACTCAGGCCAAAGCCGATAGTGTGACTGGCAAACGGGCGGCTGAGATTGGCGGGGTAGCTGCCTGCGTGATACTTACGAAAGTGCTGGTGAGTCAGGCGATCGGCTAGGCGCATTCCTGTCTGGTTGGGAATCAGGGTTGGGGCATCGACGGCAATCACAGCAGGTTCAGGCTCTGGTGCCCAGCGATCGACCCATGCTAAACACGCTGTAGCTCCCTGAGCGTGATGCAAATCCAGAATACTTAGGCGATCGTCCTGCCAGCCTAAACAACACAACCCACTGGCACCCGTACTCCAACCCAGATCAATTCCTAAAAATTTCATGCTCAGTCTGGCTTGCTAGCATCCTCACACAGAATCCGGTTATAGCGTAGCACTGTGAGATTGGTAATGCTGCACTCAGAGTAGCCAACTCCACTCCGGCTTCAAACAAAAATGCTCCGACCCACTTGGTCAGAGCACCCATTTACATGTACATGGTCAGGTCATACCAGCAAGGCAATCTGCTTAGCCGACAGTGACTTGGCTGCTGTCTACTGAGGTAGCGCCACTAACGCCGCCAGCGATCGAAACAGCTTGATCCAAATATTCCTGACTAGGCACTTTACCCTTGAGCACAACGGTGCCACCGGTTTGAGCGACCCACAGGGTTTCAACATCTTCCAACGAGGTGTCAAAAGCCTGAGCTACTCGCTTTGCCAAACCGCTTTGGTCGTACTCACCGTTAAGACCTACGCGCTCAGGGGGAATCGCCTCACCGGGAGCAGGTGCCGCTGCTGGAGCCGCCTCGGGAGCGGGTTCATCTTTCTTCTTGCCAAAAAGTCTGTCGAAGAAACCCATAACTTCCTTCTCCTATGGTCATTAAAGTTCACAAAAGCTTCTTAGAAGAAACTCCTTAAGACTTTATCAGAAGATGTCTAAAGGTCAATGTTATTCACTCAACCAATTTCTTCAAATTGCCTAATTTCCAATCATCTCTGCACAGAAATATTTGTAACTTTTTGATACAAAATCAAATAAATTCAAGTATGGAGCCTTCTCTAAAAGATGGAAAGTTCAGCTCTCTTAAGATCCAGTTGAGGCTAATGTTTTGACGAGATTAGCGGCATTCTCAGGATTTCCAGCCGAGGGAAAAATTAAAATACTCTTAATCTGTTGATCTTGAATCAGTGGTTTGAGTCGATGCAAGTGCTGATCAGAAATTGCTACGCCAGCATACTTTCTGGCATACTCCAGCTCTTGGTTAAAGTTGGCATCATTGTAGGTTTGAATAAAGATGCGATCGGCTCCCCAGCTTTGCCAATCAGCAGCAAAATAACGCTTACTCCAATAAGGATTGTGATGACATAGATCAAACTTAACGGTTGGATTTGCGTTCTTGATATCAGCTCGCATTTGACGCACAAAGGTGGTGAGCTGAGTTGTGCGATCGACCTTCCCAGGCAAGTCAGCATGATATCCCAAATAGTCATCCCATTGCACCGCATCAACTGTAGGATACTTCTGTACAAACTCTACTGAAATAGCTCTGAACAATTTGGCAACTTCTGGAATTTCTACATCCAAAACATAGTGCTCAATCCCTGCATAGGTTTTATCTATCCCAGGCACAATCCACCGTTTAGCCACAGCAATATCAAAAATAGGACTATTTTTGTCGATTTTAATGCCCTTCTCGAAATAGGCATGAACTTGCATATCCTGCTTATGCGCTTCATCAATCAGCCACTCTAGCCACCGCTCTCTAAATTGGTTAGGGCAACTTTTAATGCCAAAGGTTTCCTGCAGAACGCGACTCTTATACATAGTGCAACCATTGCCCCAAACGCCATGAATAATGGTGTTAAATCCTTTCTGCCGATAATAGCGAACTCGCTCACGAATCACTTGTTCACTTGCATTATTAGTCACTTGATAACGACTCAAGTAAATGCCACGAATTGCTTTACGTTCCCAATTAGCATGAGCTGAAGCAACAGCTTGGGAAGTAGGCTTAGGCGAAGGTATCGGAAGATTTGGAGATACAGAAGGTGCAAGTTTGGGTGTGGTGGAAACTCTGGGTTGAGGCGAGGCGGCAGGAGTAGGCTTAGGCGAAGGCACCGGAAGATTTGGAGATACAGAAGGTGCAAGCTTGGGTGTGGTGGAAACTCTGGGTTGAGGTGAGGCGGCAACTGTTGAGGGAGCGATCGCTGGAGGGTTTGCAGAGGCTTTTCCAGGAACATTTTCAGAGGGCGCTGGGGTAGGCACTAGACTTGGCAGTAGTTTGTCCACTCCCAAATGACTTGCTACAGCACCCCAATTTTGGCTCACTTGGGTAAACCCCCAGTATCCTGCTCCCAGCATTACCAAAATCAATGACAGTGGAATACTGGCACAACCACAGCCGCCACCAGAATTTTCAGGCTTTGTGTGCTCGTAGCTAGACGACTTTCTGGAGGGCATCGTTACCTCGCGTGATCTACATCTTCTCGATTTGATGAGGGAGCTAGCCCAAGCAATTTGAGGGGGTTACTACACTACTTCAACGGGCGATCGCCTGATTCCGTTAACCCCACATCCGCAGCCATCCCCCGATATAACCAGTCAGGAATGGTATAAGTGATAGTAAGTTAGCCGTTGTAAAGCCAACATCATCTGGCTATTATTCCCACATCCTTAAGCGCGTTTGACACCTATCCATGCTGCTCAAATCCACCACTCGCCATATTCACATCTTTGCTGCCACCGTAGAAGACGATGAACTACTGCCCAGCGAAAACGTCCTGACTCTGGATATTGACCCTGACAACGAATTCAACTGGACAGAAGATTCACTACAGATGGTTTATCAAAAATTTGACGAGTTGGTAGAAAGCTATGCTGGTCAAGAATTGACAGAATATAATTTGCGTCGCATTGGCTCGGATCTGGAGCATCTGGTACGTCGTATGCTACAAAAGGGCGAACTTTCCTACAACCTTGGTGTTCGCGCCTTGAACTACAGTATGGGCTTGCCACAGGTTGTGTCTGCTGAAGAAGGCTAAACCCTGCGTCCTCCTGCTTCAGACACCCTGTAACCCCTAGGTTAGACTTCAGAATTTTTAACAAAAACGCTCATCAAATCGGTCTAGCCTAGTTTGCTAGGGAGTTTTTTGTATCCTGAGATTCTGAATCCACCTGTGTGCTTGCAGTAAGTTAGAGGACTGAAGATTTTAGTATGACTAGCAATTTAGCAACCAAGCTACGTGAGGGCACGAAAAAATCCCACACGATGGCTGAGAATGTAGGCTTTGTAAAATGCTTTTTGAAAGGTGTTGTTGAAAAAAACTCCTACCGGGGATTAGTTGCCAATCTCTACTATGTCTATTCCGCCATGGAAGAGGAAATGGTGCGACATCAGCATCACCCCATCTTGTCTAAAATTTATTTTCCAGAGCTAAATCGTAAAGAAAGCTTGGAGAATGATTTGAGCTACTACTACGGGGCAAACTGGCGTGATCAGGTGGCACCTTCTCCCGCTTGTCAGGCTTATGTACAGCGTATTCGTGACATTTCAAACACAGAGCCAGAGTTGTTGGTTGCTCACTCGTATACGCGTTACTTGGGAGATTTGTCCGGTGGCCAAATTTTGAAGGGGATTGCCCAACGCGGTATGAACTTGAATGGTGCGGGCACTGCTTTCTATGAGTTTCCCGGCATTGCTGATGAAAAGGCATTTAAAGCACAGTATCGTCAGGCGCTGGATGAATTGCCGGTGGATGATGCTACGGCCGATCGCATCGTGGATGAGGCTAATGCTGCCTTTGGCATGAACATGAAGATGTTCCAGGAGTTGGAGGGCAACTTGGTGAAGGCGATCGGCACTATGCTGTTCAACTCTTTGACCCGTCGCCGCAGCCGAGGCAGCACCGAACTTGCCACCGCTGAGTAACATGTCACATTAACTTTAAGCCTCTATAGACTAGAGTCTCCTGCTCTCAACACCAGAGGGCAGGAGATTTTTTATGGCGCTTCTTATTTGGGTGAGGCAGAACCGCTGAAGGTGCAGAGTAGGCAGAAGGTAAAAACCAGAGGACTAGATTTCCTTCCCTATTTCGTAGCCTCGATTCAGGATGCATTGCAACAACACGAATTTCATTACATTTCTGGATATCCAAAGTTTTCTTTGCTGCCATGGCATCCAACAGCGCATCTCAGGCGTACCCGTCTAAAGTTAATACTGATCATCAAGCACGACACCGGCTTCGATCAATTGTTTGCACAATTCTCTTCTCTTCTTGTATTACTGGAATGCGATCGCTGCTTGTAGTTAGAAGGCTACATTTAGGCAGTACTTTTTTAAGCTTGTCATATATTTTTAATATTAAAGCTACTAGCTGATCTAGGCGTACTGTGAGAAAAGTCAATAAACAAATAGATTAGAATTAATTTAGCTATAGCGATTAGACGACTCAAATCCATCAAAAATAGTTTTTTAGTAACTCAACAGGCATATTTCCGCATTTAAAAATAGTCTTACCCGGATTTATCATATAAGCTTAGTTACTTTTTTCAATTCAAAGGGCGGTGAAGTTCTTTTGCAGAAAGGCTTTGACAATTTATCAAAGCCTATATTAAATTAGTAAATCACATTAGCCAATAGAAGACTTTTTCTAGAAAATCTTAAATATTACCTAGGATGTTAGCTTGCTCTTAACTCAAATGCACGTATCCTTCTATACTCAAACTAAGTGTTTAATAAGATCAAAACTAATGTTTCTCTTACAAAATTTTTCTAATTCAACACATCTTGCGAAATTTTGTGCGAGATATTTAAATCCACATGAGAAAAACTTACGTATATACGTACAGAGCTGCTTTTAGCAGTTCAGTCAAACTAGATTATGGTCATAGCTTGGTGAATACTAAGCTAACGGAGTCTCTATGTTGCTACTAGCTTGGCTGATTTGATTGAGCTTTTACCCTCTCGATTGAATCTAGGTTCAACCAAAGGGAGAAAGTGAATCAAAAATGAACCAAGCATGAAGAGGAATGTTGATTAGTACTGATTTTTTACTTGAAGGAGAGTCCTATGAGGCTGTTGTGGGCTGTTGCTGCGATTGGTGTTGCCTCCTATCCAATCCAAGTGCAAGCCTTTTCGTTTACTGAAGTAGGTGATGCGGGCGATACGTTGAGTACGGCTCAAGTTATCTCTGGTTCGTCCTCTCTAACCTCTATTTCTGGATCGCTATCTGGATTTGATGATGCGGCTGATCTATTTCAAATTGCCTTGACAGGCGGGCAATCATTTTCAGCAACAACTGTGGGTGGTGCCAGCTTTGACACACGTCTATTTCTGTTCGCTGCTAATGGCACTGGGGTCTATTTCAACGATGATGCCGCGATTGATACTCTGCAATCCACCTTGCCAGCTAACAGCTCGTTTACCCCAACCCAATCTGGTATCTATTATTTGGGCATTGCAGGCTTCGATAGTGCCCCAGTTAATGCTGCGGGCGATCGCATCTTCCCTAGCGTCAATGATTTTTCTGTCGATGTTCCTCAAGAAGACATCTTTACGGGAGTATTTGGACCTACTGGCCCTGGCGGTAGCCTCCCGCTTAGCGTGTTTGACGGATTGATTTTGAATGAAGGCGGCAGCTACACGATCGCGTTAACCGGTGCAGAAGCGGTTCCAGAGCCAGTGTCTACTCTGGGGCTAATTCTAGCTGGCGCGTCGGGCATAGGACTGCGATTGAAAAATAAGCGCGGGCAAGCCTAAGTGGCTGTGAGCACCTTTGCTAATGCCAAGTCGTAAGGCGTCTTATGCAACGTGAAGAGTTTGCTGATTTCAATTCAAGTTCAACATTGCTAACAACCGGGAAAAAAATTATGACTTTGCAAAGTGGATCACGGTGGAATGCTGCGTCTGCATCGCGCCGAAAGATGCTGAAATGGGGACTCTATGGGCTAGGGGCAGCAGCCTTAACAGCAGTGCCTGAGGCCGTTTTCGCCCAACGTGCAGTCAAAACTCTGACATTCAATGCCGATGATGTTGGTATTCTCAATTTTGCTCTGTTGTTGGAAGAGCTAGAGTCTGCTTTTTACAATGCAGTTACTCGATCGGGCAAAATCACTAATCCGCAAGAATTAGAGTACGTCAGAGCTTTAGGTATTCATGAGGCCACCCATGTAACCTTTCTGCGCCAAGTTTTGGGCAAGAATGCAACGTTTCAATCTAGAGATCTGAGCTTCAATCCTGCTGGACTAGCGGCTCTTCTGAAGGATCGAGACACTATTTTGCGAACGGCTGTAGCACTAGAAGACACTGGTGTTCATGCCTACAATGGCGCAGGGCCTAGTTTGACAAACCCGACATTTATTTTGGCTGCAGGATCGATTGTTTCCGTGGAGGCTCGGCATGCAGCTGGGGTACGTGGTATCTTACGCCGTCCTGCTACACAGGTTGACATTACTGATAGCCCCATCACCGATGACCAACTTGTACCTGAGCTTAACCCCTTCAAGGGGCGCGCTTACGACGAGCTGTACACCCCTAAGCAAATTGTCGGAATTGTGGGGTCACTTAACTTAATCAGAAATCCCATCAAGGGCGCTCTTGTTTCCTAATGTGGGGCAGTTTAGCCCATCAGTGTTTCCTAAATTTTGTCGTAGCGCAGGTAGTTACACCATGCAATCCCATTCCCATGCCTTCAAAATTACCACCAATAGCCTAGAACAAATTAGCAACAGAACCCTCTCAGCCATTACTGGTGCTGCATTCTTGGCGCTATTTTTTGTTCTCCTTTTGTTCGCCTCATTATTCATTACACCGATCGCACCCGCCTATGCTCAAGCCATACTCTCGCCACGCCAGGTAGTAGAGTATGCCCTGACACTAGAAAAGCTAGAAGATGATTTCTATCGTCGGGCAATCGCAGCCACCAATGGCGGCGGATTGGCTAATATGCCCAGCCCTGCCCGAAACGCCATTATTTCCTACGGCCAAGATGAAGCTCAACATGTGGTGGACTTGTCTGCTGTGTTGAAATTGCTGGGTGGAAATCCCGACGCTGTTACAATCACCCCCAATCCTAACTACAACGCCATTCTGGGTCGTGATCCTTTTTCCAATCCAGAGGACTTTTTGCTGGCACTCCAGTTTGTTGAGGACTTGGGAACAGCGGCCTACAAAGGTCAAGTACAAAACTTGCTAGCTGCTGGAGCCGCTGGCAAGACAGTTTTGGCTGGTGCATTGGAAATCCATACGATCGAGGCTCGTCATGCTGCTGGCATCCGTTATCTACGTCAGGTGTTGTACAACAGCAACATCCGACCCTGGATTCGCAACGCCAATGAGGTAAACTACAACGAAAATCGGGGTGGTTTTCCGATTAATTTTGCCGATGAAGCCTTCGATGGTTTTGCGACTAGGGAAGAAGTGTTGGCATTGGTTGCACCAATTTTGAATCCTCTCTAGCCAGTGATCGCTCACAGCACATCAATAGTACCTGCTATGCTAAGCGCTTACCCGCGTTATGTATAGCAGGTACTTCCATGTAAGTTAGAGTAGCGCCTTCTCTATCAAGTAAGCAGGCATTAAACCTGA
>Ga0224722_1002278_pt1 | contig 10254 bp, 8 predicted proteins | sample Balambano_FR1_Me_FD_161646 | JGI IMG/M metagenome (GOLD analysis project Ga0224722, IMG submission 161646) | Freshwater sediment microbial communities from Lake Towuti, South Sulawesi, Indonesia - Balambano_FR1_MetaG | ecosystem: Environmental > Aquatic > Freshwater > Lake > Sediment | place...
GGACGGCAGAGCGCGAACCCGAACGCCTGGAGATGTTTTGGGATGGGGTGTTGGTCTATGCCCAGGTGAACCGGCAGCTCACGGTGAACCGGCTGGAGCTGGTCACCGGCGCTGTCCACCCCATGGAATGGATCTTTCAAACCCCAGGAGACCAAGCCGATGCACCCAGCCCTTCGCGCCACGTTTGATTGGCTGAGATTGCAGGGGCTGACCGACAATACGGGCTAAAGCTCCAGGTACTTTAGGTATGCCAGTCGGTACATCATTGCTTGAGTACTGACCTGATAGCTGTCAGCGAGTGTCTGAATGTCCTGCTCTAGGTCTAAAGAGGTTTTTTCTTGGAGATCCTTGCGGATAAAGTGCGATGGCATCAATAGCTCGGCGGCGAAAAGGTTAGCTTCCTTCTCTTCAAGCAGGGTGCCCTGGCTAGCGGCTTCATTTCTTAAATTTATTTTCAGGCCCCGATCTACATGGATGGGTTCGCCTTCGTGCAGCAATAAGTGCCCAAGCTCGTGGGCAATGGTAAAGCGCTGGCGATTAAGGTGGTGCTCACTGTTGACGCCAATTAAAGCTTTGTGACCATCGATATCGCGTAGCAGAAAGCCTGAAAGTTCCTCCTCAGCTTGCTTAAGCTGCACCAGCACGCCTAATCGCCTGGCTAGCTCAGCAACATTAATAGGTGGAGTCACCATCTGGTGCTCCTGTAGAAGCTGCTTTGTGAGGCTACGAATCTGTCTGCGGCGAACTGTTGCCATACCTACTCCTCACCAACTGCGTCAAGAGTGGCCTGTATCCATTTCCGTTCGTCAGCAGGACGTTTTTGTAGAAGGCTCTCAAGTCCTTCTTCCGTTGAATCATGACTTTCTTGAGGTGATTCTTGCGGCAAAAGGATGCTAGGGGCAACATCGAGGACTGCGGCTATCTCGATTAGCGTATGAACCAGCAGCTTCTGACGCCCCAGCTCAATGTTGGTGACCGAGGTCCGGGTTAGATCGACTTTTTCTGCAAGCTTTTTTTGGGTAAGGCCGTGACGGATACGTTCTTCCCGGATGCGTTGCCCAAGATCTGCATAAAAGTTTTCCAGATCAACCATAAACTTCTCTAATTATACCTGGCCCTTAAGTCCACCTACTTTGATCTTAGGTCAAGCATGTCAAGCTTACAAACCCGTGTTTGTGAAAAACACACAAAAAGATTAGTTTGCTATACTGACCTTGGTTTTGGACGATGGACTCTCTTCAGTAAATAGCGTACTTTGGCTAATGCATATTGCTTCAACCGCTATATATGCTCTGACAGGTAACCAGCGTGTTGCTCTTGGATGGTTAACCCAATGCTTAAGTACTGGGACCATCCTGCAAACTTTTATGAACCAGTCTCTGGATCAAGTGTTTGCCAGAGTGACATATCCAAAAGTGAAGGGGCCGAGTAAATTGCTTGGCCCCTTCGCTTTTGGGCTCCAAACCAACCCTGTTCCTGAAAATCCTCATATTGGAGACCTTGATCAATGACCGTAGTGACCTATTCCGATGCCGATTTCACTCAAGGCATCGATCCCATCCTCAAAAGCATCTGTGAAAAACTTCAGCTCACAGCGACTCAGTGTCGTCTAGCTGAGGATCATTACAAAGCGGTGGGAGGTTGGTTAGAGCAGGATGGTTCATTCCTGGCGCGGTACAGACCGCGTATTTACCCCCAGGGTTCTCTGCCGATGGGGATCACCAACAAGCCCCTAGAGCGAGATGAGTACGACCTCGACTTTATCTGTGAGCTACAGATTGATTGGCGGGAAACCACTCCAGCGGATTTGTTCTCCAAAATTGAGTTCCGCATTAGCCAACATAAGGATTACAAGGAACGTATGGAACTTGGGAAGCGGTGCATCCGCCTTACCTATGCCCATGATTTTCACCTTGATATTGTTCCGGCTTGCGCCAATGCGGCGGTGGGGAAGGGACAGGTCAGGATTCCAGACCGGGAACTTCAGAACTGGAAAGACACCAACTCTAAACAATACGTGCAGTGGTTCAATGCGATTGCAGATCGCCCCCAGTACTACTCCAACTACCACCGAGACGCCGAACCATTGCCCAGTCAAGAGCCCTTTGATGCGAAGTCATCTCTGAAGTTCGCAGTTCAGTTGATGAAGCGCCACCGGGATGTTGCCTTTAGAGCCGAGCCTGACCTGGCTCCAGCCAGCATTGTTTTAAGTACGCTGGCGGCGGAGTGTTACTCGGGTCACTCATCGGTCTTTGTCACGGTCAGCGAAGTGCTGCAGGCTATCCAGAGCCGCATCTTGAGCAGCCCAGGGCGTTTACAGGTCTGGAATCCGGCCAATCGAGTTGCAGAAGATCTGGGGGAACGCTGGGGGAAGAACCCGGCTGCCTATGAGGCATTCAAGCGCTGGATTTGGGACTTTGGCAAAACCTGGCACAGCCTGGGAGAAACCCGAGGACTGAAGGAAATCAGTGACATCCTTGTCTATCTTTTTGATGAACATCCTACCCGCGAGGCCATCCGCGAAGATGCGCTCTGCCTGGGCCAGGGTCGCCAGGCGGGGCTGCTTGGGATTGCTGCTGGAAGTGGCTTGCTAACAACGGAATCACCTGTGATCGCAGTTCCTCGGAATACGTTCTATGGCCAATAAGCACTACTCTGAGCGACCCATACCGCTGGCGGAGCAGGTCATGGAGATGTGGCGGTATTTTCCTGACTTCCGTTCTCACTGGCACAAGAACGTAGTCCAATGGGTCGGTGAGCTGCAGCCCAGGGCAACTAGCCAGCGGTATCGGGTCAAGATTATTCATCAGCTCCATAGGAATCCAGCGGTCTATGTGTTGAATCCGCCACTGGTAACGGGGCAAGACAGCAAAATTCCCCATACCTATCCGGGGAATCGACTCTGTCTGTTTCATCCGAAAAGGCAGGAGTGGAGCCAGCAAATGTTTGTGGCGACGACTATCGTGCCTTGGACTTGTCTGTGGCTGAGTTACTACGAGTGTTGGCAGGCAACAGGGGAATGGCTAGGAGGCGGTGAACACCCGCTGCTTAGAGGCCGCATGAAGCCGCCTCTTCAGATTGCTCGTAGCCTTACCGGTTCTGGTTGTTGATGTTCTGATTCAGGGATCTCTATGACTGAAGTTCGCAGAATCTTATCTATCGATGGTGGTGGCATTAAGGGGGTTTTCCCGGCGGCGTTCCTGGCCACGCTGGAAGATGCCATTGGCGATCATGTCGCCAATTACTTCGACCTGATTGTGGGCACCTCTACAGGAGGCATCATTGCGCTGGGGCTGGGATTAGGGCTATCCGCAACGGAGATTCTTGGGTTTTACCAGAAGTACGGGCCGGAAATCTTTAGGCAGTGGACGCTGCTGAGTAAGCTTCGCCATATGGTGTTTGCCAAGTATAGTGATGTGGCTTTGCGCGAGGCGTTGGAGGGTACATTTGGCGATCTCAGACTGGGTGACAGCAATCGGCGGTTGGTGATTCCGTCGCTGAATCTGGATACTGGGGAGGCTTATCTCTATAAGACAGCCCACCATCCCCGGTTAGAGAGGGACTATAAGGAGTCTGCGGTGACGGTGGCGCTGGCAACTTCTGCCGCGCCCACTTATTTTCCTACTCATCAGGCGAATGGGGGGTTGGCGTTTGTAGATGGGGGATTGTGGGCGAATAACCCTACGGCAGTTGCGGTAATTGAGGCAGTGGCAACGCTAGGGTGGGAGCCAAAAGCGTTACAGGTTTTGAGCCTGGGCTGTTCGTCTGCTCCAGTGGCTGTGGGTTGGGAAAGATGGTTACCGCTGGGGCAGCTATATTGGGCTTCTAAGGCTGCCAGTTTGTTTATGGCGGGGCAGTCGTCATCGTCGTTGGGGATTGCGAGGTTGTTTGTTGGGGATGAGAACTTGACCAGGATTAGCCCAGCTATGCAGCTGGGACGGTTTACGATGGATGGGGTTGGAGGTATGGAAGTGCTTCGGGGGTTGGGGGAGGTGGAGGCACGAAGGGAACTGCCCAAGCTACGGCAGGTGTTTCTGGCTGAAGCTGCTTCTGAATTCATACCTTGCGCCCCCTTGTCAATGAAAATCGCTTAGGGGCAGCAGTTCTCAGTATGAGAACGATTCTCGCGGTTAAAGTGGCTTCCAAGGTCAAAATCATCGTTTTGCCATCACGAAGCATGCTCTATAGACGAGATTGTCGTCTCTAAAATGCCCCGAAAATCCAAAATGAGAATTGCTGGCTTAGGGGAGGCTAGCCACAGTCATTTCGGATCCGTTAACCATGTTGCTGTAAAGCTTCTTAAGGAGAATAAACTGATGATGGCCACTCAAGATGAGGATGAGTCAGAATTGCTGTTAGGCAATAAATAACTGGCATGGGTGAAGAGGGACCGGATGCCCGAGAGTCTCAAGGGCTGATAAAAGGTGACCAACCGCAGGTGGAGCAGCAGTTTGGCGATCGCCAGACGGCCAGTACTGATGGCGGCGATTATGCTGGGCAAAATCTTGATAAAAGCAGCAAAACCTTTATCTTTCAGCTATTTGGAGGGAATACACCTAGGTCTGCCTCGCCGCAGCCTATGGAAACGTTGGTACAGATCTTATCTCAGGTAATGGATGGCCAGACGGTAAAGCGTACCTATCAAGAATCTTTACCGCCAGATTCCTATGTGTCGAGGCCTGAGGCTAGCGACGTTGGTGACATGGTCGCCCAACTCCAGGAGTTTCGGCGATTGCAGCTCTTCCTAAGACAGTTAGCGACTAATACCGATATCCCTGGGCCTATTCGCAAGCAGATTGAAAGCTTTAGCCAGCAATTAGAGGAACCTGAGACACCGAGTCAGCCTGCCGCTCTTGTTGACAGCTCATCTTGTCTGCAGTCTTATCTTCAAGTGGTGCTACGGCCTGATCTAACCTCCAATGGGCTGGTCGTGAATGCCTGGTTGATACCTGATGAGACGGTTCTAGACCCGGCCAAGCGCTATCAGCCCCTAGACTTAGACGATACCCAAAAGGGCGCTAGCTGCCAGATCGGGGAAGTACCCATCATTCTGAATCAGTTTCTCAATCAAGCCCTGAGCTACTTGGCAGGAAGGCGCTATGAACTGACCATTGAGGTCTTTTTACCGCTAGAGCACCTCTGCACAGGGGTCGATGCCTGGGAACTGGCAGATCTCTTTTTTGAAGAGGATACCTATTTGGTGGGAACCAAGTATCAAGTTATCGTACGTTCGCAAGAACGGCTTGACCCTCGTTACCTGGCCTCTCGCCTGAACCAGTGGCATGAAAACTGGGACAGAGTCAAGACTTGCCTATCTGAAGTGCCTCAGGTAGACGATTTTGAGCACCTTAGTCAGCTCAATGCCTGCGATTGGAAACAGCTAGGCAACCGGCTAAAGCAAAAGCTGGGCTTGAAGATGACCTGTGGGCTGGTGACTACCCATCAAAAGGAGCTGTTCACCTGCATTTTGAGGACGGCTATCCCTATCGCTATTTGGCCCCGGACTGACCTGGCAGCTTTGGGGCAGGAGATGGCGTTAGACCAATTGGTTACTGCTGGGCCACTATTCAAGCTCTTAGCAGCTATTCGACAAAAGCGAGAGGATGCGGATTGCGCCAGTTGCCCGACCGCTCATATTGGGTCACACCTGGCGGTGTTGTGGGAAGATCCAAATCGGTTGACCCCAGATGCACTGGCTCAACTCAGGCCCCCCGGACAGTAGCGGAGACAAAACGTGAGCGATTGGCGAATTTTTACCGGGGTTGGCGAACCCCACGACAAGATTGCCGAACTGCCAGAGCCCCCTAGCTGGCGCAGCTTTGAGCGCCAGTTTGAAGCTTCTGACTGGGTAGATGTGCCTAAAAAAATGAGCAAGCGGGATGAAACCCGCGGTAAGAGCTTTCGCGTGTCGCCAGAGGATGAAGACTTAGTCAATGTTGTCAATGCTGCCTTATACCTTAGGCGGCCCCTATTGATCACCGGTAAACCGGGTACTGGCAAAACCTCGCTGGCTTACCGGATCGCGTATGAGTTGAACCTGGGGCCGGTGCTTTCTTGGTCAATTACCGCTCGGTCTACTCTGCAAGATGGTCTGTACCGCTACGATGCCATTTCGCGCTTGCAGGAAGCGCAGCCTAAATTCCAGCAAGCTGAACCATCGAGCAGTGAGACTGTCCCCGATATTGGCCGCTATATTCAACTGGGGCCACTGGGTACAGCTCTGTTGCCGACGGCCAGGCTTGAACCTGGTAAACCTCCTCAGCCCTTGTCCCGAATGCTGCTGATCGATGAGTTTGACAAGAGTGATATCAATTTACCCAATGACCTGCTGAATTTGTTTGAAGAAGGGGAGTTTGAAATTCGCGAACTGGCGAGGATCGCGAAGGATACCGAACGGGTACAGGTGCGCTCCTATGATGGCCAGGAGGTAAGCCTTAAAGCTGGTCAGGTCAAGTGTGCTGGCTTTCCTATGGTGGTGCTGACCAGCAACGGTGAACGAGACTTCCCGCCTGCGTTTTTGCGGCGCTGCTTGCGGTTGACCATGCCCGACCCCAATGAAAAGGCTCTTGCAGACATTGTTAAAGCTCACTTGGGGGATGGTGTTCTAGCTGAAGCGGAACCGTTAATTACCCAGTTTGTGGAAAAGCGGATGACTGGTGATCTTTCCCCCGATCAGCTTTTGAATGCGGTGTATTTGGTGACTCGCCAGTTTAGCCCAGTTGGAGATAATCAAGAGAAGCTGATGGATGTGCTGATGAAGTATCTCTCTAGTGCAGAGGATGGATGATTAACCAACTGGTAGCGGCACTGGGGCAAGGGCTAGGTCTGACGAGCAAAGAAATTGCAGACGTGGTTTGGCTCGCGCTTCAGATGCAAACACCAGAGTCGGCTTTAAAGGGGACTGAAAAAGCGCCTAGCAGTACTATTGAACCAGCACCCAGGCAAAGCAAATCTACTGCTTCAGAAGCATCAAATTTATTCTCGGAGCGAGATAGGACTAAAGATGCTCAGTCATCCAAGTCGCCCAGGGCAGAATTGCACATGCCTGACTCGTCTATAGATGGCCAAGGGGGCTTTGAGTCTGGGCTACCGCTAAAAGTTCCTGATGCGAGGTCTTTACGGGAACCACTATCTTTAGCCAAATCTCTAAAGCCTTTGCTGCAAAAGGTAACGGCAGGGCTCAGCGCTGAGCTAGACGAAGTTGCTACGGTAGAGCGCATTGCTGACGAAGGTATTTGGTTACCAGTGCTAAAACCTGCCTTAGAGCCCTGGCTCGATTTGGCACTTGTGGTGGATGAAAGCCTTTCAATGCACCTATGGCAACAAACAATTGCAGAATTGCAACGGTTGTTGAGCCACTATGGAGTGTTTCGAGATGTGCGGGTTTGGAGCTTGGTAACGGATGATCAAGACCAAATAGCTCTGCGACCCAGGTTGGGGGCAGCCAACCAGCGAAATGCTGTACATCGTCCTAAGGAGTTGATTGATCCTAGTGGTCGTCGCTTGATTTTGATTGCAACAGACTGTGTAGATGCCATTTGGCAAAATGGCTCGATGCTACCTGCTCTAAAGCTATGGGCGGGAAGTGGGCCGATGGCCATTATGCAAATGCTACCAGAATGGTTGTGGGCACGGACGGGATTGGGGTTTGCCTCAGCAGTGAAGCTGAATTCATTGCTGGCTGGAATACCTAACCAGCAGCTAAATGTGCGTGATTTATCGTCTTGGGATGAGGTGAATTTAGCATCGGGAATTCGAGTGCCAGTGGTGACGCTAGAGCCAGAATCATTTTTAGCGTGGTCGAAAATGGTAAGCGCTAGGGGAGGGGCTTGGTCACCAGGGTTTGTGTTTGAGGAAGGGATGAATGCGCTGAATGGAACGGGCCAACAGACCTTGTTAGGAGAATTGACTCCAGAACAGCGAGTGCAGGAGTTTCGTTCTACTGCATCGCCAATGGCGCGGAGACTGGCAGGCTTATTAGCTGCGGCACCGACAATTAATTTACCTATAGTACGCATTATTCAAGACCGACTACTGCCACAGTCGCGACAGGTACATGTGGCCGAGGTATTTTTGGGTGGATTGTTAAAGCCGCTCTCGGGAAACCAACTTAATTTGATCCCTGATTTAGTACCTTTTGATTTTTTGAATGGAGTAAGAAGCTTAATTTTGGAATCATTGCCAACGGATGATTCAGTGAATGTTATAGGTGAAGTATCGCAGTTTGTAGCAGATCGATTAGGACTTTCACTGGATGCATTTGCTGCCCTCTTGAAGAGTCCCCAGCAAGTCTTAGATAAGAATTTAGCTAATCAAGCTCGGCCATTTGCACTAGTAACAGCATCGATTTTATGGGCACTAGGGAGCAGATATAGCGAAATAGCATCTGAGCTTGAACTTGCTCATCCACCTCAGATCTCAAGTACTCAAACAAACAAAAAGATTATTCAAGACTATCAAGTTGGTGGCAGTCTCCCACCTGACTCTCCAACCTATATTAAGAGACAGGCAGATGAAGACTTGTATCTAGCTCTTAAGCGGAGATTGATCTGTTATGTAATTAGTGCTCGACAAATGGGTAAAAGCAGCCTGATTTGGAAGACCATAAATCGGCTGGAGAAAGAAGAGATAGCTTGCGTTTGGCTTGATTTGGCTAGTATTTCAACCAGCCAAATTACAAGTGAACAATGGTATGCTGGCCTGATACAAATTTTGGCAGTAGATTCCAAGCTAATTCAAAATTTTGATCTGACATTGTGGTGGAATAGTCAGTCTCACTTATCACCTGTGGCAAGACTTGGAAATTTTATAGAGGAAGTGTTTTTAGCGCGAGTAACTCAACCAATTGTAATTTTTGTTGATGAATTTGACAGTTTATTGAGCCTTGGCTTCGACTGTGATGATTTCCTTGCGTTTGTACATCGGTGTCACAACAAGCGCGCTGTACAACCTGTTTACCAACGCTTAACATTTTCTCTCATTGGGGTAGTCCATCCCACGGAAATAATTCAGGGTGGTAAAAGAAGCAGCAGCAGTTCTTTTAATATTGGAAGTTCTATTTACATCAAAGGATTTTCCCTCGCTGAAGCTGAACCTTTAGCAAGTGGACTCATCGAAGTGACAGAGAATCCTCAAAGGGTGCTTAAGGAGATTTTGAAGTGGACAGGTGGGCAACCGTTCCTGACCCAAAAAATATGTCGTCTTGTCAAAGATTCAGGTGAAGTCATCCCCCCTGGACATGAGGATAGTTTTATTGAAAAAATTACAAAAGAAAGAATCATTGAGGATTGGGAAAGGCATGATGAGCCAGAGCACTTGAGAACAATTCAAGCCAGACTTTTATTTCTGCGTGAGAATAGCAGTAAAAAAAATCAGGCAATCCTGAAAATCTATAAAAACATCTTGGCGACAGGGAAAGTTAAAATAGGCCGTAGCCAAGATGTAAATCAGCTTTTGATGGCAGGTGTGGTAATTGAAGATGATGGTCAGCTTGTAATAGCTAATCGTATATATGAAAAGGTTTTTAACCTAAGTTGGATAAATCAATTTATTGACGAGAAAGTAGATGAAGAAAAAACAGAAGGGATTAGACTGTTTTTGGCCTACTCCAACCGAGATGAGGCTCTGCGGGATGAATTGGCCAAGCACCTCAGCCTGCTGGAGCGCCAGGGGGTGCTGAGCAGTTGGCACGATCGCCAGATTGCTCCGGGTAGCGAGTGGGCTGGGCAGATCGACCATTACCTGGAGCAGGCCCAAATCATTCTCCTGCTGGTGAGCGCTGACTTTTTGGCCTCAGACTACTGCTACGGCGTGGAGTTAACCAAGGCGATGGAGCGCCACGAGGCAGGGAAGGCGGTGGTGATTCCGGTGATTTTGCGATCGGCCGATTGGCAGGGGACACCGTTTAGACAGCTGCAAGCGCTACCGAAAAATGCTCAACCTGTGACTGCATGGGTTAATCGGGACGAAGCCTTTATCGACATCGCTAGGGGTATTTGCAGGGTAGTTGAAGGGTTGAAATCCAGGGCAGCGGAGAGGCCCACCCCAGCAGCTAAGCCCCAAGCTGACACTGTATCTGAGGCCCTAGCCCAGGCAGTAACTGTACCCCCACCTCAAGACCTCGAAATTCCCGAGGGCCAGATACCCCTTGAGTCTCCCTTTTATGTGAAGCGGCCCCCGATCGAAGCCGACTGCTATCGCGCCATTATGCAGCCCAGCGCCCTGATTCGCATCAAAGCGCCGCGCCAGATGGGC
>Ga0224722_1002279_pt1 | contig 10254 bp, 5 predicted proteins | sample Balambano_FR1_Me_FD_161646 | JGI IMG/M metagenome (GOLD analysis project Ga0224722, IMG submission 161646) | Freshwater sediment microbial communities from Lake Towuti, South Sulawesi, Indonesia - Balambano_FR1_MetaG | ecosystem: Environmental > Aquatic > Freshwater > Lake > Sediment | place...
GGCCAGATAGAAGAGGATCAACAGCGCACCGATCAAGGCCACGCCATAAAGATAGACCCGCCGCGGCAGCGAGGCGCGTTCACGCATCCCATCGGCGTCGGGCTGGCGGGCAATCCGCTGGATGGTGCGCCAGTGTAGTGACCAGAGGGGCGCACCGACGGCCAACAGGCTCAACCCATTCGCCAGCGGCTCGCTCCAAATGCGCCCAGCTTCCGGCGTAGTCACCAACAGCCAGTCGAGCAGCGCCTGCAACAAGCTGACGGCCCCAAACCACAACAGGGCTAGCCCCGTGGCCGCCACGGCGTAGTAGTAGAGCCGCCGCACCGTTGCGCCTTCGCTGCTCTCCCCAAAGCGCTCCGCTTCTTCACTCAAGATGCGCCGATACCAGACCCACGCCAAGAGGCCAAAGGGCAGATAGGGCAGCGATTCAACAAGGCGATTCGCCAGCTCACCCCAGGTGCTGTAGCTGCTGTCAAAGAGGATGAGCAACACTTCGCGCAGCAGGCTGGTCACCGGCAGCAACGCCGCCAGGGCGCTGACCACGACAGCCGCATAGAGGTAAAAACGACGCAATGCCGAAGTCGCCTCTATCGGTGATTCGGTGGCAGTGCGTCGCCAGCGCCGCCAGTTGATGCGCGTCACCACCGCGCCGGTCAGGGCCAGGGCAATGCCATCACTCAGCTGATAGCGCCACCAATCCGAACCGGTGACGAGAAGACCCGCGACAAACCAATCACTCACCAGCCGCCAGAGCGCGGCCAAGATGTCAAACCCACCCTGGAGCAACAAGCCCAGGCCCAACAAGCCTGCCGCTGCCTGATAAAGACGCCGCCAACTCCCGGCAAAGCCGCGCTCGCGGCCGTAGTCACCATCCCCCAGCAACACGCCGTGCAGATAACGTTGTAACGTCACCGTCACCAGCGTCATCAGCAGCAAATGTAGCCACTCGCTCGGCCAGAGCCGATTGCTCTCCAGCGGTTCGCCAAAGGCCAACCGGGCCAGACTGCCCATCAGTTGCACTGTGTTGACCACGCTGTAGACCACTGTGACTGCCGAGGCACTGTACAGGAAAAACTTGCGCAGAACCGCCCCGCGCTCTTCGGGTTCGCCCTGTCGACGCCCCATGTACCCCCAGTGCAACAAAAAGATCGGCACCGCTACCAGCAGCGCTCCGGCGTTGCGAGCAATGGATTGGCGGGCGTACACTTCATCAAAGAGTTCGCCTAAGTACTCCGCCCCCAGCCAGGCATCGCTGAGATGACGCAACAGCCCATCCAACCCGACCAGGGCCACGATCAAGCTGACCAGGGCAATCAGATAAAAATAGAGCCGGCGGATCGTCGCCAGCCGGCTCACGCCCCCCGCTACCGGGGGCGGGGTCAGATTAGTAGAAGAAGTACTCATCGGTATCCAATTTCCACCCGTTCTCTTCACGAATTACTTGCAGGGTGCGGCGTGTGCTTGATGTGTTGCCGCCCCCAAAGGGTCCGCTTGCATAGTACCGGTCAACAGCAATAGTGACATAGACAAGGTTGGGGTCGCTGGCGTCTGGCTCGGCTTCTAGAATGCGCAGCCGGAGCGGAGAGTCTTGGTTGACATAGCCCAGATTGACAAAGGGGTCATAATTGTTCTTGGTTTGCTCGGCCAACACGCGCTGGCTGTACTGAGCACGCGCCGTGTTGCGATCCCCTTTGCGCAGCGCCAAATAGGCATTGTAAACCGGCGTCGTCGGCTCGTCGGCGGTGCGATACGTAAGCGTGTCTGTACCCTGACCATTGTTCAGGTTCACCGTCACCACCGCCGCTGCCAACAGCGCCGCTACAATCAAGATAACAACCCAAGTGAAACGATCAATCTGAATGTTCATAGGTGTCGAGACGGAAAAGGGGGATGCAAGGTTCCATGAGTTTGGGAAAATGGTAGACAGGTAGACACGGTGCGACCACCTGTATACCTGTCTACCTGTCTACCAGACTTTCACTCCCCTGGCTGAAAATCGGTCAATTCAAAGGTCCCTTGGTTGCGCCCGTCGATGAATTTGACAATGGGGAACGGTGCTTGCTGGCTGATCCAGAGCGTTGTGGTGTAGTTGTTCGAGCGCAGCTTGATCTCCCAAACAGCAAAGGTACCGGCGGGTACGGTCACGTCCTGGCTGTCCACCACTTCGACGGTAAAGGTCTCCAACAAGCCGACCAACGGCAGAAAAGAGTTGATACGCGTGGCATAGCCCGCTTGCAGCGGCAGGGCGCGGATTACCGGCAGTAGCACGTAGCCATCACGGGCGTCGCTGGTAATGTTCATCCGCTCATAGGTGGTGACATTCTGTTCCGAGGTCAGTTCAATATCGACCTGCCCGCTGTTATAAGTGGCCTTGACCACTTGCTGGCCGGCTTCGGCTGTGCGCACCAAGACGGAGATGACCGGGCGCAACCCCGTGCTCATTTCCACCGCCACGATCTCGTTGATCCCCTGCGCCTCGATCTCCCGTCGGACAGACCAGCCACCGGGGTTGCTCTGCGCATCGCCAGCCAAAATGTCAAAACGGCCCATCCCCGCCGCCTGCCCATTGACATCGGTAATCTGATAGGTGCTGATCTCGCCCACACCCCACGGCGTCGCGTTCAACGTCAACGGCTGAAGCTCGGCCCCACCGCAGGCGGTGAGCAGGAGGTACACGAGTAGACCAGTACACAGGTACACACGGAAACCTATGCGCCCTGCCCTGTCTATCTGTATACCTGTATACCTGTCTACTTGTCTACCTGTATACCTATTCATCTCTTTTCTTGCATCCAACTGATGGCCGCCGCAGCGAGCGCCGCCGCACCGATGGGCAGGGCATCTTCATCCAACCGAAAATCGGCGCGATGGACGGGGTAGTGTTTGTCCCACTGGGGGTTGTGGACACCCAGCCGCAAGAAATTGCCCGGCGCAACTTGGGCCATATAGCTGAAATCCTCGGCCCCCATGCCCATCTCGGCTTCCTTCACCTTGTCTGCGCCCAGCAGATCGCGCATCGTCGTCATCATCAACTCCGTAGCTTCGGGCGAGTTGACCGTGGGCGGATAGCCTGGGTAGAGCCGAAAGTCGATTTGCCCGCCCAACGGCTCGACCACGCGACAGGCGCGTTCCAGTTCACGGCGGAGCAGCGCCCGCGCCTTTTCTGAAAACGCCCGAATCGTGCCCGTCATGGTAACTGTATCAGGGATCACGTTGTTGACGGTGCCACCGTGGATCGTACCGATGGTGATCACGCCAGGTTCCAGCGCATTGAGCCGTCGGCTCACCACCTGTTGAATGGCGTTGATGACATGCGCCGAGAGCGCAATTGGGTCGATGGTGTTCTGCGGGCGGGCGGCGTGCCCACCCGAACCGATGACCGTCACCGCAAATTTATCGGCGGAAGCCATCATCGGGCCGGGACGGGTGGAGACACAGCCCGTGTCGTTGAAGGCATCAACATGCAGCCCAAAAATAGCATCCAACCCGTCCAGCGCGCCTTCTTCCACCATGCGCATCCCACCCGATTTGCCTTCGTCATCCTGCGCCTCTTCACTGGGCTGGAAGAGCAAGCGGATCGTGCCCGGCAGCCGCTGTTGATCGGCCAACGCTTTGAGGATCGTCGCTGCGCCAAGCAGCATGGCCGTGTGGGCATCGTGACCACAGGCGTGCATAATGCCGGGGCGGGTGCTGTCAAAATCGCTGCCGTTGATCTCCTGAATCGGCAACGCATCCATATCGGCCCGCAGCCCGACGGTTGGCCCCGCGCCGCCCTGAATGTGGCCGACCACGCCTGTCTTAGCGACCTCGGTTTCCGTGGCAATGCCCAGGTCGGTCAGCGCAGCGTTGACCAGGCTGGCTGTCTGGTGTTCGGTAAAGGTCAATTCAGGATGGCGGTGGATCGTCCGCCGCCAGGTGCGGATACGTTCATGCAAGGCGTGCGCACGGTTCAGTAACTCTTGATGGGTGATCGGCTGTGTGGACATGCGTGAGTCGAGCCTTCCTTTTCTCATGAAAATTTTTCTAGGCGTGATTATACTCCATCGGCTGGTGAAAGACAGTAGGCATCATCCAACATAGTGAGCCGATGCGCTCACCGGGAGTCTTCATGCGCATTGTACGCGATGACCCACTGCCCAGGTGCGCGAGCGATCAGCACACCGCTGAGGCGGTCCGTACCGGAGATGATCGCTGAGCCAGCCCAATCGCTGATGCCTCCAGCAGCTAAGTAGGTGCCGACATCAACCGCGGATGAGTGCTGGGGCGGGATCGCTGGCAGTTGCACCTCGATAGGTGGGATCGGGGACGGGGGCGTGCGCACAAGCACTTGTAATTTCATTGTCGGCGTCACCACCTGTTGGCTCAGATTCTGGAGATGGATCACCGTCGTGGTCAGCCCAGGCCGCCATGACAGTTCGGGGAAAAACAGCCGTTTTCCGCCCGCTTCCTGACGGATGGCCGAATAGAGCGCCGCATCGTCGCTGGGCTGATCAAGGTAGAGCACCGAGGCTACCACCGGCGCACCGGATGCGACAATCGCAGCAACCGTGCCCGTCAACGCCGGACGGAGTTGCGCCACGGGCACGCGGGCGCTTGCCAGCGGCGCTAAGACAAACGAAGTAATCGGCTTCGTCGGTTGCAGTGCGCCAATCGTAACCGTGGTTGTGCTGACGGTGCTGGTGTTCATCATATAGAGGGTCGAACTGACTTGCCCCGCCCCGGTGACGCCCGTAGTTGTCACAAGACCCGTCGCCAGCCAGCGCTCGCTCGGCTGCACCAACCCTTCGCTGGCCACACACATTGCCCCCGAACAGCCCCCGATTCCTGTGACCAGGGCTGCTTCCGCCGCCTCAATTTTGACGGCACCAGACCACCCGTAGGGAACACGGAGAGCCGAGGCAAAATTAGAATTCTCGGCGACTGGGGCATCCGTCCATAGAAAAGAGAGAACTTCACGTCCTCCGGCGATCAACGTGCGCTCCGCGTCGCCGCCAGGATAGATGTTACCGTCGCGGTTGAGCACCTGAAAGCGCATTGGAATCGGTTTGACGTCTGTATTTTGTACAGTAATAAGAAAGTAGCCATAGCGAGCATCACGAATGCCGACAACGGGCACAAAAATTTGTGGACTGCCCCGATCCAACCCCGAATAGAAACCCTGCCGCCTGCTGTAAATGTCACCAAAACTATTGATAAAAGGCACACTGACCACAGCAGCGATACGGCCATTAGCTGCCAAAGCAATCGTTGCTTCGCCAAAGACACAAGTATCACCAGTGGCTAGGTCGTTTCGCAGACTTTGGCCTTCAGTCAGCACGACGTCGCGTGTACAGAGCACCTCACCGCGGGTGTTGTAGAAGGTAGCCTGAACGTTGGTGTTGGTTTCTTCGAGGGTTTGCACAGCGTACGAAGTTGTAACCAGAAAGTCAAGCGTGAAAATTTCTAATGCCGGGTAGCGGCTCATCTGTTGCACAAAGCGTCGTGCCAGATCGATATTGGCGCTGATCAACGCTTTCACCACCTCTTTTTTCTCTGGGTCAAGCGCCAACGCCCGGTCGAGGTCAGTCAGCGTTTCGTCAAATTGTTGCAGTTCCAGATAGACGCGCGCCCGGTCATAGTAGGCTTCGGAATTCTCTGCGTCAAAATTGAGTACGGTGGTAAAAGCGTCCAGTGCTTGCTGGCGCGCCGCCCGCAGATAGGCGCTTCGCCCGTCGATCCAGGTGGTCAAGATCCCAGCAAACTGTTGCGCCTCGGGCAATGCGGTTTTGCGCAAGGTTTCGGCAATGAGCGCCAACGTGGTGTTGCCCTCTTGGCTGTTGGGCAGTGCGTGGTAGACTGCTTTGCCGACCACCAACAACTCCGCGGCCAGCGTCGCCAGGTCGGCCTCGACAAAGATCATCCGCTGCTCTTGGAGCGACAGTTCGTCAAAATAGAGCGTGAGCACCTGGTCACGGAATTGCTCGGAAACCAACAACTGCGCAAAGGCCACCAGCAATTCATCGGCGCTGGCGCTGTGCAGGGTGATATTCAACACCGTAAAAAGTTCATCTAAGGAACGACTGTCAACCGCACTCAGCAGGGCCGTGCGATCAGCTAGGGACAGGGTGTTGTAGCGTTGTTCGGCTTGGGTGCGAAACTCATCGGTAGCGAAGAGATTGGCGAGGAGCGCCAACTGCGCACGGTGATCTACGTCGCCATAGATCAGGTCAAGCACCGGCGTTACCGTCGTCTCACCTACCTGAGCCAGATTCACAGTCCTCAAAAACTGTGCCCGGTCGGCGTCGCTCAATTCCTCAAAGACTAACTGGTGTGCCAGGTCACCAGCACCCTCTTGGATCAACTGGTAGAGCGCCGCCATCCGCACATCTGGGCTGGTGTTCTCGCGGAACGTCGCCTTCTGCGTCTCAATGCGGACTTCCTGCGTGCTGCGATACCAGGGGGCAGAAACATCTAGTACGATTGGGGTGAGATAACCAAGCACAAAGGCGAGCAGCACGAGCGCTGCATACAGATAACGGCGCGTCGGGTTGCCCGGCAGGTTGGCCCGCACCCAGCGTTGATCAAAGACCTGCTGGTAGATGCGATTGCGCGGGTAGACTTTGCCCTCTACGTCTTTCACCAGCCCAATGACGCGCAATTTGTTTTGCAACGGGTCAACCACATTGGATTTGACCGGACGCCGCAACACTGCCCCATAGAGGCGAAATAACTCCTCTTTGCGTGGGTCGCTGGCAATCGCCCGTTCGACAAATTGCAGGTTACTCTCCTGTTTGCGCTTTTCCGGTGAAAGCAATTCGCGTTCAACCAGATCGTCAATATCAGTTGGTGCAGTCAGACGCACAGGGTCATCGACCAGTGCTCGGCAAAGTTTCTGTGTTAGATAGGGGTGACCAGCAGTCCAGTCATAGATGCGTCTAAAGAGCACGTCGCCCTCGGCTGGATAGACTTCCATGATTTTTTCATGCAACGGACAAGCATCTTCCAGCGTAAACTCACGCAGATCAATCGCTTCGCCCAGATTGTAGGGCGTTCGCTGTCCGCTTTTGATCAGCTCATTAGGCGTAGCCGTGCCGAGTAAAATAAAGGTCAAATTTTTATAGCGGGGGTCAAAGGCCCGTTGATTTTTGAACGAGCGAATGGCGGCAAAAAAATCATCCGTGGCAAACTTCAAACTTAACGTGGCATCGATCTCATCGACAAAGACGACCACTTTGCCCGGCACTTCTTTGAGCACGATCTGGTCAAAAAAGGTACTAAAGGTCTCGACTGGCGTGTAATTGGCTTGCACCTGGGCCGTAATCCACTGCTGTGGATTGCCCTGTATCGCCAGGTCACCCCAGATGCCCCGGATCAGACTGTGATACCACTGGTGCAGCGCTGCATTATCAACGTTATAGCTGATATCAATGACAGCCGTCTGGATCCCTTCGGCCTCCAGCTTGCTGTTGATGCGTGCAACCAGGCTGGACTTGCCCATTTGGCGCGGGGTCAGGACGTGGCAGTACTCTCCCCCTAGGATGTACTCCAGCAGTTGTGTATCCGCCGGGCGTGCCACATAGGAGGGGGCGTCCGCCTCCAACGTAGCCCCGGTGATAAAAAATCCCCTGGCTCGAACAGCGCTCTCGTTCATAGCTTTCTTTTGAAGTAGGCCTCGTATACCGCACAGCGGCACTGACAGTCAGCCGGTTCACCCTTGATCAGCCCAAACCGTTTGAGCCGATGAAAGGCATCGGCATCGGTACAGCGTCGCGAAGTGACAACTTCGCGCAAACTCTGCAGCAGAGCAGGATGATCATGCAAGGCCCAGAAATGATAGGAAAGATGGTCAGCAAAAGGCCCATCGTCGCTAGTTGATAGAGTGAGCAAATTGTCTAACGACAGGTGATCCTGAATAGCAGTATACAGGGCAAGTTGGGTGAGATAGGGGTGTCCACCGGTAAAATTTAGCAGCACTGGCAGATCGGTCACGGCAAACGGGGCATCGTATTGGTCATGTAAATTACTGATTTGTGCCAGGTCAAAATCGCTGATCTGAATATGCTGACCGACATTGAAGGGCGAACGATGCGGGTCGGGAATGAGGAGATATGGCTCAGTGGAAATCACCAGAATGACCTTCAATTTTCGCCAAACGGGCTTCAGCGCACGGCGATTGCGCCAGTAGCGGATCAAACTAAAAAAATCGCTGTAAAAGCTACTTTCTAACAGACTGTCAGCCTCATCAATGGCCAACACGATGGGCGTCTGTAATCGCGGGAGGATTCTTTTTTCCAACAAATTGTTGACATTCTCTTGGGGCAGGTATTCATCGTCCCACACTGTGTCTAAGACGGACGGCTCAAGTTGTAATTGATCAAGCAATTCTCGACAAAAGTAACGCAGAAAAATGCGCGGCTCCTGGAAGAGGTGTCGGCCCACTGGCTGTAGGTCAATACTCACAACTGGGTAGTTGGCCTCTTGGGCCTGAACAAGGGTTCGATATAAGATCGAGCTTTTGCCGGTTTGCCGCGGAGCGCGAATCGAAAAGCAGGTCTCGCGCGAATGCAGCAACCCGTCGATCAGTTGCTCATCAGCCGCACGCACCACATAAAAGGTAGAGTCGCCTTCCAATGCACCACCGGGCTGCGGCAACTCCACACTGCGGCGATCCGCATACGGTTTCGGCGGGGGTGGCTGCGTCGCCAGTGGTGCTTCACTTGTTGAATGCGCAGGCGGCGTTTCTACTGCCGGGAGATGCCCAGTTCGCCGTTCAATGGCCTGGTATAGCAAATAAAAAACGGGCAGCGTATCCGCAGGGGTGCGCCACTCTGCGGGCTGGATATGACCGATGCTCTGCGCTAGATACGAGGGTAGGCCGCGCGGCAGATTGAGATAAACCGGCAGAATTTGGAGTTGCAGGGTGAGCGCATAGGTCAATTCTTCGAGGAATGCTTCGCGATGTACCGCAAAGGGGGAGAGGAGGATCACGAGATAGTGGCTTTGCGCCATCAACCGCTTCTGTTCTTTCACCCGATCCAGCCCAATGGGCACGGAGTGGTGATTGGTGAAGACAATATGTCCTGCCTGACGCAGAAAACCGATCAGCTGGGTTGCCAGCGCTTCGTCGGGCGTCGTACGTTCGTAGCGGATAAAAATGTGGGCCGGATGTTGGGTTAGCGGGGGCGTCACATGCACCAGATCGGGCGAAAGTACGGGGTCAGCCTGAGTCACCGGCGTGTGCGACGCAGGCTGTTCTCGCACCAAAGGCCAATCCAACAGCCACGGTTTATCTTCTTGGTGGTGTAAGCGCCACGGCCAGATGTCAGCCTGCGATCGCTCCCCCATGATGGTCACTTCTCGATACGCTTGGGTCGATTGGCCTAATTCGGCTTGGCTAGCCGCTTCGGCCTGCGCAAACGCCTGGTGCAGCGAATCGCCAGCGGCCAGACTGCGATAAAAATGGGTAGCAAATTGCGTGGCCACATCATCACGAATGGCATGGTGCGTTGCGACCACACTGTTGATGCCGGCCGCTAGTAGGCCTGGCACTTGTGCTTCAGTGGCACAGCCGTTTAAAAAAACAAACTGCAATCCCTCTTGTTGCCCCAAAAAGTTCGCCAGACCCTCGGCGTAGAGCGACGCTGGCTTGCCATCGGCCTGTTGAACCAACAACTCAAAGCTATTGGCATGCCCAGCAAAGTGGAAGAGAATTACTCGTTTATGATATGCCTCGTTTAGAAAAAACCCAACCACTTCATCTACCGTGACATCAGTTCGCACTTCTAGCTGGCAGAGACCACGGTGCTCAAGCGGCTCCAAGATCTCGCGGAGTAGCCGTGTCTCCGCGGGTAGATGGCGGAGCGTTCGTCGGTCATCGACCTGATTGTTGGCAAAGGCCAACAGTACTACCGGAAGTGATTTCGCAGATGGGTGTGCAGAATGATGATTTGCCATGGGGGCAGCCCTCGACACAGCCGTAACATCCGACGTAGGCGCATTCTTGCGTATGGTGCTGAACGTACTATTGTTGTGGTGAACAGAATAGCATGAAATTCTTGTAGCTAACAATTTTACGTCAGGTTGATTCCAACAGGGGATACCCCTTCAATCACAAGGGCGCGACAGCGAAATCCTACACCCCCTAGTGGAATCAATAACTCGACAAGCGATGGGGTCTTTGCCGAAAAAAGAACGGCTCCAAAACACGTTGCAAAGCGTGTTTTGGAACCGTTCTCTAGGTGTATTTTCTACAACCAACACCCTACGCAGGGGGCG
>Ga0224722_1002281_pt1 | contig 10252 bp, 7 predicted proteins | sample Balambano_FR1_Me_FD_161646 | JGI IMG/M metagenome (GOLD analysis project Ga0224722, IMG submission 161646) | Freshwater sediment microbial communities from Lake Towuti, South Sulawesi, Indonesia - Balambano_FR1_MetaG | ecosystem: Environmental > Aquatic > Freshwater > Lake > Sediment | place...
TTTGGGCAAATAAGGGACGTGAAACTCCAACTAATCGTTTGAATTCCTTATCATTAAATCGTGTTAAATTTTCATATCTCATCTGATCAGTATAAAACATTTCTTACTTTCGCAAGAGATCTAATATAAAATCCTCTTGGGATACAACCCCTGATATGTTTAAGGAATCCCAAAAACACAAATGCTCGTCTGAGGGGACGAGCATTGATGCAAGTGAACAAATAATTGAAGCACTTGAAGATAAAACAGCCCCATTATTTAACAACAATCTATTACATGGTGCAATGGTTAATATGATGGGTGGTTGCCCACCTGAAATACGCCGTTCAGTGATTGATAATGCCACCCAACATGGTGAAGCTGATGATAATGCCCTATATGGTTTAGCAGTATTCGATCTATACAGCGAAAATTTATGCCCTATTGGTGCAGTGTTTACCAATCCTATAGTGAATGGATTTAAAGACATTGTGTTTGGACAGGGGGGCTTGTATTTCAATCGGTCAAAGCTAGAACAATTACCATTGCTTGTGACGGATGATATTCACCTTGCATTTAAAACGGCGTATCCAATTTATGCACCGTATAGTGACAGCAAGATTAATGTCTACACCCTCAAAGCATTGATGAAAGCACATCCTGATTTATGTGTGATAGCTCCAGTGCATCAACAGGATGATATACAACGCCGTTACACTGACCTTGATGTAAAAATGGTATTTATTCCTGAACCGCCTAATCTTGCCATGCCACAAGATGAATTGGATAACATGATTCAGGTGGAAATAAATAAGGCGAATGTTGCTGAATGGGGGGAGATTATTCCACTGGAGAACACAACCACCAGTAAAGCAACCCTCTATCCAATACAGGCATTACCGCCATTATTGCAAGATGCAGCGCAGGCAATTGCTGAATATGTACAAGCCCCAATTGCTATGACAGCGCAATGTGTTATCGGTGCAATTTCCCATATTGCCCAATCCCATGTAAATGCACCGCATCAATTCAATACACTGGGTGAGCCATGTAGCTTGTTTCTACTGACAGAGGGACAAAGTGGCAGCCGTAAAAGCACCAGTAAAGGACTGGCAGATAAAGCCATTATGGAGCATGAACGAGAAGCTTATGAACAGTATAAGGGTGCTATGCAACAGTGGAAAGCCCAGCAGGCAGGGCTACCCAAAGCAGATCGAGAAGCATTCCTTGCAGAGAATCTACCGCCTACTGACCCTAGCACTATGTTTAGTGATGGCACACTTGAAGCGATTGCAGGCTTACTCATTGATGGCACATTGAGAAATGCATCCATATCGAGTGATGAAGCAGGACAATTCTTTGGTGGGCATACCATGAAAGGTGACACCCGAACCCAAGCACTAGGCAGCTATACCAAACTCTTTGACGATGGTTCTATTCAGCGTACACGTTCTAAATCAAACCTTAACGGCAGTGGGCGGGCTTATGACGTTCGGCTCACATTCAATTTACAGGGGCAGCATGAGGTGCTATCCGACGCTCTGAAAGATGATGTATTGAGAGAGCAAGGATTCTTGCCACGCTTTATTTTAACTGTTCCTGAAAATTTAGCAGGTACACGTCTACAGTGCGCTGAATTTGAGCAAAAGAACGCAAACCTAGACTATAGGCTTATCGCCTACTGGGAGTGCTGTAAAATGCTATTAGATCCTTGTCCAATGGTATTAGTGGATGGGCAGAAAGTAGATCAACGCCGTGTTATACAGTTGAGTGATGAAGCCAGTAAGATCAATCTTGCTTTCTATAATGATTGTGAGATTGAACAAGCCAAAGGTGGTAAATATGAACACATACAGCCCTTTGCGAGCCGTGCAAGTCAATTAGCGCGCCGTTTAGCCACTGTCTTTGCATTCTTTCAAGGAGAGTCTGAAATATCTGCCCAGACCATGCAGGGAGCGTGTGAAATTATCCGACATTCATTAGGTGAATGGTTACGTTATGCAGAGATTGAGAGCAAAAAGGAAAGTGATGCACAGCGTTTATTGAATTGGTTAGTGAAGAAGTGTATCGACCAATGTACGGATAAAATTCAATATTCGATCATGCAGACCTCATGTCCTAGACCAATGAGCAAAAATAAGCAGCTATTGGAAGCGACAGCACAGCAACTTGAGGACACGAATCACATCCGTATAGATGCCCTTATTAAAAAGCGTCTAGTTGAATTAAATCCTATTTTACTAGGAAAAGTGTCTAAACGTCTAAATGACACTTAAAAGCCCTGTACTGTATAGCTTTAGCTTGTTTAGACACTATTTTAGACGTGTCTAAGTGTCTAAATAAGCTTGAGGGATAAATGATTTTGTTTAGACATTTAGACAGTTTATAAAAAGCATCTAACTAAACTAAGAATCTTATATAACAATTCTTTCAGACCGAGTTTAGACAATTAGACGCTTTTCTAGTGAAGTATATATTTAGTCAGTTTTTGGAGAACATAGAATGAAATGTGGTGCGAAAACAAAATTTGGTAGCAAGTGCCAACATGTTGCAGGGCATCGAACCCATCATAAAGGTACGGGTAAATGTTACCTACATGGTGGTGCATCGAAAGGTGCGTTAAAGGGCAATAAAAATGCTTATAAACATGGTCGTTATGCGAAAATTGTATCGAATGATGTACCGTTACCGTTTGAAGATATATCTAAGCTACAGGAAATAAAGGAATCTAACACCGTTGAACCTGAATTAGATCTATTCAATGAAATGTATCGGTCACGTTCAAAACCAGCTTGATGGTTACAAAGAAAAAGGTCAGCACTTAATAAACGCCTTTGGACTTCAATTGTCCTCAAAGCTGCGTTGATGATGCTAACCTTTCTTATGACAATATAAAACAAATATGGATTTAGTCAACTAAGAACATTAACTAGAAAGTATCTCTTCGATGTAATCCAACTGGATGCATGTTAATAGCCTAAACATGTGAAAAGGAAAATATTTCCATATCTAATTGCGAGTAAGATTTGATCATTTTTGTAATAGAATGCCAATAAAAAGACTCGAAAACTCAATATTTGAAACGATTCATGGAGCTGTATTTTGATGATTTTAGGATGTAATAAAATGTCAGTTAAGAATTGATGAAAATAAGCATTATTATTAGCTGAAAATAAGCAAAGCTTTGAACAATATATTTTGAGGATAGTTGCTATGGCAGTTAAATGTGAAGCCAAGAAGAAGGATGGTGGGCATTGTCAGAACTCCGCAGGGCATGGGACAGATCATGTCGGCACTGGTCGATGCCGTTTTCATGATCGGGGTGCAAAGGCAAAAAATAAGAATGCACAAAAGCATGGTATGTATGCTCGTGTTTTTTCAGATACAGATATTCAAGAAGCAATGGCAATGCAAGGCGATCTGAAATATGAACTTGCAATTACGCGGTTACAACTGATTAATCTCTTAAAGGCTCAGGAAGAAAATAACCAACAGGGACTTGTACTGGAGGAAATCAGCGAAAGAACAATTGCACAAGAAAATATATCAAATGAAAGCCAACCATTTGAGCGTAAACGTTTGTTTAAACGCCGTGACTTCTCATATGAAATTGACCGAAAAATAGCATTAATTGCAAAGTTGGAGATGATGATATTGGATATGGAGTTGAAGCAGTTAGCGATTGATGAATTGAAACGCCGAAAAGAGCCTAAGCAGGGGCAGAATGATCTTGATCATATGACGGATCGGGAATTGGATGAGAAAATTATGGAGTTATTTTCTTAGTTTTGTCATCGTTAAAATGTAAAAGGTCAGCACTTTATTACTTACTGATGGCTTCAATTGCCAAAGGTTTTACATAACGATGCTGACCATTCTACCTTTCATATAAAAAATGAGGGTCTACTTAATCATTGGATTGAGAAACTACCTTTACTCCTCAATTACATAGATTGCTGTGCCTGATACCACAGCATCATTGGCTCTGCTAGTAATCACGGTATTGCCAATGATCTGCCCCACTCCAGTATTTGCAGCGATGCTACCAGCAGATTGAAGTAATATTCCGTTTGCACCTAAAGCAGCAGCTTCTTTTCTCATACGCTCTATAGCCGCGTCCATTCTTGTTTGTTCACTTACAAAGGCATGGCTAGCTTTACCTGATACTAGTCCTAATGTTCTATAGTTTTTGGGTGATTGACTATAGAGTTTTACTTGCTCACTTGTCGTTTTTGGCATCATTTCGCCAGTACGAATATGAGTTCCCGATTTAACGATGCATCCACTTAAAGTAATTGCTATGCTTAAAATTAGTATTTTCTTCATATTTACCTAAAATTCAGATTTATATAATCATTTATATTTGAGAGTATAAATTTAACATAGCTTCATAATTTTTCGTTAAACTAGGTTTAATAAAAAAATATAGTTTTTCATTTTGCTATTTTGGCAACCGCAACTGACAAGATGCTAGCAAATGCTAGTTTAATTTAACTTCTTGCTGACTGAGGTTTGCTATGTTTTTTCATATCTTTAATTCCACGATATATTTTTTTGAGAGGTATTTTTCTTCTAAAAAAATATTAGATCAACCTAAACTGGTAGTTACTTTTCCTCAGTTCTTCTTTGTTGGGGAGGACTCATCATGTCTTGGGTAGCGGCAGGAGTTGGGGCAGTAACAGTAGTTGGTGGTCTTGTAAGTGGCAGTAAAGCCGCCAAACAACAAAAAGCTGAGATGGGATTACGCCGTGAAGCTTTGGATTTTAGTAAGCAACGTTACAACGAAGCTAATTCACTGTATGGTGATTCAATTAATGGGCTTGTCTCTTTAGCGAATCAGGATATTAAGCCTGATCTAGGTGGTGTCACCAGTCGTGCATTAGCTGATGTGACGACTCAGTTTGGAAATAGTCAAGAAATTATTGAGCGTAATAATGCACGAATGGGTGTAAATCCAAATAGCGGTGTAATGCAAAGTCAAATGAGGCGTGCTTCATTATCTGAAGCTTTAGCTAAGGCTGGAGTTACTACGGCTGCAAGAGAACAAGAGCGTTTAAATGTTGATAATAAGCATTGGAATCGTTTAAATACAGTCGCAACGCTTGGGGTGAATCAAATGAATGGTACTGCTGCTGGAATAGGTCAGGCTACGGGTGATTTAGCGAACTCATATGGTCGTAATGCTGATTATCTTAATAATGCTGCAAGTAATGCGATAGGTGGTGGTTTGGGAATGCTAGCAAGTGTAGATTGGAGTAAATTTAATACACCAAAAAATACAACAACTCCTACCAGCTCGCCTAATGCCTTTAATACACCTCAAGGGGTATTATTTGATAATGTTCCTTTAACAAACTCGAATACTTTCTTAGGTTAGATGAATGGAGTAGAAAGGAAATTTTTTTTAATGATAAGTAAAAAAAGCTAGCATAATCACTACCTTTAGGCTTCAATTGCCGCGGGATATTACGTGATTGTGCTAACTTTTCTTATTCCTATCTTAGCTGAAAGATGAACTAAGTCAACTCAAGGCTATAATGGTTTTTGATTTGACAAAATTGCTAAGCACAATTACGCTCTGATTAGAGGCTAAAATATTTTGCACCACACCCCGCAACTGGAGCGTGGATGATCGTGCAAGTTTTTAGCTTTTATAGAAGCTTTGCCTGTACTACTCCCACATGGGTTATCTCTGATTACCCTAAGAAGTGGGGAAGCGTATTTGTGATGCTTTTAACAAACCCTACGATCTACTACTCCTTGCAATTGGTGCGGGGGAAGCGTCAGATTATAGGGTTTTTCTTTATCTGTATTATGTTTCTTAATAATTAGCGAGGGGGCTATAGGATAAGTTCTTATCTTTCATATCCTCACAAAGTCATCCCCATGTTTTTCGTTTAATTGGATGTTTACCCAGTTTTAGTGAAGGTGATCAGATTATCATTATCAGGCTTAAACACTGATACATCACCGCCTTGTCTCAACGTATCAAGATAATCTGCCCATAATTGCATGAGTTGACGGCGGTGACGTAAAAAACTGGTACGGTCATATGCTGTGCCGTTTGCGTCTTTAACTTTATGCGCCAATTGATGTTCTACAGCATCCTGTTTGAATTCAATTTCTTCTTTTAATATTGTTTTCGCTGTGGCTCTAAAACCATGCGCCGTGTGTTCACCACCATAGCCAATACGTTTTAATGCCTCGCCAATGGTACTGTTACTCATGGAGTTATCTGCACCGCCTTTGGCAATTGGGAACACATATTTAGATGTTGTGCGTAAAGCTTCAAGTTGTTTAAGAATGTCATAGGCTTGACGAGATAGGGGAACGATATGCTTTTGATGAGTTTTACTTGCCACGAAATTTAATTGTGCATTATCAAAATCTACTGATTCCCATAATAAGCCCCGTACTTCATTGGGACGTTGGAAAATATAGACAGACAGTTTCAATGCAAGCTCGCTTTGAATCCTTGCTTGTGGGAAGTCTATTTTATACCGCCACATTTTTTTTAACAGTTCGGAAAGTTCGGCTTCTTGTACGATTGCATTGTGATTCCCTTTAGTTGGTTGGGGGGTGTCACATCATAAGCTGGGTTATGGGAAATAATGCGCTTCTTACGTGGTAATTCTAAAATCATTCCCATAATAGATCGAACGCGTCTAGCTGACTCCAATGCCCCACGACCTACAATACGGTTTGTGACTTGATCTTCCAGTAATTCAACGGTCAGGGAATTTACTGGCATGTTTCCGATAAATGGCAAAATATCTTTGTTTAGTCTACGAATATTTTCACTATCAACTTTGTTTTCAAGCTCTCTTAAACGCAACCATTCTTCAGCGAACTTTTTAAAAGTATTTTCAGCATTGGCTTTATTTTGTTGTTTGGATTGGTTGCGCTCCTCTGCTGGATCTATACCATCAACAAGCATCTTTTTTACTTCATCACGCTTTATACGTGCTTGTTCGAGTGTAATTTGAGGATACATACCAAGAGCTAAGGTATTTCGTTTTTGAGTGATTGGGCGGCGGTAATCCATACGCCAGTATTTCGAGCCATTTTTATGGGTAAATAAATATAATCCACCACCATCCGAATATTTATTGCTTTTATTTTCATCAAACTCTAAGTTTTTTACAGTTTTAGCCGTTAATTTATTAGATTGCTTTGCCATGAGACGCTCCTCATTGACGGTATAATTTTTTGTTTTCAGGAAATTTGTTGCCGAGACATGCAGAATTTGGCTTATACCGACATATATACTGCCAAAGTTGTCGGTATACTATTGTAGTTGTCCGTAGTGCATAGTGCAATAAAAAAAGCCTAAACCCTTTAGATTTAAGCTTTTAGGACTCTATGATATCTCATAGAAAGTAAACTTGGCGGTGAGAGAGGGATTCGAACCCTCGATACGCGCAAACGTATACACACTTTCCAGGCGTGCTCCTTAAGCCACTCGGACACCTCACCAAGGTGTGCGATAGTAACCAAAAAAAAGCAGACTGCCAAGTTGTAGTCGAACAGATTTGCAGAAAAACTTCTTGGCTAATGATAATATTGAGAAATATAACGTTCTATATTGAAGACAATATATGCAAAGTACTGCAAAAAAAGCAGCATTGCCTGCCACTGCGTTGGCAGCTCTAGGGGTAGTGTTTGGAGACATTGGAACCAGCCCTCTCTATGCATTGAAAGAATCCTTCCATGCAGCGCATGGTTTAGGGATTCAACCTGAAAATGTATTAGGGATCTTGTCCATTATCTTTTGGTGTTTAATGCTGATTATCAGTATTAAATATATCGCTATTGTGATGCGTGCAGATAATAACGGTGAAGGTGGGATCATGGCTTTATTGGCTTTGAACCTACGTAAAGCCAAGATATCAGATAGTAAGAAAATTTATTTGATCGCGATTGGTTTTGTAGGGGCGTCACTATTTTTTGGCGATGGCATCATTACCCCTGCAATTTCAGTCTTGTCGGCAGTGGAGGGGTTATCTATTGCAACGAATGTTTTAGATCCCTTTATTATACCGATTGCGATTGTGATCGTCACAACACTGTTTTTAATGCAGAAACATGGAACAGCCTTTGTTGGTAAATTCTTTGGTCCAATTACCTTACTTTGGTTCCTATCTTTAGGAATTTTAGGTATTGCTAGTGTTATACAGACCCCGATTGTCTTGGGGATGGTGAGTCCACATTGGGCAATTCAATTTATTCTTGCCAATCCTTTAATGTCATTTTTTATTATGGGTGCAGTTGTACTCACAGTAACGGGTGGTGAAGCCTTATATGCAGATATGGGGCATTTTGGACCTCGTCCGATTCGTTTTGGATGGTTTAGTGTGGTGTTACCTTGCCTTGTATTAAACTATGCAGGTCAAGGCGCATTATTACTACGACATCCAGAAGCGATTGAAAATCCGTTCTATTTGTTGGTTCCGAGTTGGGGTTTATACCCAATGATTATTTTGGCAACCATGGCAGCAGTGATCGCATCTCAGGCAGTGATTTCTGGGGTTTTCTCATTAGCGCGCCAGGCGATTCAATTGGGTTATTTACCACGATTAAGCATTAAACACACTTCAGATTCTGAGGAGGGTCAGATTTATGTTCCTTTCCTTAATTGGTTGTTGTTGGTTGCAATTGTCATTTTAATTTTAATTTTCAAAACCAGCTCAAACCTTGCAAGTGCTTATGGTTTGGCTGTGACTTTAACCATGTTATGTGACACGATTTTGGTTGCTGTTTTTGTATACTATGCATGGAAATGGAGTTTACCAAAAGTCATGCTTTTGATTATTCCATTCTTTATTTTAGAGTCGGTTTTAGTAGCGGCAGCATCATTAAAAATGTTCTCAGGTGGTTGGGTACCATTGTTGATTGGTGCGATTGCAATCATGATCCTGATGACATGGAAGCGTGGGCGCGAACTGACGTTTGCCAAGCTTGAGCATGACACCTTATCACTCGATTTATTTGTTAAAAGTATTGGAGATAATGTTCATCGAGTACCGGGTGATGCTGTATTCTTAACGGGTACACCGAATGTTGTTCCACATGCGATGCTACATAATATCAAGCACAATAAAGTACTACATGAGCGCAATATTTTAGTAACGGTCGTGATTGAGGATGTTCCATTTGTTCCTCAAGAAGAACGAATCAGTGTCGAAACTTTAAATGCGCATTTTTATCGCATTAAAATCTTCTATGGTTTTAAAGATGAGCCAAATGTGCCAAAAGCATTGACTCAAGCCTATGAAGAATTAGAGTTTGAATACGATCTTATGCAGATCAGCTTCTTTATCTCACGTGATCGCATTGTGCATAGCGTTGGTGATGGCATGTCGCCATGGCGTGAACGTTTATTTATTTCAATGCAACGGAATACCAGTCCTGTCAGCGATTTCTACCAAATCCCAACCAACCGTGTTGTGGAGTTGGGGAGTCAAATTGAAATTTAAATAACAGAAAGCGATTCAAAATGGCATTTTAGAGTGCCATTTTTATTATCTGGTGATCAAGTGAACAGTTTTGCGACATAAAGTGTCGTTCTTCGCTTTATCTGAATATACAGTTGAGTCTGGAATTGCTAAGCTTCGCGCTCATATTGATTTTGATATAGTTATGGCGAAGAAAACAACTAGAAAGAGTAAAACACAATTTGCTTTTTTGAGCCAAAATGTTGGAAAAATTGTACTTGCCTTGATTGCAACTGGAAGTTTTGCGATTGCATTTGGCAATGAGAAGATTAGTAAATTAATGCCTACCGCATCTAGTCATGATGCTTGTTTACAACAGTTTTATCGTGATGTTCCTCCCTTACTAACCAAAGAAAGTTTGAAGAAAGACAGCTACGCCCTGTGCTTCAATGATTTTAATGTCATGTATTCAGGTATTTCAAAAACACCACTTTGGTCAGCAGAATATCTGACGCCTGAGCGTCTAAGCGTCAAAATTAAACGTGAAGACAGTTTCCATGAGGAAACACGAGTACAGCTTGCGCATCGTGCTTTGTTATCGGACTATCGTGGTTCTGGTTATGATCGTGGGCACATGGCACCCAACGGAGATATGAATAATACCGCAGCGCAGCAGGATAGCTTTTCTTTAGCTAATATGGTGCCACAAGCGCCCAAGAATAATCAGGAAGTCTGGCGTAAATTAGAAGAAGCGGTACGTTCTATCGTGACTAAACAGCATAAAGATGCTTATGTTATTACGGGACCGATCTTTGAAGCGAAGCGTTTAAAAACGATTG
>Ga0224722_1002282_pt1 | contig 10251 bp, 10 predicted proteins | sample Balambano_FR1_Me_FD_161646 | JGI IMG/M metagenome (GOLD analysis project Ga0224722, IMG submission 161646) | Freshwater sediment microbial communities from Lake Towuti, South Sulawesi, Indonesia - Balambano_FR1_MetaG | ecosystem: Environmental > Aquatic > Freshwater > Lake > Sediment | place...
GGCTCGCGGCACGCCCGAAGACCTGCTGCTGCGTGTGCTCGCCGACGGTCGCATCCACTCGGTTGCGGCGGCGATTCGCGCCAGTGGATTGCCGACCGATGTTGCCGATGGTGCGATCACAACCATGGCGTGTGACGGCCAGGTCGTCTGTGTTTCGGAGCACATTGCTGCAACACGCGTCTGGCAGGCGAACGTCGAAGCGCTACGTGTGGCGCTGGCAGACTACCACCGGCGCTTCCCGTTGCGGGGCTCTATGCCGCGCGAAGAGCTACGCAGCCGTCTTAAACTCACTGGGCCGGCGCTCGAAGCGCTGCTGGCCGGGGCAACCGAGCTTGCCGAAAGCAGCGAGCATGGCGTCCGGCTCCGTGGGCACCAGCCACAGCCGAATGCGGAGCAGCAGCGGCAGGTGAACAGGTTTCTGGCTGAGCTTGCGGCGGCGCCATACAGCCCACCAGCGCCGGTTCTAGAGGCCGAACTGCTCGCAATGCTGGTGGAACAGGGAACAGTCACGCGCGTTGCGCCCGAACTGCTGTTTCACAGCGATGCCTATCGCTCCATGGTGTCGTGGGTAGAGGAGCAACTGCGGAACGGTGGCAGCCTGACCCTGGCACAGTTCCGTGATCGATTCGGCAACAGCCGCAAATATGCCCAGGCAGTGCTCGAACACCTGGACGAGCGCAAACTCACCCGGCGCGTCGGCGACGCCAGAGTGCGCTACTAAGGGGAGGTTTGGAGGGCTTGCCCTCCAAGCAACGTCTCGCGCTCAGCCGGGAGGTCTGGAGGGCTTGCTCTCCAAGCAACGTCTCGCTCGCGGTCAGGGAGGTTTGGAGGGCTTGCCCTCCAAGAAACGTCTCGCTTGCTACCGGGAGGTTTGGAGGGCTTGCCCTCCAAGCAACGTCTCGCGCTCAGCCGGGAGGTCTGGAGGGCTTGCTCTCCAAGCAACGTCTCGCGCTAAGCCGGGAGGTTTGGAGGGCTTGCCCTCCAAGAAACGTCTCGCTCGCGGTCAGGGAGGTTTGGAGGGCTTGCCCTCCAAGAAAAGCAATTTCTAGGGTGTTAACCCTATTATTCTATGAATCCCGAAAGGAAAAACGATTGCCAACCAAACCAAACTCGGATCTGCGCCGCCTGGGGACGATCCTGCTGCTGGGTGTTGTGGCGGGCGCGGGCGTGCGCTATATCACCTCGCGGGTTGCCACCGCACCACGGCCAACCCGGCTGATCGATTGGGAGCAAGCGCGGCGCGTGGCCTTGCGCGTCTCGCAATCCGAGCAGCATCCGGTGCTCGAACGGCGCGCCCGTGAGGCCCAATATATGCGGCTGGTTCAGCGCAGCGAGCCGCTGATCGCCGAGTACATGGGCCGCGCACTGCCGGCACCGATCACGCAGGTGGTGGTGGCCGATCGTGCTGAATGGCTGGAAGCCAACTTCACGTCGTTCGGCGCGGTGTTCCAGCCGATCGAAGACATGTACGCTGCGGCTGCCGAACGCCAAACCGTGCTCGGGCAGGCGATCGGCCAGCTCAACGGCCAGTTGATCGGTGTGCAAATGGGCGTGCTGCTCGGCTTCCTGGCCCGGCGCGTGCTTGGCCAGTATGACCTCAGCCTCCTTTCGCCCGACCCGGCGCAGCGCGGTACGCTGTATTTCGTCGAGCCGAACATCGCCCGCGTCCAGGGCCAGCTTGGCCTCGGCGACGAGGATTTCCGGCTCTGGATCGCGCTCCACGAGGTTTCACACGTGTTCGAGTTCGAAGCCTTCCCGTGGGTGCGCGGCTATTTCAACGAACTGCTGCGCCAGTTCCTCGGCCAGATGACCGATCAGCTTGCAGCGCTTGGCGGCAACCTGCCGCGCATGATCGACCGGCTGCTGCGCGGCGAAACCGGCGGCCGGCACTGGATCGAGATGATGCTGACGCCCGAGCAGCAGAACGTCTTCGACAAAATCCAGGCGCTGATGTCGCTGGTCGAAGGCTACTCGACCCATATCATGAATGCGATCGGTCGCCAGTTGTTGCCGAGTTTCGACCTGATCGAAGAGCGTGTGAAAGCGCGCCAGGTGAACCGCCCGGTGTTCGAGGAGCTGTTCAACCGCATCACCGGCATGGATCTCAAGCTGGCGCAGTATCAGCAGGGCGAGGCGTTCGTTGATGCGGTGGTGGCGGCACGCGGTGTGGCCTTCGTGAACCGCGTGTGGGAGCGGCCGGACAACCTGCCGACGATGGCCGAGATCCGCAGCCCGCAGCAATGGATCGCCCGGATCGAGCGAGGGTAGGAGACTTACCGATCGTGCGCTCCTGCCGATGCAGGAGCGCAGCGATCAGATTATCTGCCGGTTTACTGTGACACAATCCGCGCAAGAATACTGCCAACATAACTCGCACGCTCATCAACCTGAAAATAGACGTTGCGCGCCTTGAAGTCGCCGATGCTCATCGGGCCACTGCCGGCGTTCCAGTAGGCGACCTCTTTGTAGGGCGTCGGGGCGACGATGACTGAGTTGAGTACTCTTCGATTAGGTTCGGATTCCGCTCTGGATCAAGCTCCAGATCGCGGTACTCCAGATGCGGTGCCTCAAACTCGCTCTTCTTAAACTTGTAGAAGGTGTCGCAGTACTTCTTGAGCAGTGTGACGGCAATCTCCTGCCAGAGGCGCACCTGGCCCATGCTATGCAATTCCAACGCCTCTGGGGGAATACTGAGCTTATACCAGTCCGGATTGTGCAGCAGGTCGCTGATGCCTGCACGGGTGATATTCAGTGTGTAATTTCGAGAGCCTTCGGCCCGACGAAGAAGACGGTAGTGGTATGAATTATCGCATCGGGGCACGGTATACTGATCGAAAAATGAAATGTCCCATTGCTAAGGAGCGCACCTCACGGCTTCCTGATGCCTCAAGTCGTACTACCCTTGCAGACGGGAAAGGGACATTTCATTTTCCTCCGAGTATAATCGAGGCGCACGGCAGCGTTCGTAATAGAAGTTTCAGTTCAAGGTGAACGAATGCTCCTGCGTTGCGGTGCCGTGCGGTATCACGGTGCAGCCTTTTGGGGCAGGGAAGATCGTGCGGCGGGCGGTGCGCGATCGACATGCATCTGCCGCCGACCGCCGAGAGTCAAAGTGTAGATCGAGACGCCGTTCGGCAATGCAATGGATGGCACATTAGGCCAATAATAATCGGTGCTATTCGATATCTCCCGTTGGCTCCTCGGTTCGATCAAGTCGGCTCATTGCTTCCTCGAGCGATATTCCGCCGGTTTCTTTTGCCCGTTCTGCAAGGAAGGCCATAAATCGCTTGCTCTGGCCGAGTTGTGCTACTTCGCGCTCGAACTCATCGGCCTGCTCAAGTACGAAGATAGTTCCGTTCTTCGTTATCACATGAATCGTTTCAGACTCGGCAGCCTGAAAAAGTTCCTCCAGTGTAATATGCTGTGTACGAAGATCGAGCGTAATCATAGTTCTACCTTCTTTCCACGGATATAGAGATCGTTATGATGCCTCTTTACGATGCAACCGAAGAAGTATTTTCCTGATCGTGAACGTGATTGTACTGTATGGCAGCCGTCAATGCAAGCCGCTAGGCGAACATGCGCGCCAGGTTCACCCACTGGCGCAAGCACACAGCCGCGCGCAGCACTGCTTCGATGTAGTCGAAGATCTGCGCGATGAATTGGGCACGGAACGCACCCCTCATTGCACACAATGCAGCAGCCGGCACAAGTCCGACTGCTGCCTGCGAGCGCTCAATACCGATCGTGCCTCACACGCTGCGCTGCGTTTCGAGCCTGAGTCCGCGCAACCGCAGCGAGTTGGTGACGACGAAGATCGACGAGAACGCCATGGCCGCCGCCGCCAGGATCGGGCTGAGCTGCCAGCCGGTAAACGGATACAACGCACCGGCCGCTACCGGGATCAGCACCACGTTGTAGACGAAGGCCCAGAACAGGTTCCAGCGAATGGTCGTCATGGTGGCTTTGCTGAGCAGAATCGCGTTCGGCACATTCCGCAGGTCGCCGCGCATCAGCGTGATGTCGGCCGCTTCGATTGCCACGTCGGTTCCGGTGCCCATCGCAATGCCAACATCGGCTTGGGCGAGCGCCGGCGCGTCGTTGATGCCATCGCCAACCATTGCGGTAACGCGTCCTTCGGCTTGTAAACGCTTGACTTCGGCAGCCTTGTCGTGCGGCAGCACCTCGGCCAGCACCCGTTCGATGCCCACCTGCGCGGCGATTGCTTCCGCTGTGCGGCGGTTGTCGCCGGTCAGCATTGCCACCTCGATGCCCTGCGCCTTGAGCGCTGCCACTGCCTCGCGCGACGTCGGCTTGACCGTGTCGGCCACTGCGATCACGCCGAGCAAGGCACCATCGGCTGCCACGGCCATCGCCGTTTTGCCCTCGGCCTGCAATCGGGCAACATCCGCCTCGATTGCGGCCGTGTCGATGCTCCACTCGCGCATGAGCTTCAGGTTGCCAAGCAGCACCACTTGCCCGTCCACCACTGCCGTGATGCCGTGGCCCGCAACGGCCTCGAAGCGCTCGGGCTGGGTGAGTTGCAGACCCTGCTCCTGCGCCGCACGCACGATCGCTTCGCCAAGCGGGTGTTCGCTTCCGCGCTCCGCGCTTGCGGCAAGCCGCACCAATTCTAAAGTTTGAGTTGTGAGTTTTGAGTTGTTTTCACCGAAAGCGGTGTTGCCGGCATCGAGAGGCTGCGATGGCACCGAACCATCACTGCCGGAACTCAACACTAAGAACTGAGAACTCAAAACTTCATCGAACTGAGAACTCAAAACGACATCGGTGACGACCGGTTTGCCCTCGGTGAGTGTGCCGGTTTTGTCGAGCACCACCGTCTGAATGCGGTTTGCGCGCTCCAGGCTTTCGGCATTCTTGATAAGAATGCCGTGCTCGGCCCCGGTGCCGGTGCCGACCATGATTGCGGTTGGCGTGGCCAGGCCCAAGGCGCACGGGCAGGCGATCACCAGCACCGCCACGGCGAAGATCATCGACTGTGTGAACCCAACCCCGCCAATGAAATACCAGCCCAGAAACGTCAGCGCCGCAAGCACCAAAACTACCGGCACGAACACGCTCGAAACCTGATCGACGAGGCGTTGTACCGGCGCGCGGCTGCCCTGCGCTTGCTGCACCATCCGGACGATCTGCGCCAGCGCTGTTTCTTTGCCAACCCGCGTTGCGCGGAACTGGAAACTCCCTGTTTTGTTGAGCGTCGCGCCGATCACGGTGTCACCGGCATGCTTCTCGACCGGCAGGCTTTCGCCGGTGATCATGCTCTCGTCAACGCTCGAGCGGCCGCTGGTGATCACGCCATCCACCGGCACCTTTTCGCCCGGTCGCACCACCACGATTTCGCCCTTGCGAACATCGCCCACCGGAACATCGACTTCCTGCCCGCCACGGAGCACACTTGCCGTCTTGGCTTGCAGCCCGATCAGCGCCCGGATGGCCGCGCCGGTTGCGCTCTTGGCGCGCGCTTCGAGGTACTTGCCAACCAGGATCAGCGTGATGATCACGGCTGCGGTTTCAAAGTAGACGTGCCCCGCCTGGCCGGCGAGCATGAGCCAGACGCTATAGAAGAACGCCGCCGACGAGCCGAGCGCAATCAGAGTGTCCATGTTGGCGGTGCGGTTCTTGAGCGCGCTCCAGGCATGGCGGTAGAAATCACGCCCGCTAAAGAACTGCACCGGCAGCGCCAGCGCCAAGAACACCCAGTTGAGCAGGTCGTCGCGCGCCGCAATATGGCGCATCATCTCGGACATCGAAGCGCCCGGCATCTGGCGCATCATGTCTACGCCAGCGCCGACGAGCCAGGGCTGGATGAAGCCAAAATCGCGCGCCATGGCAAGCACGAACAGCGGCAGGCCGAACACCACGGCAACCATGAGCTTGCGCCGTTTATTAGCCAGATCGTGCGCGCGCGCCGCCGCTTCGGCATCCTCGGCGTCTGCGCCACTCGTTTCGGCAGTCTCGATCACGCCATAGCCGGCCTTCTCGACTGCCGCCTTGATCTCGTTCCAGCCGGTGCTGCCCGGCACATACGCCACCGTCGCGCGTTCTGCCGCCAGGTTCACGCTTGCGTCGAGCACGCCCGGTGTTTTCCTGAGCGCCTTCTCGACCCGGCTCGAGCACGAGGCGCAGGTCATGCCGGTGACCGGGAACTCGATCTGATCGGAAACGATGCCATAGCCGGCCTTCTCCACCGCTGCCTGGATCTGGGCTGCGTTGGCCTGCGCCGGATCATAACTGACACTGGCCTGCTCGGTGGCGAGGTTGACGGTTGCCCCCTCCACGCCGGGCACTTTCTGGAGCACCTTCTCGACGCGCCGTACGCACGAGGCGCAGGTCATGCCGGTGATCGGGAGCTCGACGTGTTGTACTGCCATTGGTTTGTTCTCCTGGTGAGCTGCCGAGGGTGAGCGCCTGGCTGACCCCCGGCCCCTGACCATGCTTCCTCGCGCGTCAATTCAGCCGCGCGACCTCGTCGTAGCCGGCTTCGTTGATTGCGGCCACGATCTGCTCGGTCGTCACTTCGGGCGCGTGCTCCACCGTAACCGTTTTGCCGTCGAGGTCGACCTGCACGCGCTGAACGCCGGTGAGGCCCGAAACTTCCTTGGTAATCGCGTTGACGCAATGTTGGCACGAAATGTCCGGTACCCGAAACTGTTCGGTCGTCATGAAGAACTCCTTGTTAGGCATCGCAAAGCTGCTTGCACAGATATTATACGCTCGCTCCAGCATCAGCGGGATGGCAGAATCGCGCACGCAGCGTAGGCCAAATCGCCTATCCAGTGTGCAAACATTGGGTAGCGGCATGCAAAAAGCACAACAGCACGAAGCGTGCTTCGTGCCGTTGTGCTGTTGTAGAAATCTCTGCCCTACCCTGAAAACGAGAGACGATTACCGTACGCGACCGCGGGTGAACAGATTGACGATCCCCAGCAGCACCACCGCGCCGACGAACGCCACCAGCAGCGACGAAAGGTCGAACACATTATTCGTGATCGCCACACCATTGCCGGTGAAGGCACTGAGCAGGAAGCCGCCGAGGAACGCGCCGACGATGCCGACGACGATATTCAGCAGTGCGCCCTGCTGCGCGTCACGACCCATTACGATGCTGGCCAGCCAACCGACGAGCGCGCCAAACAGTAGCCACAGAATGAGATTGATCATGGCACCTGACTCCTTGTGTATCATACGCGCCGCGCGGCACGTTCACGTATCACAACAAGAAGCACAAGGTGTGCCAGGAGTTCAACGCGCCTCGAGCAAGTAGTTATTCCTCTGAGGGGAGGGATGGGAAGGACTTAGTCCTCTCCATCCCCCCGCATGGCTTATTTGATCGAAACCAGTTCGAGCTCGAAGTTCAGATCCTTGCCGGCCAGCGGGTGATTGGCATCGAACGTGACCTGTTGGGCGGTGACTTCCTGCACTGTCACCACCATAATCTGGCCGTCGCCCTGCCGCATCTGATACTGCTCGCCCAGTGCTGGTGCCATGCCGGGTGGGAGTTGTGTGCGATCGACCTCGAACACCAGTTCCGGCTGGTGCTCGCCATACGCCTGCCCGGAAGGAATGGTTGTCGTGCGGCTTTCGCCGGGGCTCAGCCCGAGTACTGCCTGTTCGAAGCCAGGGATCACCTGACCCGTGCCGAGCGTAAACGCCAGCGGCTCGCGGCCGCGCGAACTATCGAACACCGTGCCGTCTGTGAGCGTGCCGGTATAATGCACCAGAACGCTATCGCCTGTTTTTGCCTGAGTCATAGAATACTCCTTTCGTGGGGTTCGGGGAGGCTTTGCCTCCCCGAAGAACCCCTCCCATCGTGGTAGCGGCGGCTCAGCCGCCGCTACCACGATCTCTGAACAACGAAGGATACCATACGCATTCGTTCGAACCCCACAGCCTCGTCCGCCCGATCGCACTCGTCACTGGAGCATCACGCGGGATCGGCGCGGCAACTGCGCGGGAGCTTGGGCGGCGCGGTTATGCGCTGGTACTCGCCGCGCGTTCGGCCGATGAGCTTGGCGCACTGGCGGCCGAACTGAATCGTGGCGGCGCACTTGCGCTGGCGGTTCGAACCGACATGAGCCGCACCAACGAGGTCGAACGACTGGCGCGGATTGCGCTCGCGCAGTTCGGTCGGGTGGACGTGCTGGTCAACAATGCCGGCGTTGGCGGCCACGGGCGGAGCTTTGCGCGAATGGCCCCCGAGGATATGCAGCGCATGCTGGCGGTGAACTTCACCGCCCCGATGCTGCTGACGCGCGCGCTGCTGCCGCCAATGTTGGAACGGCGCTCTGGCGCAATCGTGTTCGTCGGCTCGTTGGCCGGGCGGGTGGCGCTGCCCGGCTCGGCGTTGTATTCGGCCACCAAACACGGGCTCCGTGGCCTGGCGCAGTCCGTACGCCGCGAGGTCAAAGGCCGTGGCGTGCGTGTTACCCTGGTTGCGCCGGGGTTCATCGATACCGCCATGACGCGCGATCTACGCCATGTGCCAAAAATCGGCACCGAGCCGGTTGCGCGCGTGATCGCCGACGCGATCGACCGCCCGCAGCGCGAGATCTTCGTGCCGGCGTATTACCGCATCGGCGTCCTGCTCGATGCCCTGGCCCCGTGGCTTGGCGATGCTGTGCTGCGGCTCATCCGGCGCTGACATGGCAAACAGGGTGTTTCACCGCCGTAATCACAACTAATTTGAACCCCGAACTCCGGCTCAGGCCTCGAGCGCGCCGCTGAGATCGGCGATCACGTCGCCAACATCCTCGATGCCGATCGAAAGGCGTACCATGCCGTCGCCAATGCCGCGCGCCGCACGCTGTTCGGGCGTCAGGTCGCGGTGCGAGGACATCATGGGGACGGAAACGAGGGTGTAGACATCGCCGAGGCTGGTGGCGGGCAGCACGAGCCGCAGCGCATTGACGAAGCGATACAGCTCTTCGCGCCCGCCGCCACGCAGATCGAACGAGACCATGGCGCCGAACAGCCCGCCGAAGGCCGACTGCGCCAGGGTGTGTTGCGGATGCGAAGGCAGGCCAGGATAGTAGACCTGAGCGACCTGAGGTTGCTCGGCCAGCCAGGCGGCTACCACAGCTGCGTTGGCGCACTGCTGACGAACGCGCAACGCCAGAGTCTTGATCCCACGCAACAATTGCTGGGCCTCGAACGGCCCGAGCACGCCGCCAAGAATCTTGGTGTAGGCCCGCATCGTGTCGCGCGGCAATGCCGCGCGCGACACAACCACGCCGCCGGTCACATCGCCGTGGCCGCCGAGGTACTTGGTAGCGCTATGTACCACGATGTCGGCCCCAAGTGTGAGTGGGCGTTCGAGAATCGGCGTGGCGATCGTGTTGTCCACCACCAGCCGTGCCCCAGCCGCACGAGCGCGTCTAGCGAGCGCAGCAATATCCACCACCCGCAACAACGGGTTCGAGATCTGTTCCACCAGCAGCACGTCCGGATTGTGCGCGGCGATTGCTTCGTCTACCGCCGAAAGATCACACATATCGCAAGAGTGTACCGGGATACCCTGGGCGCTGAAGAACTTTTCGAGCATAACCGTGGTGACGCCATAGATATCGCGTGCGGCGATAATCGAGCGCACCTGTGGGTGTCCCTGGCCGCGCGGCGTGCCGGCCGCCAGGAGAGCGGTGTACATTGCGGCCATGCCCGAAGCGAACGCCAGCGCACCGGCGCCACCCTCGGCGGCCGCCATGACCTGTTCCAGCGCCGCGACGGTCGGGTTGCCATTACGGCCATACACATAGCCATCACTGGCAATCGCCGCTTCCCACTGCGCTGCGTCACGGTAGACGTAGGTGGACGACATATAGATCGGCGTGGCGGTTGGTGGAGCCTGCGGCGCCTCGGCACGCTCGCCCTCGTGGATGAGACGTGTGAGCAAGCTCCAGCTCGGCGGGGCGTCGGTCATGGGTGTTCTCCCGGGCGAATGAATTGCGGCAGAGTATAGCATGGGTGGGAGCGGTGTTCGTGAAAGGGACGGCGATCGGCACGATCTACGGAGGCAATGGTGGTGTGCGCGAAGTGGACAGAGTGGCAATCTCGTCGTGGGGCAATCTCGTTGTGGGGCAATCTCGTTGTGGGGGCGATCTCGTCGTGGGGCGATCTCGTTGTGGGGCGATCTCGTTGTGGGGCAATCTCGTTGTGAGGCAATCTCGTTGTGGGGGCGGGGTCTTCCCGCCCGCACTGCTCCGCGACGAATGGCGATGACCGCGATGCTTGCGA
>Ga0224722_1002284_pt1 | contig 10249 bp, 4 predicted proteins | sample Balambano_FR1_Me_FD_161646 | JGI IMG/M metagenome (GOLD analysis project Ga0224722, IMG submission 161646) | Freshwater sediment microbial communities from Lake Towuti, South Sulawesi, Indonesia - Balambano_FR1_MetaG | ecosystem: Environmental > Aquatic > Freshwater > Lake > Sediment | place...
GGGTCGTTCGATCCATCCCTATGCCATTGTCCTGCACCAGCAACACGGCGTATGTCCCTGCTTTTGCATGGGGGTGACGGTTGGGCTGACCTTCGACGATCGTGTTCTCGGTGGTGGCAATTAGCAACTGGCCCCCGCCCGGCATGGCATCGCGGCTGTTGATCGCTAAATTCACGATGACCTGTTCGATCTGGTTGCGGTCGGCGCGGATTCGTTGGGGCGCAGAGGTCAATTCAGTGACCAACTGGATGTCCTCGCTGATGAGGCGGTGTAACATCGGTGCTACCTCGCGCACCACCTCGTTCAATTCGATCACCTGCAACTTTGCCATCTGGCGGCGGCTAAAGGCCAGCAGTTGTTGAGTCAAGGCCGCGGCCCGCTCACTGGCTTTGATGATCTCGCCAACATCGCGCAAGAGTTGGGGACGGGGGAGTTGGGCCTGCTGACCGACGCGCCGCTTCAAGATCTGGCTATATCCCAAAATCGCCGTCAGCAAATTGTTGAAATCATGGGCGATGGCCCCCGCCAACCGCCCGATCGCTTCCATTTTTTGGGAATGGCGCAGTTGCTCTTCCAGATAGCGTCGTTCGCTGATATCGCGCGCAATGCCTTGCACCCCCGCCGGCTGACCAGCGCTGTAGATGAGGCGCGTGCTCACTTCCAACGGCAGGCGGCGGCCATCTTTGCAGAAAACTTCTAACTCGTAGACCGTATTTTCCATCTCGCCGGTCAGTTTGCGGTGCAACGGTGTATCCACATATTCGTGATATTCCGGAGCGATCGCCTCACTGATATGCCGCCCGATGATTTCTGTGCGCGTATAACCGGTCAGCTCTTCGGCCCGTTGGTTGACGGAGGTATAGTATCCCTCAAGATCCAGGGTGTAGATGATGTCGTTGGCGTTCTCAAAGAGATCACGGTAGCGTTGCTCGCTCTGGCGCAACGCTGCCTCGATCTTTTTGCGGGCGCTGAGGTTGCGCACAATCCCTTGCACACCGACAAAGTGCTCCCCTTCAAAGATCAACCGTGTGCTGACTTCAATCGGCAGGCGTGAGCCATCTTTGCAAATGCACTCCGCTTGATGAATGGCAACTGTCTGCTCGCCAGAGAGTTTGGCCTGGTAGTGTTCAATCGCTGCATCGTGGTATTCGATCGCCAGAAATTCAAAAACCCGATGTCCAATCATCTCCGCACGGTCATAGCCCAACAGTCGTTCCGCAGAACGGTTCACCGAGGTCAGCAGACCTCTGGGATCCATGGTGAAGATCATATCTTGCGCATTCTCAAAGAGCTCGCGATAGCGTTGTTCGCTCAGCCGCAGGGCCTCCTGGTTGCGCTGGCGTTCAGCAGCACTCAGGGCCAGGGCGACCAGATCGGCCACCGAATTGGCAAAAAGCTCTTCTTCGGGCATCCACGGGCGGACACCGCCGGTCTGTTCCAGGCTAAAGACGCCGACCACCTGACCCTGGTGGCGCACCACGGCTTCCATCACCGCCAAAATCCCTGCCGGTGCGTAGTATTCGGCAAGAAACTCAGAGAGCCGTTCATCTTGAGCCGGGTCACCGGCGACGATGATCTGATTGGTTTGCAGTGCAGTCGCATAGCGCGGATGGGCGCTGAGGGTATAAGCCAGCCCAGCCGTGTGTTGATTGGTGGTCAGGTCATATAGATCGTGGCAGACAAACTGGCTGTGATCCGCACTCAATAACCAAACGCTGATGCGGGCGATGTCGAGCGTCCGCCCGACAATCTCGGTGATTTCGGCAAAGGCCCGTGGTAGATCTCCTTCGTACAGTTCAGGCATTCGGGCCAACTGAAAGAGCGCCGCATTCGCCTGGCGGATGCGCTCCTGGCTGGCGCGTAGGGCCTCCTCGGCCTGGCGGCGTTCGCGCCGCACCGCAACATCGCGCAGTTCGCGCGCCACCGCCGGGGCCAGACGCTTCAGATTATCTTTCATCAGATAATCTTGGGCTCCGCTCTTCATGGCCGCCACGGCGGTAGCTTCGTCGATATACCCAGAGACGATGATAAAAGGAATGTCCAACCCACGGGCCTGCACCAATTGCAAAGCGGTCAACCCGCTAAAGTGGGGCATATTGTAGTCGGCAATGATCAGATCCCACACCTGGCTATCAAGCGCCTCAGCGAAGGCCTGGGCGGTGTCTACCCGCTGCATGGCTGGGTGATAACCGCCCTGGCGTAGTTCAAGCGCCAGGAGCAAGGTGTCATCTTCCGAATCTTCAACGGTCAGCACACGCAGTGCTTTACTCATGGCCGTTCTCCGGGTGGGGGCGGGGCCTCGTTCAGGTCGAGCCAGTACACGCCGAGGTATTTGATCATCTCTGTAAATTCTAAAAAGTCTACTGGTTTGCGGAGATAGCTATTGGCTCCCTGGCGGTAACAGGCTTCGATGTCACGCGCTTCGCGCGAGGAGGTCAAAACAATGACCGGTATTTGCCGGGTTCGTTCATGATTGCGAATGCGCTGCAAGATCTCCAGCCCGCTGAATGTGGGCAATTTGAGATCCAACAGCACACAGCGCGGCAACTCTGCCGGATGTCGGCCAGCATACGCTCCCTGTCCAAGCAGATAGTCAAATGCCTCCAGACCATCTTTGACGACAATCAACTCTTCTGCGAGTTGGCTGCGCTGAAAGGCCCGCAGGGTGAGTGTCACATCATCAGCGTTGTCTTCAACCAGCAAAATTGTGCGGTTGTTCATGTGAAGTGTAGCAAAGCGAAAAGTATCTCTTACGGGCTAAGCGTAAAATAAAAAGTCGCCCCTTGCTCAATGGCTCCCTCGGCCCAGACACGCCCCCCGTGACGCTGGACAATGCGCTGTACAGTCGCCAGACCGACGCCGCTGCCGTCGAATTCCTCGGCGTGGTGCAAGCGCTGAAAGGCCACAAAGAGTTTATCGACATAGGTCATGTCAAACCCGGCACCATCGTCTTGCACAAAGTAGATTGGCCCGCCCTGGTCAGGCAATGCACCAAAGACGATCCGCGCCTGGGCGTGTTTGCTGGTATATTTCCAAGCATTGCCCAACAAGTTGTTGAGCAAGACTTCGATCAGATTGGGGTCGGCGCGCGCCCAGAGATCAGGCGTGATGACAAACTCCGCCCGCCGCTCCGGGTGGTTAAGCTGTAGATCCAATGCGATCAACTGCACCATTTCGCTCAGGTTGACCGGTACCCGGTGTAACTCGCTGCGCGAGACCCGCGAGAGATCAAGAATATCGTCGATCAGCGTCGCCATCCGTGTGCTGGCGCTGCGGATGCGATCTAACGCTTGACTGCCTTCGGCCCCCAGCACAGCACCGTAATCTTCGAGCAGCATCTGGCTAAAGCCGTTGATCGTGCGCAACGGTGCGCGCAGATCGTGCGAGACCGAATAGCTAAAACTCTCCAGTTCTTGCACAACCACCTCTAAATCAGCCGTGCGTTGTTGAACATGGGCCTCCAGTACCTCGTTCAGACGCCGAATCTGTGCTTCGGCCATGCGTCGCTCGGTGATATCTTCGGCAATGCCCGTGTGAAAGAGCACCTGGCCCTGTGGGTTGCGGATCGGCACATAGAGCATGTGGATCATGCCCACCTGGCCGCCGCGCCGCACCACACGAAATTCTACCGAGCGCGTGGTGGTGCCATCCATCAACCGCACATTGTTGCGTACGCGCTCCTGGTCATCGGGGTGAACCCAACGGAACCACAGGCGCGGCTCTGCGTATAGCGCGTCCACCGTATCGCCAAAGATATGGCTATAGGCTGGGCTGACGTAAATAAATTTTTCCGTATCAACGTCGATCATCCAAACCACAAAGGGCATCGAATCGGCAAACTGGCGGAAGCGGGTTTCGCTGGCGCGCAGCGCCGTTTCGGCATTGACTCGGTCGGTAATGTCCCGGATGGTGACCACCAACTCATCAGGGCCACTTTGCGCAAAGCGCGCCTCCAGATGACACGGACGCCCCGATTCCACGACGGAATACTCCAAAGTCTCGATTATCCCTGTTGCCAACACGCGTTCATGCAGCGCCAGGGTCTGTTTGATCATGGCCGGGGTCAGCAGAGAGTCATGCAGAGTGCGGCCAATATAGCGGTCAACGGGCGGCAGGGCCACCCCTTTGGGCAGCGCATAGTCCAACACTGTGCCATCCCGATGAACCCGAAATAGCACATCGGGGATCGCATCGAGCAGCGCCCGTTGGCGGGCATCGGCCTGTTGCAAGGCCGCGTTGGCCGCAGCGAGTTGCAGCGTGCGTTCATGCACGCGATGCTCTAGATCGGCGTTGAGTTCTTGGATCCGGGCTTGTGCCTGTACGCGCGCCAATTCGCTGGCGGCCCGGCCCGCAAAAATTTCCAGCGTGACCCGCAGATGCCCTTCCCACTTGATCGGCTTGCTATCCGCCACCACCAGCAGACCGATGATTTGCCCATCATCGGCGCGTAGAGGTCTTGCGAGATAACTTTCCAGTGCCAGTTGGCTCAACAGCGCATCATCGGGAAAGTGCTCGGCGACTTTGTCTGGATGATACCAAAGATCATGTTGCAAGGCATAAAGACAGGGCGTGCCCGCCAAGGGATAGCCAAAGTTTGCCACCAGGCCTTGATCGTGCCAAGCCGCAACCGATTGGAGATAGGTTGGCGCTTCTGGCGGCAAGATCAAGCAGACCATCGCACAGCGCACCTGCAACGTCTCGGCAGTCATCTGCACCAGCGCATCAAAAAACGCTGCCCCCGTGAGTTGCGAGCATTCGACCAGGCGTTGTTGAATCACGGCCTGTTCTCGGTGTTCGGTGATATCTTCGGCCACACCGGCGACGCGATAGGGCCGCCCCGCACTGTCATAAACCGGGAAAGAACGAATCCGCAGCCAACGCTGCTCGCCTTGCGACCGATAGATGCGAAAATCCAACTCAATACCACCTGCCGGGGGCATGGTAGCAATAGAAGCAAGAAACTGTGCGCGGTCATCTGGGTGGATGGCCGCTACCCAGCGTTCTGGGTTGCGCAATGCTTCTTCGCCGGGGAACCCCCACACTTGGTCAAAGGCTGGGCTAAGATAGATCAACCCACTGGGGTCGGCCAACCAAAAGACCTGTTGCACATGCTCGGCCAGTTGACGGAGCCGCGCCTCGCTCTCGCGCAGGGCCTCTTCGGCCGCTTTGCGCTGGCCGATGTCGGTGATGGTGCCGACCACGCGTACGGGCTGGCCCAGCGAATTTTGGACAATTTGGCCGCGGTTCAACACCCACACCCAATGACCGACCTGATGCTGCATCCGAAATTCCAGATCGTAGTTGAGACGATTCCCCACAAGATGCTCGTGCCAACAGCGTTGCACTTCCGGCCAGTCCTCCGGATGGATAAGCTGCGCAGCTTTCTCGAACGAAAAGGAAAATTCACCCGGAATATAGCCCAAAATGGCGGCAAAACGGGGTGAGGCAAAGACTGTATTGGTCTGTAGATCCAAGTCCCAAATACCATCATTTGTGCTGGCTAGCGCATAGCTGAGCCGCTCTTCGCTGGTGCGTAGCTGTTCCAAGAGCAGGTGATGCTCCGTCACATCGCGCCCTGTGAGATAGACATGGTCTTGATCCGCAGCCAAACTCGGCGCGCTCCAGGAGATCCAGCGCCAGGCTCCATCCTTGCGACGCAACCGGATCAGCGAACGGATGACACTCTTTCCCTCTTTGAGGGTCAGGAACTCGCGATCAGCCGTCGCCTGATCCTCCGGGTGGATCAACTGGTCAACCGAAGTGCCGATAACTTCGTGCGGGCTGTACCCAAGCGTCTGTTCAAAGGCCAGATTGACATGCACAATCATCCCGAACGGATCCAGCAAACCGAGCATGTCCGGCGAGAGATGGAACAAGCGCTCGTACTCGATTTCGAGCTGGGCTGGCACACTGGTGGGTTGACCCGCTTGCAATTGGCCCAGCGCGCGCTCGGCAGTGGCCCGCAACGCCGGATCGGCAACCGTGGCCAGCGCCACAGAGAGCACGGCAAACGGCGTCTGCTCATGACCCGGTTCGTGCCCATTGGCTGGGACATCGGGTATTTTGGGAATGTCGACCGGTGGGTTCATATACGCTGCCCGACTAGCTACCCAGAATCTACCCAAAAGTAAAGTAAAAGCTGGCCCCTTGTTCAACGGCGGCTGTGGCCCAGACCCGGCCACCATGCCGATGAATGATCCGCTGTACCGTCGCCAGACCAACGCCGTTGCCCTCAAACTCTTCGCGGCGGTGTAAGCGCTGAAAAGCACCAAACAGCTTATCGGCATGAGCCATGTCAAACCCAGCTCCGTCATCGCGCACAAAGTATACCACTTCCTTTGGCGCACGGTGGCTGCCAAATTCAATGCGGGCGTGCGGATGGTTGCTGGTATATTTCCAGGCGTTGTTGAGTAAATTCCCCAGCGCAACGCGCATGAGATCGGCGTCCGCCTCGACCCATAGTTCGGGCATGATGACAAACTCGACACAGCGTTCGGGCTGTGCATGGCGCAACTCATCAGCCAGGGTGTGCGCGATTGTGCTGAGGTTGATCGGTGTGCGCTGCATCACATGACGTGTGACACGCGCCAGATCGAGCAGATCGTCGATCAGCTGCGCCATCCGCTGGCTGGCGGCACAGACTCGCTGTAGATAGTGTCGCCCTTCGGCATCAAGCTGCTGGCTGTATTCATCGAGCAGCACCTGGCTAAAACCGCTGATGGCGCGCAAGGGGGCGCGCAAATCGTGCGAGACTGAGTAGCTGAAGCTTTCCAACTCGCGATTGGCCGCCTCTAGCTCATAGGTGCGCCGCCGGACACGCTCTTCCAACTCCTCGTTGAGTTGGCGAATGCGCGCTTCTACCTGTCTGCGTTCGCTGATGTCGCGGATAACGGCGACAACCTCGTTGGGGCCACTGCGGACGATGCGCGATTCATAGGCTCGTGGCCCATCGGGCGCAGTGGGTACGTCATACTCGATCGTCTGGACTTCGCCGCTGTCGATGGCACGTCCATAGGCTGCCAGTGCAAGATGCCAACTATCGCGACCAAAGCTCCAATCGCGAATGTTGCTACCGATGATCCGGTCATGCGGCAGCAGCGACTGTTTTTGTGGGTCGGCAAAATCCAAGTAGGTTCCATCGCGCGTCAACCGAAACATCATGTCGGGCAGGGCGCTGAGCAGGGCGCGTTGCCGGGCTTCCGCTTGGCGCAGGGCCTCGGCCACCTGTTTTTGCTCGGTCACATCAATGGTGATCCCCACAATGGCTGGGGAACCCACCTCATCAAGCGTACACGGGACGATGCTGGTGTGATAGACGCGCAGATTCCCGTCCAGATCGCGAAATTCTTGCTCTTTGTAAAAGTGCGGCACACCGCTCCGTGCGATCTCAACATCCGCTTGATGCAGCGCCGCGACCGCGGTGGGGTGAAACCCTAAGTCTAACAGCGATTTGCCGATCATCGCATCGACTGTGCTATGACAGTAGCGGGCCGCTGTCTCGTTGACGACCAGATAGCGGCCATCGGTGTCCTTGACATAGATGCCATGTGGGACGAGATCGATGATCTGGCGGAGACGACGCTCGCTCATCCGTAGCGCTGCCTCGGCCTCCTTACGCTGCGTGATGTCACTCACTACTGCAATCGCTTCGTTAGCCCCACTCCGGTGGATGCGCGCCTGGAAGTACGTAACAGTGCCTTGCACTTCAAGTTTGTACTCGACCGTCTGCAACGCATCGGTGTCAATGGCCGCTTCAAGCGCAGCAAATACGGCGTTCAGATCCGCTTCGGGCATTGGCAACGCCCGAATGGTGGCCCCGATGATCTGGTCGGGCGGCAAATAAGTCGCGCGCCCGTGGGGAATCGAATAATCTAGGTAGACCCCTTGTCGATCCAGCCAAAAGAGAAATTCGCCCGTCGCTTCTAAAATGGCTCCATGACGGAGCGAATGGAGTGGTGGCAGGTCAGACATCGCCAAAGTTGGCTGGTCGTGGGTATCAGCCGGAGGGGCATACTTGTGCAGCAGGCGCGTCAGTGTTTGTAGCGCCTGCGCGCCAGCAGACCGCTCCGCTGCATCGGTCAAGCTCTCCACAAAGGCGCGCATAGGTTGTACCTGAGCCAACAGATCCCGATACGGTGGAGTAACTGTCATAAATTCTTGACCCTGCACTTACCGAAAATAGCGGCCTGACCCGATCGACATCCATGAACGCCAGGACACGGGGGAAGGCTTGCTGTATGGTTGCTGACTTGATCATAGGAGAGGAATGTAACGCTGTCAAGCAACATCTGACAGATTCGCGACAATTGTCAGCTTTTGTCAGCTAGGCGATCAGTGAGCGGATGCGGCTGGGTGGTGTAGGTTCCTCAATCGGGATCGCCTCAACCGTCCCATCATCCAGTTGGCGCAGGCGGTAGAGTTGTTTGGCTTTGTCGGTCATCAACACGCCTTGCAGATGGTCAATTTCATGTTGAAAGATGCGGGCTAACCAGTCATAAGCTTTGAACCGCACCTCTTTGCCATAGCGATCCTGCGCCCGAATCAAGACAAAGGTGGCGCGCGCCACATCCGCTGCCAGCCCTGGCAGACTCAAACAGCCTTCCTGGTCGACATCGCTCCCCTTCGCCTTGAGGATCTCCGGGTTGATCAGCTCGTAGACCCGCATCGTCTCTTCGGCACGGTCCTCATCGTCCGGGTATTCAACGACTGCCGCGCGCAGGTCAACCCCCACTTGGGGTGCAGCCAGGCCAACACCGGGGGCCTTGCGCATGGTCTCTAACATATCATCAAGAAGTTTGTGTAAGCGCGGCCCAAATTCACGCACTCGCGTCGCTGGTCTTGACAAAATCAAGTCCGCTTTGTCACCGACCTTTACAACCTGCAATACAGCCATGCCACCCTCAATCTGTCGATCATCCGTACTGTTGATTTGCTCTATTCTGTTCTCTAGGCAACCAGACCGCCATCTTGTCAAGTTTGCTTTCGGGCTTCAACCCGTGACGGCAGATGCGTAGTATTGTAGCTGACCTGTATGTGCAGATCAAATCATCTCCTTTGCCGACAAAGCTGGCGATCCACACAGGCGAGACAGCAGGGGTTGATCAGGATCACACCTGTACTTCGCTAGCAAATTTTTCGCTACCCGTTACTAATTGCGCCCAGTTACGTCAGCATTAGCGAATCAGGATGTCAATCGGTTCTTTACCCAGAAGGCGCCAGTGGAGAGACCCTGCGACATCGATAGGAGATCTGGGTGGACGATCGGTCGTAACCGACGGGCGACCATCTTCTGCCCACCAACCGCATCTAATTGTTTCTATGACCTGTGGAGGAGTTCAACATGGTCCGTCTGTTTCGTACCTTCTTGTTTTTGCCGGCTGTGTTCCTGGCGCTGGTGGTGCTACCGAGCATCGCTTTCTCGAAAGGAGATTGGGGCACAGATCTGCGCAGTACACTTTATCAAACCGTCAGCCCGTTGCCCACGGCGACCAGCCCGGGCACAGTACCGCCGCCAACGGCCACGCCCACCCGCCAACCCTATCCAACGGCCACGCCCACTCGTGTCTATGTTGCACCAACCGCCACGCCGGATTCGACCGATATAATGACGCCCAAGATCAATGGCGTGGGGCTGCGGTGGGTGATCGGCGACCGGTTGAGCAGTGTCATCTATGCCTACACCACGCAGGGCTGGCTCTATCGCTCGAACAACGATGGCCGCACCTGGCGATTGGTGACCACTAGCCCGGCTGTCGAGGACTTCATCATGAGTGCGGCTGACCCGGATGTGCTCTACAGTGGGGCCGGCATCGCCTGTGATGGGCTAGCACACCCCACTGAGCCGTTCTACAAATCGGAAGATGGTGGTGTCAACTGGGGTCAAGTGCCCGGTGCCGAAAATCTACGCCCGCTGTTGGCCCATCAGGGCGACGCTGCGAGCGTCTTTGCCGCGGGCTGTGATGCACCCTACCTTTCGACCGATGGCGGCACCACCTGGAGCGCCCGCCCGGATTCATCGCCCGACGCGCTGTGGTCGACTTATCACGTGGTCGATATGACAGCCTCTACATTGCTCGGCGATCCGCAGCCAGAGACACCCAACTGGGAGCAACTCTTTGCCGGCGGTGTGGCCGAAGATGGCAGCGGCGTTGTCGCCTTTAGCAACGACCAGGGCGCGACCTGGACTCGCCTGACGCCGAATGTCTTCCCCGCTTCGTGGGGCATGAACTCGGTGGCCGCTGATCTCTTC
>Ga0224722_1002285_pt1 | contig 10248 bp, 11 predicted proteins | sample Balambano_FR1_Me_FD_161646 | JGI IMG/M metagenome (GOLD analysis project Ga0224722, IMG submission 161646) | Freshwater sediment microbial communities from Lake Towuti, South Sulawesi, Indonesia - Balambano_FR1_MetaG | ecosystem: Environmental > Aquatic > Freshwater > Lake > Sediment | place...
GGGCAATATTTTCCGGCAGTTCATCCGACGATCGATTTAAGCCAGGTGCATCGCTAATTGCAAAAATAAAATGAAGTGAAGCTCTTTTGCAGTTTTGGTGCGATCGCATTTCAGGGAGTTCAGCATCGGCTGGTGAACCTGATGCAGCACTGTGGCTCTGGCAAAGAGCTAATCGATCGAGGGTTTGCGCAAGATATAGAACTTGCCGCAGCGTTGAATGTGAGCGATTGCGTCCCAACCCTGATCGATGGCGCTTACGAACATCACGCGAACGCATTGTGAAATGGCGTAATTCGCTGGCGTTATTCGTCAATTTGCCACAGCTCTTTGTTGTATCCTTCATCCAGCACTTTCTTAGGACGCAACACCAGAATGACTCGCCCCAGCAGCGTTTTTTCTGGAGCGTCCTCAAACCAGTCAATCTGAATCTGTCCGTCCTGTTCGATCGCAAAATAGCTATTGTCCTGCCATTCGCGCTCTGCCCGATCGACCACAATCAGCACTTCTTCAACGATTTCCAGGTCGTTATTGGGCAGTCGATCGCTGTCTGCTAAAAAGGCGATCGGATCTTCTGCTGCATAAATCACCTGCCAGCTCGGTAAGCTCACCCATGCGCCTGTGCCTGAAAACTGCACGAGCTGAAACGTTCCCTGCGGCTCAATCAGCGGCACTGCCTGAAGATCGGCGATCGAGAGCGGCAATTTCCCTACAACGGGCAGAATTCGCGGCTGCTCGGTGGCAGACTCCAGGCGATAAAAGGGCAATCGCGGGGCAGGGCGACTCCGCGTGACGGTGAAATCAGTGAGTAGCTGCTCGACCTGTTTCCGGGCAGTCTCACTTTCAGCAAACCGCAACGCCTGGGCAATATGACGCGATCGTATCTGAAGGTCGGTCTGTTGCCGCGCCAGTTTCCAGTAGAAGTAGGCAACGCCGTCGCCTGCCGCAGCGGTGAACCCGGTTGGCTGACTGGACAGCCGCGAATATTCCTTCATCGCTTTCGCCACATCTCTTGCGGCTTCAGAGTCGAGTCCTTTTTCAACAGCAAGGGTTGCAGCAGCAGCGCGATCGGTCTGAGTCAAGATCCGAAACTCATACAGCGTGTCGCTTCCGGTGCGCTCAAACCGTGCTAGCACGTCTGGGCTGACGGCTCCAGAGGCGATCGACTGATAAACCTGAGCCGCCACAATCACCTGATTCTGCTGAACTGGCTCGAACCCCGTTTCCTCAAAAATTTGCTGCGGTGAATAGCCCGCCTTTTGCAACTGCTGACAGGCTTGCCCCCAGGCGACCCAGTTTTCTTCTTTGCGTCGGAGCTGCTTCAGCAAAACGGCTACCGCTTCGCTGTCTAATGAACTGGATTGCTCCGAAGGGTCGGGGGGTTGCACAGTCATAAAACCTGAATCAATCGCGTTCTGTCAGACATGTCGATGAAAGGACTTGAACCTTCACACCTTGGGGTACTAGAACCTCAATCTAGTACAGAATGCTTGCCCTATGAAATTTTGAGGACTATCTGTAATAAGCTTACACCCAAACTACACCTAAACAAGTTAGATTCGTCTGATGAGCCGAGCAATTTTGAGCAGTTCAGCTCTCGCTGTTCTGAAGAATCTGCTAAGAAGCTAATTTTTTTGATCAGCATCCCAACCCACTCTATGCAGCGTGACTCGCTTCTTGGCAGGTGAAATCTCGATCGATTCAAGGGGCTAAGCTGTCACAGATTAATCTTCATCAAAGCGATCGGAAACAATCTCTTTTACAACGGAATCAGGACAGGGGAAGGGGAATTCGGAAAAACCAATGACAGGTAGAAATGACAGTAAAACTGTTTAATTCCAGCGATCAATCACTTCCAGCATCTTCTTCTCAGATAGCGTTCCTTTTTCCAAAATATCCAGCACATCTCTAAATTTCTTGAATTCAGATTTAGAATGAGCTTTTTTGTGCTCGTGAATTCTCTCAATGATCTTACGCGCTTTTCTTTGATTCAAGAACTCTAGCTTGCGAAAGACCTGTTCCTGAACAGCAGGTTCATCAATCCGATTAAACGCTTCTAGAGGAGAGAGCGGTTGAGGAAGTTTAGCATCAATTGCTGCTATTATCTCTGATTTTAACTGCTGAATTGCTGCCGCTAGTTGCTTTGAGCTTACATCAATTCTAGACCCTAGATTACTGACATCCAGCGATGAAGAACCCACTTCAGGTTCTGATGGATGAGAGGATTCCAATCTGCGAACTGCTTGACTAACCTCATGCTGCTTCAGCATTGCACGTTCAAGCTTGGGCTTTAAGATAAATACTGTGATTCGATCGGGCAGATTTGAATCAAGCTCTCTTGCTTTAAGAAAAGCATAGTATTCCAAATGTCCGGACACCAGCTCATATTCGTCGATTTGCACTGTTCTTACTAGGGGAATTTCAATCAATCCTCCGAGTTCGACAATTGTGTGTGCCAATGCTTCAATTTCAGTTGCCTTGTCTTCAGGCTGAAACGGTGCAGAAACAGAATCAACATGAATACTATCTAGATCAATAATCGAGGTTAGTAGACTCATTGGAAGTAATTGATTTTCAAATTTGCTTTATTCAGCTTCAAGTTGTTTCAGGCTTCAATTAAACATTAATGAGTGCTAAAACTTCCTGTGCTAACTGGCTGAATTCTTCAGCAGATTGCGAATCCGGCTTATGATCCAGAATTGAGCGCGGATCAGGAATATCAAGCTGACCTAACGGAATCGTTCGCTCGATCGCAGAAGAAACATCTCGACGCTCAAAGATGCGTGATTTTAGCAGTGGAAAACCGTATTGTTCGCGCACAATTGATTCCATTTTTGGCAAAGTGTAATCTACAAATCTAGCATAGGTCGCCAGTTTATTCGGCAAAACGCCTAATACTTTAATTGCATTCCTGCCCATTTCCTCTTTAAAGTCATTAATTTCTGCAACAAATTTTTGCACATTTCTCAGCCCTTCATTAGCAAACGGTTTAAGGTCAGATGGAATCAGTAAATAGTCAGCAGCGATCAAGGCAATTCTCGCATAGATATTGAGAGAAGGAGGTGTGTCAATTAAAACGATGTCGTAGCGGTCTTTTACTTCCTGGAGCTTCTTGACTAGTCTTGTGCGGGCGTGCTCTGTTTGAACAAATTCTTGTTCGCACTCCATTAACTTGATATGACTTGGAATGACATCAAATTCAGGCGATGAAAAACTTGATTGTCTAACGACCTCAGAAATAGAAAATTTGTTCTTCTCGATGATGACGTGATAGACGTAAGAGTCTCGGATATTATCAGTTAATTCGTCCTGAAACTTGACTAATCCTGTGGCGAATGTTGTATTTGCCTGGCTATCCAGATCAATGACAAGTACACGCTTTCCTTGCTTAGTTAAAGCTGCTGCTAGATTAATCACGGTTGTCGTTTTGCCTACGCCGCCTTTGTTGTGATAGACTGCAATGATTTTCATATTTGTTTTCAGTTTTGCTGTTTTCTTTATCTGTTCTACTGTCGTCAAATCGGTCGTCAAACCGGAAGATGAGCTTTGGCTTGCTGTCAGTTTTTCTTGTAATGCCTCACGGCTAATTAGCTGTTTGATCACTGTTAGTTTGTGAGGAACTGCACTACCTGAAATTTCTAGACATAAATTCAGCTCACCGTTAATCTGCTCATACACTCTAACAAAGCGACCATTCGTTAGTATGCCGTATCGAACATTCAAACTAGTTAAATATCGATTAAATTTCCTAACATGACGGTCGAGATTTTGACGAGGATGTTTTGCTTCAATCACAAGCTGAAGCTGGCTTCGATAATTGAATAGATTAGACGCGATCGCTAAAAAGTCTAACCTTATTTGTCCAAATGTTACTTCTTGTTGCCAGGTTTCTGGAGAATAATTAAGGGCTGGCAATAGATAAAGCACAATGAACTTACTTTCAACTTCAGATTCGTTTCGACACTGCTCCGGATTAAAAAAAATAGGTAGGCTGTTCATCCTTTAACAAAGAAAATCATTCTCTGCTTTCAGCCTACCCAGTAACGTTGATGCTCTACCTAAGCGAAAAAAACTTTTTGATTTCCTAAACTGCTTTACCAAATCTTTTCCAGCCGCAGGACAAACCCTGGAAGCTCTGGGTCGCCGCTGATTGTTTCAGGATTTTCTGGCGTTATCGCCTGCTAATTCGGACGATAAATGTAGACTTTGCGATTCTGGCGATCGATCAGCCATTCCCAAGATGCACCGTTATCGATATGCTCCTGCATCTTTTCCTGTAGTCCTTTCAGCGTATTGCTGGCAGAACGAAGCTCAATCACAAAATCGGGACAAATCGGCGCAAAAGAAATCTGCTGTGCTTCCGTCAAGGCATTCCAGCGATCGCGCTTAATCCAGCTTGCGTCAGGCGATCGGGTAGCTCTGTTGGGAAGGGTGAAACCTGCGCTAGTGGGTTATCTGCCTCGAATATCACCATTCTGCGATCGCCTAATAAACCCTTCATCAATCTGGATTGCTCTTTAAGTAATGATTATGCTCATGCCAAGTCACCCACTAATCATATGTAGGATGCGTTAGCGGAACGTAACCCATGCAGTTCAAGACCTTAATGCGTTACGTTGACACTAACGCATCCTCCGTTTAATTGCGCCCACCTACTTAGAAGAATTCGACTGATTGCGACCCAGCAGCACCTGCACCGCTGTCATCGCTTCGGGAAGAGAAAGCACGACAGAAGCTGCAGAACATAGCGTTGCCACCTGACAATAGGCGCAAAAAGCCTTGTTTTCGCTCCATTCTTCGCGGGCGAGTTCCAGGGCAGCGATCGTATCAATCATCGTCTTTGCAGACATGGCGATCGGCAGAAGTGGATTTTGCTGTGCTCGGTTTGCGCCACCTGCGCCTGCTAGCCAGCCCGTAATTGCATAGTTCGCCAGCATCATGAAGCCATCGGCAGTCTGAAGCCGACTATAGGCATACTCAGATGCATCAACGCGATCGGAGTCAAATCCAGGCAGGGGCGGATCGGGCAGCTCTTTCAAAATACCAGTCTGATACATCGACACAATTTGTGCCATCGTTGATCCAACCATCGTTAAGCCGACAATCCAGCGTCGCCGCACCATATCAGGATGGTCGCTGGTGCGCATTTCTTCACTTAATTGAGTTGGGCTAAGTTCAGTAATATTCATGGCGTTTGCTGAGTCTGCAAGGGGTTGAAAAGATAAAATTTTGAAAGGATTACTCCTCTAAGGCTAAAAAGTTGCTGTCTGAATGCCCTCTCTCAATTGAGTGAGAATAGAATTGAGTGAGAATAGATGAGTCAAAATGCAGCATGAATGATAAATAGGAGCAGAATTAACAATCAAACAGTCAACTAACAATCAAACAATCAGAAAATGCAGCTTAAACCACCTGTAAACACACGATATACAGAACCCATTAATTACGGCATTGCTGAATCAGTGTCTGATACGTCCCCTTGCTCCGTGGGAGCGGCAATTTATAGGTGGGGGATTGAGAGGGCGATGCAGGATCTCGATTTGCAACATTCCGATTCTGATTCTGCAACAGTCCTATTGTTCATACAACACATAATACGCACAGAGCGCGTACATCACAAAAAGAACCCCCATCCATCGACCGATGGGTGAGGGCTTGATGTTCAGAGAGAAACTGAAATAGAAGCGCTAATAGAGGCGCTATTCATTGCGGCTGTTGTAGCCAATCACCGCTACCTTGTGACGATAGATTAGCTCTGCGCCATACCAGCCAGTAATTGCCAGCGCACCTGCTACGATCGTTGAAATCAACAGTCCGATCGGCAGAATGGCACTGGTGTAGTTATCGCCCAGCCGAATGATCCAGTTAACCAGCGTTAGCAACAGCAGTGCAACGTTGCCAATCATGTGAATCCAGCCTGCACGACGCTTGCGAACGCGATTGATCCGCAGAAAATCGGACATTCCCGCTGCAGCAGCAACCAAGCCACTCACAAAGCCTGCCCCAATTAGCCAGATTGAGGCTCTTGCCCAGAATGCATCGCCTGTAAACCAATAGGCGACATCTGTTAGAAATACAGAGCTAAGAAGAGCGATCGGAAAAGTCACAAGAAGCGGGTGAAGCGGATGCCCTGCAATTGCAACCGTGCTGACAATGCCACTATCGCGATATTCGCTTTCATGACTTTCAATTACAGGGGGAATATCAGGAGTTTGGGTCATAGTTGTTTCCTTGCAGATAGCGTCCGGATGCCAGCAAAAGATAAATTAAGCAAGACGTTATACTCATAATTTAATGAGCTAGAGAAATATCAACGTCTTTCCCAGGGCATAGTTTATTGTCAGGAAGAAGGGAACTCTTCGATCGTTGTAGTTGTGTTCAGGGTCAACCGCTCAGAGTCCATATCGAGCCGCTGCAGCGTCAGCGACATTCCCTGCAAATTGAAGTTTCGCAGATCAAGAAACTCCATCATCGTATTGCAGAGCGCGTCAGTCATTTCTGGGCTAAGACCCTCTGCTTCAGTCGATAAAATTTCAAGCGCAATTCGCTGCCCCTGCTCCTGTACTTTAGGCGTTGCATTTGCTTTGAAGTGATGCGTTTCGTTTGTTTCTTTCAACAAAACATCTGCTTCTAGCTCCAGCCTTTGTGCATCTAGCAGGTCAATTTTTGCGTTAACAATATCTACTAAGATAGGCTTACCCTCGACCTGGATTTCCACGTTCTGCAGCTTGCTCTGCAAGAAATCTGAGCTAAATGCTCGGTTCAGATCGTCTTCATGCAGCACAAATCTTGCATTCGCATCAGCAGGCTGCGTTAGCTCGATTTTTCCGAACAGAACACTGCCAGGATTGATGCCGATCGTTCCAGTTCTGACTTCAAACGATTCCATCCGCAAATCTTGATTCATCACTGCCCCTTCTCCGGCGATCGTGACTGAATCAACTTTGCCCTGCATCATCTGAAGCGGATTCGTCCGAATATCAACATCCAGGTTCTCAACTTCATCAAGCTGGCTCGCAATTCCCATCTCCGCGACCTTGCTAATCGCCTGTTCTCCTAAATCCGGTTCACCGATCATGTTAGTTTCCTTTTGATATCCGAAATTCCAGCTCCCTGCTTATACCAACTTCTTGTGAAGCGGTATAGATGTAGGTTGCGTTACACTGCGCTAACACACCTCAAGCCCTCTGCCACCCTGCGTTACGCTGACGCTAGCGCATCCTACAATTCTATGCCGCTCCAAATTGATTGGGTATTACATGGCTGTAGCTAATTTTGTAGCTAATCTAGTAGCTAATTTATGCGAAGTACAGCATGAGCAAATCTACATAGCAGTAGAACTCCGATCGACGTGATCCCTGCCTTGAGAAAGAGCTATCACTCAGCTAGAACTGCATGTTTCGTTGGGCGAACTTGCATTCCCTGGACGTGGCTATACACCTTGATAAACTCTGCGCCAATCAATAGAATCTGCACCGAGTAGAAAACCCAAATGAGAACGATCGCCAGAGATGCGGCTGCTCCATAGGAAGACGTAATGCTGCTGCTGCCCAAATAAGAACCCAGCAAAAACTTACCAAAGTTAAATAAAAGCGCGGTCACAATTGAACCAATCCAGAGCGATCGCCGGGGAACTTTGACATCAGGCAGAAATTTATAGATCAGCGCAAAAAGAACGGTAATTACCCCAAACGACAGCAGGAAGTTGATCACGCGACTCAGAAAAGAAAACGTGGGGAAAAAGTGACCAATATAGGCGCTAATTCCTGCTAGAACTGCACTTAAAACCAGAGACACCAGCAGCAAAAATCCAATGACCAGAATCATCGCAAACGAGAGAAATCGATCGCGAATAAATTCCTTCATTCCAGCCCCCGGACGCGGCTCAACGTGCCAGATTGTATTCAAAGCTTCCTGAAGCTGACCAAATACGCCAGAAGCCCCTAGCAGCAGCGTGACAATACTGGCGATCGTGGCAAATACGCCACCCGACCCAGCTCGATAAGCATTTTGCAGCATTGCCTGGATTGCCTCTGCACCTTGCTGTCCAACCAAACCTTGAATCTGCCCAACAATTTCTCCGCGTACTGCCTCCTGCCCAAACACGGCTCCTGCGATCGCAATCACCAGGACTAACAAGGGTGCAAGCGAGAATGTAGTGTAGTACGCCAGTGCTGCTGCCAGAAGCGAAATTTTATCCTTCTGCCATCCCTGGGCGGTTTCCTTCAGTATTCTCCAAATTTTTCTAAGCTTCATAAGCGGCAGCGTTTACCTTTTGCCTGTTTGTTTTGATAAACCTTCATTCTATTGAGCAGTAGGCTGACGAATTTTGCCTCTTTCGTCAGAGAGTTTAAGCCTTATTCTGAATAAAGATTTCAGCCAGGAGTGCTTTTCTGCTCTACGCTGTTGCCTACTCCCTTCGACGGACGATCGCGCTTTCTGATCCTGTTAGGGTACAAATATCCGCCTTGAGTCAGATAAGAAATGAATTTATGTTTCCTAATGAAAGCAACCCTTATTTCAAGTCCGATTTAAGTCAGGCATCAGCAGATTCTGTGGCGGTTCACTTCATTGCGCTTCAATCCAGTGAGCCTGCAACAAGTTCGAGAAAACAGCAAATCACAGAGCAACGAGAATCTGATATTCATCAGGTTAGACCTGTTGATTTTTTTGGGTTAAACCTGGTGTGGCTGTTGCCCATTTGGGGGGCGATTGTCTGGCTGCTGCTGCTTGGCACTGCTTCTGAAGCCTGGAAGCTGGTTCGATCGAACACTACAACAGTTAAACAGGGTCAGCGTGTTCCCTGCAGAAACTGTCGCTATTTCTCAAATAATTTCTATTTGAAGTGTGCAGTGCGTCCCTCGGATGCTTTGACTGAGCGAGCGACTGACTGCTCTGATTTCTGTCAAAAGACTGACCCAGAAGAATCAAAGCCTCAAACCAAGCGCATTATGAGACACTAGCGATACCCTTCATGCTGATGTGTTAGCTCTCATAACCCATTTTGAGGTTTGTGATGCAGGAAGTTACTGCAGCAAGTTCGATCGCCTATCCACCTTTAAGTTTTCAAGAGCTGCTGTTTCGCCTGATAATGGCGTTGATTCTGGGCGGAATTGTGGGGCTTGAGCGGCAGACTCGCCACAAATCTGCTGGACTGCGCACTTATATGCTGGTTTGTTTGGGCACAGCATTCTTAGTGCTTGTTCCAATTCAGGCAGGAATTGCTGAAGAAAGCAGCGAAGCCGTTAGCCGAGTGCTTCAGGGCATCATTACCGGAGTTGGCTTTATCGGCGGCGGCACGATCCTGCATCCTGGCAACAGAAGAAAGGACGAAATTCGCACTCAGGGTCTAACTAGTGCTGCTGCGCTCTGGGTTTCTTCTGGATTAGGAATTGCTGCCGCATTTGGATTGTGGGAAATGGGTCTGATTGGGGCAATCCTGACCTGGTTTGTTCTGGATATTATGAAGCGAATCGAACCGAATCCTGACCAAGATTCTTGAGCGATCGACTTTGGGTTAGGACGGGGTGCAGGGGTGAAACCCCTGCGTAGGGCTTTGCCCCACACCCCCTTTGCACCCACTAAGCTGGCTACAGCTATGATTTATGACTCATCCCGTCCGTGAACTTGGGCGGGTGGACAGGTCGCTTCTACCGCAGTAAACGACTCCAGAATTTTGTATCGGTGCATCGCGCCCTGTGGCACAACCCAGGAGTTGCCCGGTTCCAAAATGACCATTTGCCCTTCCAGATACAGCTCTGCTCGACCCTGAATCACATATCCTACGGTTTCGTAGTCGCGGCTGTATTCGCGCGTGTCATCATCACCGGGCTGTTCATTTTCCCAGAGCCGCATCGATAGCTTTTTTCCAGAAGCCAGATACTTCTGTCCCATTTCACCCTTTGGCGAATGTTCCGCATCAACTTTTTTCACTGTTGTATCAGCCATTGATTGACTCCTAAATATTTTCTAAGTGTTTTTTTGTTCAAGCGACATTCATATCGCAAATTTGAGTTTTGCTTGGACTCTTTCTTCAACTTCCTGTCAAGAGTGATCTACAAATCATCCTCAGCAGGATGCTTGAAATGTGATTCAGGCTTCTTCTAACGCTTCCTCTGACTTTTCATTCATTCGATCGTTCAAAGATAATCTGCGTCTGTGTTCTGTTGTCCCTGGATATCCGATCTTGTTTGCGATCTTACTTGCGATCGCTCCTGCCCCTGGGTCATTTTGACCTCCTGTAAAAGTGAA
>Ga0224722_1002286_pt1 | contig 10247 bp, 8 predicted proteins | sample Balambano_FR1_Me_FD_161646 | JGI IMG/M metagenome (GOLD analysis project Ga0224722, IMG submission 161646) | Freshwater sediment microbial communities from Lake Towuti, South Sulawesi, Indonesia - Balambano_FR1_MetaG | ecosystem: Environmental > Aquatic > Freshwater > Lake > Sediment | place...
GGTGTAAGCACAGCAATGTGTTCAGCCAACCCTATCCTATAGACCGAGGGCTTGGAAACATAGAAAATCTTCACTCGTGGCTTTTTTAACGAAGTCGCTCTCTGGACGATTAAGTTGTAATCGCTTTGAATCCCAAAATATCACACTTTGTAGTTGGTAAAGTGAGGCAGTGCCTTGCAAAGCCAAAATTAAAACCAAATACCGATATGACACTTTTCCGGTGTTTATAGCACGGTTGCTCCACCCGTTCCCATCCCGAACACGGTCGTGAAACGCTGTTGCGGCAACGATACTTGGGGCAAAAGCCTCCGGGAAAATAGCACAATGCCGGAAATTTAATTCTCAAACCCCCAGACTAAAACAGTCTGGGGGTTTGTTTTTGGCATAGAAATTGCCTCTTGTCTATGGTGAGGAATTTCCAACAAATGTCAATAGAAACAGGTATTAAAGTATCCGGCGGTAAAGTGTGGCGAAATCACCCCGTTATTGACTCGTTAATCAGCGAAGCCAAAAAAGCCTGTCAACGCAACCCGGAGGAAGTAAAGCAACTCGCAGAAGAGATAGAATTCTTCTCCCAGAAAGACAACTATTCCCACGGGGTGGGAATGGCGCAGATATTCCAAGCCTTTTCATTGCAGGTTCAGGGCAACTTGACGGAGATGTTCCAAAAATTGGAAGAGGTTGTCAAGTTTAGCCAAGAGACGGGCGATTTGTGGTTGGAGGGAGAAGCCCTTGCACCGATGGGGGTTTTCTATCAGCAGGTAGGAAACTATGAAGCCAGTTTTGAGTGTAAACTACGGGCTATTTCTCTCGCTCGAAAAACGGGAGACACAACCACGCTCACTCTAACCCTGAATAATATCGGCATTGACTATGGACGGATTGGGGATCCAACTCTGGGTTGTGAGTACCACCTGGAAGCACTAGAGATTGCGCGGAAAGCGCACAATGTCTTTGGGGAAGCCTTTAGCCTCTATAATCTGGCGATTGCTTACGCCAATACAGGGGATGCAGAGAACTGTCTTAGTTATCAAGAAGAAGCCCTTGTACTGGCACGGCAGTGTGGGCATCGTAGCCTAGAGGCGGGAGTTCTGCGTGAAATTGCCGCCCGATATTTGCAGCAAGGGCATCATCTCGAAGCGGTTGAGTTTGCCCAACAGTCTTACGAAATTGCTCATAGATTTGGTAATGCGATGATTGCTGGTCGTGCGCTCCTGTTAGTTGGGGAGATTCACCAAAAACAAGGGAAGTATGCAGAGGCACAGGCGATTTTTGACAAAACATTGTGCGATGCGAAAGAGGCAAAATTTATTCGCGGAGAGATTATTGCCTACTGTCATTTAGGAAGCAACTATACGCAACAGAAACAGTTTAACGAAGCGCACCAGTGCTTGGAGTCTGCCTTAGAGATTTTGGAGCAACTACAACTCCCTGTCGAACTGATGGAGGTTTATCAAGCCCTCTATCAATTAGCGGAGGCAGAGGGAGATTTTGTGACTGCGCTTGCTCACTACAAACAGTATGACGAATATAAGAGTGAAGTACAGGGGCAGAAAGCGCATCAACGCCATTCGGCGATCTCTATCAAACTGAAGGTGGAACAGGCAGAGAGAGAGGCAAAGGCAGAGCGCGAAAAGAGCGAGCAACTTCATCAAGCCTATGGCGAAAAAACATCTCTCTTGGAACAGTTGCAGGCGCAGCAAAAGGAGTTGGAGTGGCTGGCGACTCGTGATGCCCTGACCGGTCTGTATAACCGACGTTTCTTTGAGCAACAGATGAACTGTGTCTATAGTGATGCTGTTGCCAACAAGACTCCTCTTACAGTTGCCATTGTGGATATTGATAATTTCAAGAAGATTAATGATTATTATGGTCATGCAATCGGGGATACTGTCTTGCAGGGAGTCGCCCAACTATTCTCAGAGAATCTGCCAGAGGGTGGCACGGTGGCACGTTATGGAGGCGAGGAGTTTGCCATTTTATTGGCACATACCGATGCACAGGGGGCAAAGTTTGTACTGAATAGTTTGGTACGGCAGGTTGCCACGCTAAACTGGGAACAGGTTTCCTCCGATTTTCGGGTAACTATCAGTGTGGGATTCTGTGATGATATGCAGGTTCCCCATGTAGAGCAGATGATGTTGCACGCCGATAAAGCCCTTTACCATGCAAAATCCTCAGGAAAGAATCAGGCATTAGGAAGTACCGTATTGCAGCGTGCGGTTGCACGGTAGAAAGGGCAATAGTTGAGGGGCTATCGTTCGCGCTTGCCCCAACCGCATCGCTGTAAAATCAGGGACAAGGGAATCGCCAGTAAAGCGTTCATTGTCCCGCCAACCAGTGCGGATTGAAGCCAGTGGAGGAGAGAGATACGTGGTGTTGCCAAGCCATTGAGCAGGTCTGCCACCACAGACCCGACAAATACTCCCAGTAGCATGACCCCCCAGTTCTTCCCATAAAGCCGTTCGGTAAAACTCCCCGCAATAAATCCGGCGATGGTTCGAGAAACAAGAAAGGTTCCGACGGCTTGCCCCACTAGTGAGGCAGAGACTAAACCGGCAAATAGACCGAGCAAGGAACCGACTGCCGCATCGGTGAGGAGTGCCGCAACCAGAGCCAGAGTGAGAACAAAGTCGGGTTGTCCACCAAAGAAGTGAAGTCCCGGTGCAAAAACGGACTGCGCTCCTCCCAGAATAGGAAAGAGCAAGAGAAGCCAAAAGACCGCGGCACGCCCCGGATAGTGCGTCACACCACTCATCGGGCGACCAGAACTTCCCGCAGGTTCCCCGGTTGTGGTGCAAACGGTGTAATCTGACCCGTCTTTAGGTAGTTGGTGGAGTCCTCTTTGACGGAGGTGATAGTGCCGATGGGAATATCAGGTGGAATAACTCCCCCAAAGCCAGAGGAGATAATGGTATCGCCGGGGCGAACATCATCTTCCCGCTTGAGATACATTACTTGAATGGGGGTATCGCGTCCCCCACCGCGCACGATTCCATAGTAACCTAAGGGCTTGCCATCACGACAGACAACCACATGAACCCGTGATTTGATGTCTGAGAGGAGGAGGACATGGGCAGAGAGTGGATTGCTTTCCACGACTTGCCCGACCATACCGATAGGAGTGCGGACAACAGCACGCTTTTTGATGCCATGCTGACTTCCCTTATCCAAAATAATGGTATCAAAGTGGGGAGAGGGAAGCAGACCGATAATGCGACTAACTATTGGGGTGGCAGGTTTCTTCGTTGTAAACTCCAGTGTTTCGCGGAGGCGAACTGCTTCTGCTGCCTCGGAACGAAGCAGGGCATTCTCCTCGCGAAGTCGTGCAACCTCTGCCTGTAGTTCACGGTTTTCATCTACCAATCGGGGACCGGTAGCAAAACCGTTCCAGAGGTTCGTGACCGAGTTGCGAAGATTGACACTGGCAACTTGGAAGGGATACAAGAGAGTGCGTGTGGTGGAAAGCACCGGATTGGCGACTCCTGCGCTATCCCAATAGTTGTGCAGTACCCCTAAACTCATGCTTAATAGGAGAGTGACACCTAAGAAGACAGCAGGGTGGAGTTTTCCGCCCCGGCTGCCGGAAGAATCAAATCGTTTATGGCGTTGCCAGATACCCATACCACTTCCCTCAGCAAACGTCAGTGTCTACAAAAATCATCCCTTCAACCACACCCTACGCTACGTATCACTTGGTACACTCTGAGGATATTTCAGGGGCAACACCGTCCCCGAAAATTAAACTTATTCCTCCCCTTTGTAGTGGAGAGGGTTCTACCCTAATTCCAGAAGTTACGACTTGTCATAAGAGCGTGCCGTAGCCCCGGATGGGCTTCTGCTTCTTCCAGAACTGCTCCAGCTCCTAGTGCCACACAGGAGAGGGGGTCATCGGCGATATGCACTGGCATGGAGGTTTCCATATTAAGTAGGCGGTCTAAGCCACGTAGCAGTGCACCGCCCCCTGCCAGATAGATTCCCATATCCATGATGTCTGAAGAGAGTTCCGGAGGCGTTGCTTCCAGAGCCACCTTCACGGCATCCACAATCTGACCAACGGGTTCGGAAATCGCTTCGCGAATCTCCTCGCTGGAAAGAGTTGCGGAGCGGGGAAGCCCAGAAATCAGGTCGCGTCCCCGCACCGTCATCGTTAACTCTTGCTCCAACGGATATGCCGAACCGATTTGCAATTTCACATCTTCCGAGGTACGGTCTCCGATGAAAAGGTTGTAGGCACGACGGACATAACTGGTAATCGCCTCGTCAATCTCATCACCCGCCACACGAATAGAGCGAGCAGTCACTATCCCGGCAAGACTGATGACCGCGACTTCGGTAGTTCCTCCCCCAATATCCACAATCATCGAGCCAGTGGGTTCGGCAACAGGAAGACCAGCTCCGATTGCTGCCGCCATCGGTTCTTCAATCAGATAGGCTTCCCGCGCACCAGCTTTACGGGTGGCATCAATGACGGCGCGTTTTTCGACCTCAGTAACCCCGGAAGGGATACCAACAACCACTTCAGGGGGAAAGAGCGAGGTGCGACTGCGATTGACCTTCTGGATAAAGTAGCGCAGCATCTTCTCCGTCTGGTCAAAATCGGCGATAACTCCGTCTTTGAGAGGACGAATCGCCACGATATGCCCCGGAGTGCGTCCGAGCATTCGTTTTGCCTCTTCGCCGACCTCTAAGACGGTACGAGTATGTACGTCTAATGCCACAACCGAAGGTTCGCGGAGAAGAATGCCCTTCCCGCGCACATGAACCAGCGTATTCGCTGTGCCTAAATCAATGCCGAGGTTCCGAGAAAAACCTCCAAATAAGTTGCCGAACAAGCCCATGCAGAGCCAATCCTGTTATATCTCTGTTAAAAAGAGGGTAAAGTGTTGTGCACGTTCCGGGCGCACATTGTGGGAATGGTCGGGAGAACGGCGCGATAAACAGTATATCATAATCTCAAACATTATCGCGTAAAAACACTTGTTTTTTGTTGTATTTATCGTCGTATTTATAGCGGATAGGGAAAGTTAAACGCGGTTGGCTGTTGTTTTGTCGGAAGATGCGGAGCCACAAAGTTCAGGGCGGGAGTTTGGGGAGAGGAATCGGTAGCCCCGCCGGATGGTGTGGGCAAGATAGTGCGGAGGAATGCTGTCCCAGTACGTACAGCTTGAAGGCACGCTGTATTTATCTTTCGACGAAGCATGAAGTCATCTACCTCTCCCTGAAAAACAACACCCTCGGCATGAAAGACACCGGAACGCGCACTATCCCACCGTCCCCAACAGGCTAAGCGCATTCCCCCGCGCACCTCCGATAAAGACAGAAGAGAGTCGCCCCGACGAATCCGTGTCTCCGCACCGAGGTGTAATTGGACAAAATGGTTATCTGCCAATATGCCAAAAAGCCGTCCCGAACTGTCCGGTGCTTCTAAGGTTAGTATCACCACAGGCTTACGATAGACGGGGCGTGTGGATTTAACTGACTTCATGGTAGTTTTCGTAGGGGTCTTCACGACAGGCTTAACCTCGGTGGGTTTAACCGCGGTGGGTTTGACCACGGTAGGTTTGACTTCGGCAGGGGTGGGAATTGGCTCCTGTGCGAATATGGGCAAACCCATTAGAAGAAGACAAGCCACTCCGAACAGACGGTATCGCTGAAGCGAGGATATATTGTGCATGACACCACTTCCCCTCCCGCTCTCCTTCAGAAACAAGCCTACAATGAGAACGAGGAACAGACATTGTACAACGACTTTGTACCTTATGTGTCGGCTGTTAGCAAAGAGTTTTGCAGACAGTAAAAAGACGGGGGATATTCTCCCTCCCCAGGGTGAGGGAGGGAGAAGGGCGAGTTTCTACTTCAAGAACAGTTCGATGACAGGGACAGTCACGTTGGGTTTCTTGACAGGGAGTTCAAAGGTTAGGAGTTTCTGACCGCTCTCTAAATCCGAGGTACGCATCTTGATTTCCGAGGCATCATTCAGAAGTTGGGCATATTCCACCCGTTCTGCAATCCCTTCTAGGTGTAAGTGCTTGAAGGGCCAGGCGAACACATGAAGATAGAGGCGATTGGTTTTCGGATTATACGTGTAGCGGCAATCTTGCGGGGCAGAACCGAACTCCAACGGAGCCTGTGTGCAACCGTAGATGCTACGGGAGTGCCGTTTCATCCACTCCCCGATACCGCGCAGACGGTCTAATGCCCGGTCATCAAACTCGCCGCGTCCGGTGGGACCCACATTAAGCAGAAGGTTCCCTCCCTTGCTCACTGAGTCAATAAGCATCTGTACCAACATCTCCAGCGATTTCCACGAGTCCTCGTCTCGGTGATAGCCCCACGAACCAGAGAAGGTTTGGCACGCCTCCCAAACTACCGGCTTACCGTTCACCTTCAGCCACTCTCTGGGTTGATACTGTTCTGGGGTCTTCAGGTCTTGGTCAATCTGCAAGCGGTCATTGATAAGGATATGTGGTTGTAGTTCACGTACCAGTTGGATAAGTTTTTCGCTCTGCCAAACATCCTTACCCTTTCCCGGAAGCCCCAAAGATTCACTGGCTTGTACCGAAAAATCGTACCAAATGATGTCTATTTTGCCAAACTGCGAGAGAAGTTCGCGGCTTTGCCCATGCAAGAACTCGGCATACTTCGCAAGGTCGCGTCCCGCATCTGCGGCACGATAGACTTCATTGGTTCGCATCGGGTGATGCACATCCGCCGTGTAATCGGGGTGATACCAGTCTAAAAGAGAGTGGTAGAAACCGACCTTCATCTCTTGTTGCCGGAACGCCTCTACCATCGGGGTGAGAAGGTCTTTACCGCAAGGGGTGTTGGTAGATTTATACGAACTCAGGGCGGTATCCCACAAGGAAAAGCCTTCATGGTGCTTTGTCGTGACAACAAAATACTTCATGCCTGCGTCCGAAGCGGCTTCTGCCCACAGTGTCGGGTCGTAAAGGTCGGGGTCAAAGTGCTTGAAATACTTTTCGTAGTCTTCCGTGGTTATCTGTTCGCGGGATTTCACCCATTCATGGCGGGCAGGGAGGGCATACAAACCCCAGTGAATAAACAGCCCAAAGCGGTCATGGACAAACCACGACGTATCGCCGTCCGTAGGTTCGGGTTGCGGTATAGTCAAAGACATCGTTGCTCGTTACTCCTTTGCAATTCCCCACTCATCTTTCTCAGACAAAGGGTTCAGACACTGTCACACTTCACCACAAGGGCAGTTAGTTTCCTGCCATTCTCCTGCCACTTTCCAGAGAATTACGATAGAATTTAGAGCGATACGTTTTGAGGTAAACGATATGGAACGCCTTTTTGCTCCGTGGCGGCTCAGTTATGTGTCGGGAAGTAGTGACGAAAAAAAGACCACTCCATTGGGGGTGAAGGGGTGTATCTTTTGCGACAAGCCCGACGAAGGGGAAGAAGCCGACCCAACAAATCTGATTGTCTTGCGCGGGGCAACCTGCTTTGTGATTTTGAACGCCTTTCCCTATAATAACGGGCATCTCATGGTGGTTCCGTATCGGCATATCTCCACGCCTGCGGAGATGACCCCAGACGAAGCCGCAGAGATAATGCAGACTGCCGCGCAGATGACAACGGTTTTAGGCGATGTCTACCATCCCGATGGGTATAACATGGGAATCAATGTGGGGAGTGCTGCGGGAGCTGGTATTGCCGCCCATCTGCACCTACATGTGGTTCCCCGGTGGAATGGAGACACAAACTTTATGCCAGTTGTGGGGGAGATAAAAGTTCTTCCCGAATCCCTTGCACAAACCTACGAACGCCTGCGCCTTGCCCTCTCCCGGTTGTAATTTCTCACCCTGTAATTTCTCACCCTATAGCCTCTCTCCTGAGGGGTTGTTCGCTCGGTGTGGGGGGTGTAGCCCTCGTCTTTTCCACAATAATTATCATTAAATCGTTTTACGAACGGGGAAACGACAATAACAGGTTGAAAGTGTTGATAAAAAGCCTTATACTTGAGCGTCGGTTGGATACTTCCGTCATGCCTTCCTCTCTGCCCATCCGGCAGTGTCGCCGGAGGAGGCGCAAACGGCATCCCGCCCAATCCCATCCAAAATGCCTTTTTGGTAATGGATACCGTAAAAAATCATAAGAAAACGTTCACCCCAAGAGAACTAAGGAGGGTCTGCCAGCGTGGCAGAACAGTTGTGGGTTGTCGGTAAGTTCCTGCCACTCGTTAGCGGCATCATCGGGCTTGCCTTTGCATTGTATTTCTTTAACCGTGTGAAACGGCTACCGGATGGTGATGAAGCCATGAACCGGATTGCCGAGTATGTTCGTGAGGGAGCGATGGCGTTCCTCATGCGCGAGTACAAGGTTTTAGCGTTTTATACGGTAGTCGTCTTTGTCCTTCTGTCATTCCGCTTAGGTTGGTTGGCAGGATTTGCGTTTGTGTTAGGCGCGTTTCTCTCGCTACTCGCCGGGTTTTGCGGAATGAAAGCCGCAACCCTTGCCAATGTCCGTACTGCACAATCCGCCAAAGAGGGAAGCAAGCCCAATGCACTGCTCACCGCACTGGACGGGGGGGCAGTTATGGGGCTGGCGGTTGCCGGGTTGGGGTTAATTGGCTTAACGGTTATCTATCTCCTCTTTGAAAAGAGCGAAGGAACTACTCTTAGCACCGAGATGCACGCCTTCGCCGTAGGAGCGAGTTCAATTGCGCTTTTTGCACGTATTGGGGGCGGTATCTACACCAAAGCCGCCGATGTGGGGGCAGATATTGCCGGAAAGGTGATTGAAGGAATCCCCGAAGATGACCCCCGAAACCCCGGAGTGATTGCCGATAATGTCGGAGATAATGTCGGAGATGTGGCAGGAATGGGAGCCGACATCTATGAGTCTATGGTTGCGGCGATTGTTGCGGCGATAGCCATTGCTCTCACTGCCGACCCAAGTACCCTGCAAAGTTTAGTGCCAGTGGGGGTAAATGCAACTCCTGAAAACCTGCGTCTGTTGGGAGTGGCTCTCCCCTTAGTTCTCTCTGCGGTAGGCTTAATTGTCAGTATTTTGGGTATCTTGTTGGCGCGGCAACTGCGAGAGAACAAACCGTCCACTGTCCTGCGAAACTGCCTGATTGTTCCGCCGCTCATTTTGGTGATTGCCGCATTTGGGCTAATGCCACTGTTTGGAGCCAGTCAAAATGTGACCATCGCGTTAGCGGCAGGAGCGATTGGGGGAGCCTTTATCGGGCTAATCACGGAGTATTACACGGCGCAATCCCCGATCCGTAAGGTGGCAGAGTCCTCGCTGACAGGCGCAGCAACCAACATTATCCAAGGTTTAGCCGTGGGAATGGAGAGTGTTGCCATTCCGATGGTGGTTGTTTGCGGAGTTGCTTTTATCGCGAACCACTATCTTGGACTCTACGGAATCGCACTTTCCGCAGTGGGGATGTTAGCCGGAACAGCGATTGTGATGACCGTGGATGCCTATGGTCCGATTTCCGACAATGCTGGAGGAATCTCCGAAATGGCAGGATTGGGAGAGAGTGTTCGGGCTATCACCGACGAACTGGATGCGGTGGGAAATACCACCGCCGCGATTGGAAAGGGGTTTGCCATTGGCTCGGCAACACTGACCGTTGTGGCTCTCTTCTCTGCCTTTAATATGGAGATAGCCCATGCTCGCGGAACCGCTTTTTCGTTGGAATTGACCGATGCACGTATCCTCATCGGTCTTCTCTTGGGGGCGATTCTGCCCTTCTTGGTAGGCGCAACAACGATGGTGGCGGTAGGGCGTGCCGCACAAAGCATTGTCAAAGAGATTCAACGTCAGTTCCGCGAGATTCCCGGTCTCTTAGAAGGGAATGCCGAACCGGAACCAGCGCGGATTGTGGATATTGCGACCAAAGCCGCGCTGTTGGAGATGATTTTGCCGGGGTTGGTGGCGGTGCTTGCCCCCGTGATTGTTGGGTTTGTTTTAGGACCCGAATCGCTGGCAGGAATGTTAGCCGGGGCATTAGCCGTGGGGTCTACGATGTCTCTGTTTATGGCAAATGCCGGAGGTGCATGGGATAACGCGAAGAAGCATATCGAAAATGAAGGCTTGCCCGGTCAACGCAAAGGCAGTGAGAGCCATAAAGCGGCAGTTGTCGGGGATACAGTGGGCGACCCGTTCAAAGATACTTCGGGTCCGGGGGTTGCGATTCTCATTAAGGTAATGAGTGTGGTTTCCCTTTTGATTGCCCCCCTGATTGCGGGGTAGCCAACCTCCTGGGG
>Ga0224722_1002288_pt1 | contig 10242 bp, 10 predicted proteins | sample Balambano_FR1_Me_FD_161646 | JGI IMG/M metagenome (GOLD analysis project Ga0224722, IMG submission 161646) | Freshwater sediment microbial communities from Lake Towuti, South Sulawesi, Indonesia - Balambano_FR1_MetaG | ecosystem: Environmental > Aquatic > Freshwater > Lake > Sediment | place...
AAAAATCGCCTGTCCAACTGAACAGGCGATGTACCATTAAAAATAGTGACGCACTTTCGCAAAGACGTCGCCATCGAGAATGAGTTTCCCATACTCTTCAAGCATCGGTTGCGTCTGTGTACTGAACGTTAAATACTCTGCTAAAAGACTGAGTGCATTCTCTTCGTCTTCCGGTTCCATTTCATCCAGGAAATCAATCCACAAGTAGTAACGGTCTTGATAGTGATATAGTTTCAAATCAAGATCGCTGAACATGTCTCCTGTACGTTTACTCAGCGAAATGATTGCCTCGAAATCATTTGTTTCCATCGCGAGTGGTGCCCAAGCATCTGCCTCGGCTTCAAGTTCATCCAACTCACTCAATTGGTCGAGTACCGATTGTTGATCCCGTGCCTCATCGATTGCTGATCGAAGAAGCGAACCGAGTTCAGAATCGTCTTCCGTGTCCATTACATTTTTCGCGATTGTCACAGTCACTTCTAGACCTTTTTCAAAAGCTTGTACTTGAATCCATAGTGGACCATCAAACGAGATGTCTTCACGTTCGTGAGCCTCGTCCATCATTTGCCAGAACAGCTGCTCGCCACGTTCTCGGTTGTACCAAATTTCATCACGTGCAAAACCACGTTTCTCGATATCCACGTATGTGATGAAAAATTTGACGGTATTATCATTGATGCGCTCAATTTTCACGATTGTCCACTCCCTTCTCACCTCGCTCCCAATTCACATAAGGAGGAGAGGGGAAATTGTCTTGTTATCTTTGTACCCTTTTTAACATCGTTCAATCTAGATGAAGGGTTATAACTTTATTTTATAGGAAATAATCGATAATAAAAAGCACACTGCTTAAACAGTATGCTCTCATTCATTCACAAGTCGTTGGGCCTCTTGTAATTGGAACGTCCGAACTTTACGTGGCAAGAATCGACGAATCTCATCTTCATTATATCCGACCTGTAAACGTTTCTCATCAATGAGGATTGGACGACGCAAAAGCCCTGGATATTCTTGAATCAAATCGTAAAGCTGTTGAAGAGATAAGGCATCAACAGACACGTCGATTTTAGAAAAGACTTTCGAGCGAGTCGAAATGATTTCATCCGTCCCGTCTTCTGTCATACGTAAAATTTGTTTAATCTCATTCAATGAGAGTGGTTCTGAAAATATGTTTCGTTCTGTAAACGGGATATCATGTTCTTCGAGCCAAGCCCGTGCCTTTCGGCAAGATGTACAGCTTGGAGACGTATAAAGTGTGACCATTTTTCTTCCTCCCTGATCGAGTATGCGTCCATCTTTTTAAGTGACTCTATTTGTATACCCAAATTCGCATCCACTTAATTATAGTAATTCTTATTTATTAAAACTTCAATGATATTCTTTATCAATCAGATATGAAAAGAGGGCGCATTCGTTGAATGCGACCTTGAACGACCTAACTTAAGACGCAGGGATTCGAGAAACCGGTTGAGACACCGTCTCTTTCCCTGGCTTGACTTGTAAGTCTTTCAACTTTTTCTTCAATACTTCTTTCAAAAGTCTCTTTTTCTCTCGCAGAACTTTGTCACGTTCTTTCATGGCCTCTCACCCCCATACAGCGTAAGGAACCGCCCGAGCATTACCGATTCTGAAAATCTTGAAGTTGCACTATATCTACATTTAAATTATAGCACACTCGTTTGTGAAATGTGAATCATTCTTATACGTTCATCTCAAATTTACACCGATATCGTTTGCAATGACTTGAATAAACCTGTATAGTTTATAGAAATAACCTTTTTATTTTTAAGGAGGAGAGCGATGATGAGAATCACTTTAGTAACGATTATGAAACATCCGGTTACCCAAAAATATTTAACTCGATCTGGCTTAAAACATGCGATCGACGTCTGTGAACGCGCTCTCGAAATGGCAACGAAACGTGGTCTCGATACAGATTTGGCGACGAAAGCTGCGCTTCTTCATGATATCGGACACTATGAATGGTATACAGAAGGTAAATGGAATTATGATTTGTATCGTCAGAACGATATCCATGCAATCAAAGGGGCTGAACGGGCTCATAAATTATTAATTCGATTAGGGGAAGATCCAGCCCGGGCAAAAGAGATTTCTGTCATGATTCTGCTGCACACGGATTCCTATTTACCACCGAGTCGTATCCAACGGACCCCCCTGCAACAACTCGTCCATGATGCGGACACATATGTGGAGCAGCCAGGCGGTCTTCACCATTATGAAACAATGGAAATTGAAGATGCGCTAGCTCGCGTCCGTCAAATCGATGCCATCGTCGAGCGTCTTGCTAATTTACCACGCATCTCAAACGGATAATCAGTCACCTAGTTCAATAGGTGATTTTTTTGTGCAAAAAAATCCTGACTCAATAAATGAGTCAGGATTGATTTCGTTACACGAGTTGCGCTTTATACGCCTCGTACTCTTCATCTGTGAGCGAGACATAGTGTCCTGGCTCAACTTCGCGAAGTGGCGGGATACTTGAATCTTCATCTGAACGTCCAACTGGACCTTTTGATGTTGACTCGTATACGATTCGCTTACGTGTACGTTCATGCTCCGGGTCCGGAAGCGGAATCGCTGAAAGGAGCGATTTCGTGTACGCATGAATTGGGTTCTCGTAAAGGCGATCTGCTGTCGCAAGCTCTACGAGGTGACCTTGATACATAACACCGATACGGTCAGAGATGTATTTAACCATCGACAAGTCGTGGGCGATGAACAAATACGTCAAATCGCGATCGCGTTGCAATTCTTTCATCAAGTTGACGACCTGCGCTTGAATCGAAACGTCAAGTGCTGAGATTGGCTCATCGGCGATGATGAAGTCCGGTTCAACCGCAAGGGCACGGGCAATCCCGATACGCTGACGCTGACCACCCGAGAATTCGTGTGGGTAACGGCTTGCGTGCTCTTTCGTCAAACCGACTGTTTCAAGAAGGTCATATACGCGGTTCATGCGGTCTTCTTTCGTCTTCGCAAGACCATGAATATCGATTCCTTCTGCGATGATATCGGCGACCGTCATACGCGGATTGAGCGAGGCGTATGGATCTTGGAAAATCATCTGCATCGCACGGTTGAATTTCAACTTGTCTGCTTTTGATTTTTTATCGTGAACGTTTTCGCCTTTGAACACAACATCGCCATCCGTCGCGTCGTAGAGACCGATAATTGTACGTCCTGTTGTCGACTTACCGCAACCAGACTCACCTACGAGCCCAAGCACTTCACCTTTGTAAATATCGAATGAGATTCCGTCGACCGCTTTGACAACACGGCCACGACCAATTTTAAAGTGCTGCTTCAGGTTTTTTACCTCGAGTAATTTCTCGCGTTCCATTATTCAGCACCACCTTTCGTAAACGATTTTGCGAACGCACTGTCTGGACGATATTTGAGAGCGAGTTCACGAATCGCACGTGGCGGATTAACCGCTGGTGCTTGTGGGTGTAACAACCAGCTTGAAGCAAAGTGTGTATCACTTACTTGGAACATCGGTGGCTCTTTCTCAAAATCAATCTTCATTGCGTATGGATTACGCGGTGCGAACGCATCCCCTTTTGGAGGATCGAGCAAGTTCGGAGGCGTACCCGGGATTGCCGGTAACGCTTCATTGCGGTCATCCGTCGGACGCGGCATCGAACCGAGAAGCCCCCATGTGTATGGGTGACGTGGTTCGTAGAAAATTTCATCAACCGTTCCTTTTTCAACGAGACGTCCTGCATACATAACAGCAACACGGTCAGCCATGTTCGCAACAACGCCAAGGTCGTGCGTGATGAAGATAATCGCTGTGCCGGTCTTTTGCTGAATATCTTTTAACAGTTCAAGAATCTGTGCTTGAATTGTTACGTCGAGTGCAGTTGTCGGTTCATCGGCAATCAACACTTTCGGGTTACATGCGAGTGCAATCGCAATCACGATCCGTTGACGCATCCCACCAGAAAGTTGGTGTGGATACTGTTTCAAACGTGCTTCAGGGTTTGGAATCCCTACAAGTGTCAACAATTCGAGCGTACGTTTCTTCGCATCCTCACCCGTTAACCCTTGGTGCTGTTTCAACCCTTCAGCGATTTGCTTATAAATCGTCATCGTCGGGTTGAGTGACGTCATCGGGTCTTGGAAAATCATTGCGATGTCGCGACCACGAATTTTTAACATTTCTTTTTCCGAAAGCTTCGCCAAGTCTTTTCCTTCGAACATGATTTCTCCGTTCGTGATCTCACCTGGAGGGTTCGGAATGAGACGCATAATCGCCTTCGAAGTAACGGATTTACCTGAACCCGACTCTCCTACGATGGCGAGCGTCTCGCCTTTTTTCAAATCAAACGAAACACCACGAACAGCTTGAACTGTTCCTGCATATGTGTGGAACGAGACCTCTAAGTCTCGGACTGATAAAATCGTTTCCATGCACGAGTCCCCCTCTTTCTTTTTTATTTACGCATTTTCGGATCGAACGCATCACGCAAACCGTCAGCAAGCAAGTTGAAGCTGACCATGAGCAAGACGATGATGACAGACGGGATAATAAGAAGGAACGGGAAAGTCCGTAGTTCTTTGTATCCATCGTTGATCAACGTACCAAGTGATGCCTGTGGTGGTTGAAGCCCGATCCCGATAAAGCTGAGGAATGCCTCGAAGAAGATGGCAGATGGAATCGTGAACATGAGCGTGATGATAATCGCGCCTAATGTGTTTGGAATCAAGTGTTTGAAAATCAAACGCGTACTAGATGCACCCAATGTGCGAGCTGCCAAGACGAACTCTTGGTTTTTAAGCTTGAGAATCTGACCACGAACAAGTCGACTCATCCCGATCCAACCGGTGATGGCCATGGCAAGGATGATAGTGAAGACACCCGGGTCAAAGATCAAGATGAACAGGATGATCAAGATCAAGTTTGGTACACCTGTCAAGATTTCAACAATACGTTGCATGATGTTATCCGTACGTCCACCAAAGTAAGCCGAGATTCCACCGTATGCGACACCGATCAATGTATCGATAATGGCCGCAACGAACCCGATGAAGAGAGAAATACGTGTCCCTTCCCAAATACGTGACCAAAGATCACGACCGAGATAATCTGTACCGAACCAGAAGTTTTCTTCTACATTCTTCTGCTCATAGAAGTCGATTTCACGACCGCCAAGTGTTGCCAATCCATCAAATCCAGCCCATTCAAGTCCTGTGACTTTAGGCGGAAGCTTCGCTTGCGAGATGTTCTGTTCGTATGCATCTCGGCTTGAGAGCATCGGTCCAAACAAAGCGAGAGCGACAAGAATTAAAATGATAGAAAGCGAGATGATGGCTGCTTTGTTTTTCTTTAAACGCATCCATGCATCTTGCCAGAAGTTTAAACTTTTCCCAGCGATTCGCTCGCCAAGCTGTTCATTCATTTCAACTGGTGTGAACATGTCTTGGTCGAACTGTTCATAATTCTTTTTGTTTTCAATCATCAGTTATTCCCCCCAAGACGAATACGTGGGTCCACAACCCCATAGAGCAAGTCGACAAGCAAAATGATAATAATGAATAAGCCTGAGAAGAACAATGTCGTTCCCATGATGACAGAATAGTCGTTCAACGTAATCGACGTAACGAACAACTCACCAAGACCAGGTACCGCAAAGATTTTCTCGATGACGAACGTACCCGTTAAGAGTCCTGCTGTCATCGGTCCGAGAATCGTGATGGCAGGAATCATTGCGTTACGGACCATGTGTTTCCATACGATCGCGTTACCCGTCAACCCTTTGGCTTTTGCGAGCGTGACATAATCTTGTCCGGTGACTTCAAGCATCTCCGTTCGGACGAAACGAGCAATGGCTGCCGTTACCCCTAGCGATAGTGAGATGGTTGGTAAAATCGTATGAGCTGGCGTTTCCCAGAATGCGACCGGGAGTAACTGTAATTTAACTCCAACATAGTACTGAAGGAGGGCTGCAAAAACGAACGATGGGACGGAAATCCCGATTACCGATACGAACATTGAACCATAGTCAATGACCGTATTGTGACGAATCGCCGCGACAACACCTAACAATACACCTAGAAAAGTTCCGAGAACCAGTGCTTGGAGCCCTAGTTGTGCCGAAGGACCGATACGTTCCATAATCAACTCAGTTACTGGACGGTTAGCTGTACGGAATGATACGCCAAGGTCACCTTGCAACATGTTTCCGATGTACGTAGCATAGCGGACCGGAAGCGGATCATTGAGTCCGTAGCGGTCATTCAATAATTGAATTTGTGATTCTGTCAGTTTTTCCTGGTTCTGATACGGCGAACCTGGGAGCAGGTCCATCAGGAAGAACGTGAACGTGGCAATCAAGAAGAACGTGATGAGGCCGTAAGTCAGCCGTTGTAGGATATAACGTCCCATGAATAAAAACCCCCTGTTTTTTTCTGATTCTTTCTACTACTTGCACCAACAGCTTTACTATGACATATGACCCATTTTTCAAATTCACAAAATGAAAGGAATTTTCTGAAAGATAAGTGTAGATGTCATCTCAAGGCTCTTAGTACAGCGGTTGAAAACAAAGAATACTCGTTTCAGAGATTATTCTGAATTTTCACTGTTACTACATTATACTTTACCAACAAAACATTTGAACAGTATTTTCTTTTACTTCACTAGAATTTTTTAGAAAATTGGGGACATGCGTTAAGCATGCCCCCTCCTTCCATCACTTAATATCAACGTATTTGTACTGGTAATCAGCACCGAATAATTGACGGTTAAAGTTTTCGATATTTGGACGGATCAAGTATGCCACACCTGCTTGGTAGATTGGCATGATGGCTTGATCTTGTTCAATCAAGAGAGCTTCAGCTTCTTTGAACAAGTCGTAACGTGCATCGATGTTCGTTTCAGCAGATGCTTTATCAATCAACTTGTCATACTCAGCTGACGAGTAATTGACATCGTTTTGTCCATTCTCTGAAGTGAAGATGCCAAGGTTCGTAAGCGGATCTTGGTAGTCAGGTCCCCAAAGTGCGAATGACATTTGGTAGTCCCCTTTTGCTTCACGCTCAAGTTTGTTGTTGAAAGGTTGTTGTGCGATTTCAACCGTTACGTTCGGCAAGTTCGACTCGATTTGACCTTTCATATACTCAGAGATTTGTTTCGATACTTCGCTATCGAACGAGAGGAGTTCGATTGTTGTCGCTTTACCACCAGTTGCTTTTTCCCAAAGTGATGCAGCTTCAGCAGCATCTGTTTTGAAATATTCAACGCCTTCTGTGTAATCTGTTCCGTCTTCATATTTGATGAAGTCTTTCGGAATGAATGACGTCGTCGCTACCGAACCATTGTTCAAGAGTTGGTCAATGATTCCTGATGGGTCGACTGCACGTGCGATTGCTTTACGAGCATCAACATTTTTAAAGATTTCATTCTCGTGGTTGAATTTGAAGTAACCGACTGAAGAACGAAGTCCTGTGTTGTAATCTTCATCTTCTTGGAAAGCGGCGACTTGCTCTGATGCGAGACCAGCATAGTCGACTTCACCTGCTTCATACAAGTTGACGACTGTAGATGTCTCTTTAACGACTTTCACGTCAACCGCGTCAAGAGCAACATTCTCAGCATCCCAATATGATTCGTTTTTCGTCAAGACATAACCTTGTTCGCGATCCCATTTAGTCCATGTGAACGGTCCGTTATAAAGAAGGTTTTCAGGACCAGTCGTGAAGTCTTTACCTTTTTCTGTAGCGAATGCTTCGTTGATCGGAGTGAATGTACCGAACGAAGTAAGTGAAAGGAATGATGGGTCTGGACGCTCGAGTGTGACTTCGAGAGTCTTCTCATCGATTGCTTTAACACCGAGCTCTTCTTTTGGTGTGTCACCAGTGTTGATCGCTTCAGCGTTTTTAATTGTGTTCATGATGTATGCGTACTGTGAACCTGTTGCAGGATCGACAGCTCGTTGCCAAGCATAAACAAAGTCATTTGCTGTGACCGGTTCACCGTTTGACCATTCCGCATCACGAAGTTTGAACGTGTAAACCGTTCCGTCTTCGTTTACTTCTGGTTCGCCTTCAGCAAGTGCCGGTACGGCATTTCCATCTTTATCAAGACGGTAAAGACCTTCCATTGTGTTGGCGATCAAGTTGAATGCGACCGCGTCTGTAGCAAGAGCCGGATCGGCTGTTGTGATATCTGACGTATCCGTCAAACGAAGAACTTTTTCTCCGTTTGAAGAAGAACCGCCGCCATCAGAGTCTCCGCCTGTTGAACAAGCCGCGAGAACTGAACCGAGTGCCAAGATGATCGTCATCATGAGCAAAATCGATTTTTTCTTCATTGCGATTTCCCCTTTCATTTTGAAAAGCTAGCCGATCGTCGAATGAACATCTTACTTTTTCTTTAATTTTCTGAATATTTCATAAAGTATTCGACGAAAGAACGTTAGGGCTATTGTAAGAAATTTTTAATGAAACTGTCAACTACATAATCACATGCTCCCATGCCACTCGAATTTCATACTCGCATTCTTCCCCGCCTTCCTAGTATCATAGAAGAAACACGGAGCGGTTGCTCGTTCCCTTTATGGCGTGAAAGGAGATTACATCGTTGAAAAAGTTTCGAAATATATTTTTTGTTTGGGGAATTGTCACACTTCTCTATACCGTTTGGTCGATTTTCTCTTATTTCCGAAGTGAATCTTTCACGTTTCACTTAAGTGGTGGCTTATTTGTATCAGGTATACTCCTCTTTGCCATCGGGATGTTCTCCCATATGAGTGCATCCGGTCTATTTGACGGGATCATGTACGGATTTAAGCGCAATCGACGCGCAAGGTTGAAGGAAATTGATGCCGATTACGAAGAGGATGAGGAAGAAGACCCGGAAGATCGGCAGCTTCGTAAACATTCAGCGTGGAACTGGGTGTATGTCGGTGTCGGGAGTATCGCTCTTTCCTTCCTGGTCGCATTGATTTAATCTTTTCGTCACTTGAATCCTGTGCTAAACTAAATGCAGAATAAGAACACTTGGATGAAGACAAGTAATTCAATTTCCCATTTCCCCAGAGAGTCTACGGTGCTGCGAGTAGATGAAAAGTTATTGAATGAATGGACTTCGGAGTGGCTCGCTTGAACAACGGTATGGCGAGACGGTTCACGCCCGTTAACGCGTTCAAGTGGCATAGTTTATGCAAATTTGGGTGGCACCGCGGTTATTCGTCCCGATTTATTCGGGAGGACGACTGCGGTTTTTTATATTCTTCGGAGGTGTTTACACATGGCAACGATTTTTTCAGGAATCAAACCGACCGGCGTCGTGACGCTCGGAAACTACTTAGGCGCAATGAAGCAATTCGTCGATCTTCAAGATGACAACAATGCGTATTATTGCATCGTCGATTTACATTCGATTACCGTCCAACTCGATCGTGTCGAGCTCATGAACAACACTCGAAAATTAGCGGCACTCTACTTGGCTTCTGGTCTCGACCCAGAAAAAGCGACGATTTTTGTTCAGTCTGAAGTGAAAGCACACGCTCAGCTCGGTTGGATGTTAACTTGTATCGCCGGAATGGGTGAGCTCGGCCGGATGACGCAGTATAAAGACAAGTCGCAAGGTAGTGAGAACGTTGGCGCAGGGCTGTTCGTTTACCCGACGCTCATGGCATCTGACATCTTGTTATACAATACGGAACTCGTTCCAGTCGGAGACGACCAAAAGCAACACATCGAGTTGACGCGTGATTTGGCGGAACGCTTTAACAAACGATATTATGAGACATTCACAATCCCAGAGCCACTCATTCAAAAAGAAGGCGCACGGATCATGTCTCTCACGAATCCCGTGAAGAAGATGTCGAAATCAGATACGAATGCCAAAGGATATATCTCGATGCTCGACGAGCCGAATGTCATCCGTAAGAAGATTAAGAGTGCCGTCACAGACTCGAGTGGTGTCATCTCGTTCGACCGGGAGAACAAACCGGGGATTTCGAACTTGTTAGAAATTTACTCGCTTTCGACGGGGACCCCAATCGATGATCTCGTCAAACAATATGAGAACTCGAACTATGGGACGTTTAAACAAGATGTGGCGGAAGCGGTTGTTGCTCTACTTGAACCAATTCAAGCTCGTTATCACGAATTGATCGATTCTCCAGAACTCGATGAAATTCTTGATGCCGGTCGTGCGAAAGCTGAAGCCGTCGCAAATAAGAATCTCGCGAAGATTGAAAAAGCAATGGG
>Ga0224722_1002289_pt1 | contig 10238 bp, 9 predicted proteins | sample Balambano_FR1_Me_FD_161646 | JGI IMG/M metagenome (GOLD analysis project Ga0224722, IMG submission 161646) | Freshwater sediment microbial communities from Lake Towuti, South Sulawesi, Indonesia - Balambano_FR1_MetaG | ecosystem: Environmental > Aquatic > Freshwater > Lake > Sediment | place...
ATCCCGGCTGGCTCCCCGTGGCGCTGGCTGCCCTTGTGGGTGTGGTGGGGGGCGTGCTGGGGTGGATGCTGCTCGCCACCCGGCGGTCGGTGCGCCAGGCGGAGCGCCGCGCGGCCGATCGCGCGGCGGCGCTGCTGGTGGCGCTGCTGGAGCGTGAGGACACCGCGCGGGAGGGGCTGGCGGACGAGGTCGGGCTGCTGCGGACGACGTACAGCGTGCTGGACACCGAGACCACCGGGTTGCACGTGGAGGGGGAGGACCGCGTCGTGTCGGTCGCGGTCGTCCAGCTCGTGGGCGGGCGGGTTCGCCCGCAGGAGGCGATCCACGAGCTGGTCGACCCCGGTCGGCCGATCCCGCCGCAGGCCACCGCGGTGCACGGCATCAACGAAGCGATGGTGCAGGGCGCGCCGGCGTTGGTCGACGTGCTCCCGCGCGTCGCGTCCTTCGTCCAGGGCAGCGTGCTGGTGGGGCACAACCTGCCCTTCGACCTGCGGGGGCTGACGCCGACAGCGCGCCAGGCGGGGGTCGCGCTGCCGTCCGAAACCCTGGACACCGTCGCGCTGTCCCGGCTGGTCGAAGGGCCGGACGCCGGGCGGCGGACGTTGGATGCGGTGGCCGAGCGCCTGCGGGTGCCGGTACACGACCGGCACACTGCGCTGGGCGACGCCCTGGTCACGGCCGAAGTACTGCGTCGATTACTGGTCCTGGCGGCGGCGCAGGGCCTGGCGACGTGGGACGACCTGCACGCGGCCATCGCCGATGAGCGCGCCCGCTGGCGACGTCGGCAGCGTTGGCGGGCGTGGCGCCGTCGCTGGTGGCCATGGTCGCGCGGGCGTCACGTCCGGCAGACTGCGCAGCAGCCGCCCACGACGACTACGGGAGCCTGACGTGACGAGCGACGCCCTGGAGAACCTGCTCGACGAGCACCGCACCTTCCCCCCTGACCCGGCGTTCGCCGCCCAGGCCAACGCCACCGCCGACCTGGTCGACGAGGCAGCCGCGGACCGACTGTCGTTCTGGGCGCGGCAGGCCCGCGAGCTCGTGCACTGGGACACCCCGTTCACGCAGGTCCTGGACTGGACGAACCCGCCGTTCGCGCAGTGGTTCGCCGACGGCCGGCTCAACGTCGCCTACACCTGCGTGGACCGGCACGTCGAGGCAGGGCACGGGGACCAGGTCGCCATCCACTGGGTCGGCGAGCCTGGTGACACCCGCGACATCACCTACGCCGAGCTGTCCCGGGAGGTGAACCGCACCGCCCACGCGCTGAGCGCCCTCGGGGTCGGCAAGGGGGACCGCGTCGCGATCTACCTGCCGATGATCCCCGAGGCCGTGGTGACGATGCTGGCCTGCGCGCGCCTCGGTGCCCCGCACTCGGTGGTGTTCGGCGGCTTCTCCGCCGAGGCGTTGCGCAGCCGCATCGACGACGCGCAGGCCAGCGTCGTCGTCACCGCGGACGGCGGGTACCGACGCGGCACCGCCAGTGCCCTCAAGCCGGCCGTCGACGAGGCGGTCGCCGCGTGCGCGGGCAGCGTCCGGCACGTCCTGGTCGTCCGCCGCACCGGCCAGGAGGTCGGCTGGACCGAGGGTCGCGACGTGTGGTGGCACGACCTGGTGGACGCGCAGCCCGACGAGCACGCCTACGAGCCGCACGGCGCCGAGGACACGCTGTTCATCCTCTACACCTCCGGCACCACCGGGAAGCCGAAGGGCATCAAGCACACCACCGGCGGCTACCTGACCCAGGTGGCCACCACCTTCCGCTCCGTCTTCGACATCAAGCCCGACACCGACGTCTACTGGTGCACCGCGGACGTCGGCTGGGTCACCGGCCACTCCTACATCGTGTACGGGCCGCTGGCCAACCGGGCCACCCAGGTCATGTACGAGGGAACCCCGGACACGCCGCACCGCGGCCGGCTGTGGGAGATCGCGCAGCGCTACGGCGTCACGGTCCTGTACACGGCACCGACCCTGATCCGCACCATGATGAAGTGGGGCGAGGAGGTGCCAGCCGAGTACGACTTGTCCAGCCTGCGGCTGCTCGGCTCGGTCGGTGAGCCCATCAACCCCGAGGCGTGGATGTGGTACCGCCGCGTCATCGGCGCAGACCGATGCCCCATCGTCGACACCTGGTGGCAGACCGAGACGGGCGCCATCATGATCAGCCCGCTCCCCGGCGTCACCGCGACCAAGCCGGGCTCCGCGCAGCGCCCGCTGCCCGGCATCGCCGCCGAGGTCGTCGACGACCTTGGCGAACCGGTGCCGAACGGTGGCGGCGGGTACCTGGTGCTCACCGAGCCGTGGCCGGCGATGCTGCGCACCATCTGGGGCGACGACCAGCGCTTCGTCGAGACGTACTGGTCGCGGTTCCCCGGCCGCTACTTCGCCGGGGACGGCGCGAAGAAGGACGCCGACGGCGACGTGTGGCTGCTCGGCCGAGTGGACGACGTGATGAACGTGTCCGGGCACCGCATCTCGACCACCGAGGTGGAATCCGCCCTGGTCTCCCACGCCGCTGTCGCCGAGGCGGCCGTCGTCGGCGCCAGCGACCCCACCACGGGCCAGGGCATCGTTGCGTTCGTCATCCTGCGTGGCAGCGCCGGCGACGACCCGGGCATCGTGGAGACGCTGCGCAGCCACGTCGCGCAGGAGATCGGGCCGATCGCCAAGCCCCGACAGGTGCTGGTCGTGCCTGAGCTGCCCAAGACCCGGTCCGGCAAGATCATGCGCCGGCTGCTGCGGGACGTGGCGGAGAACCGCGAGGTCGGCGACGTCACCACACTCGCGGACTCGGCAGTGATGGAACGCATCAAGGCAGGGCTCAGCAGCGGGTCCGTCGACTGACCCGCGATAGCCTCCGGCGCATGACCCAGCAGGTCCCCGACGCATTCGACCCGCTGTCGGAGCGCGAGACCGTTGCGCTGACCGACATCCTGCGCGACGAGCGCACCGGCGGGCTGCTGCTGCTGGTCGCGGCGGTCGTGGCGCTGGTGTGGGCGAATGTCAGCCCCGAGTCCTACCTGGCCATCACGAAGACCACCATCGGCCCAGCCTCGCTCGGGCTGGACCTCACGCTGGCGGACTGGGCCAAGGATGGTCTGCTCGCGATCTTCTTCCTGGTCGTCGGCCTGGAGCTGAAACGGGAGTTCACCACCGGCGAGCTCGCCAACCCGGCCGAGGCCGTCGTGCCCATCATGGCGGCCGTCGCGGGCATGGCGGTGCCGGCGCTGTTCTACGTCCTGGTCAACAGCGCATCGGACACCGGCAACCTCGACGGTTGGGCGATCCCGGCGGCGACCGACATCGCCTTCGCCCTCGGCGTGCTGGCCGTCGTCGGCCGGTCCCTGCCGACCTCGCTGCGCGCCTTCCTCCTCACGCTTGCGGTGGTGGACGACCTGCTCGCCATCCTGATCATCGCCGTGGTGTTCACGGGGTCGCTGAACCTGCTGATGCTCGGCGCCTCCATCGCCGTCGTCGCCCTCTACAGCGTCCTGCAACGGGCGGGGATCGGCGGCTTGTGGCTCTACATCCCGCTGTGGGTGCTGACATGGGTGCTGATGCATGAGAGCGGGGTCCACGCGACCGTCGCCGGCGTGCTGGTCGGCCTGGCGACGCGGGCGACGCCGGGCCCGGATGAGGAGGAGTCGGTCGCCGAACGCTACGAGCACATGTTCCGCCCGATCTCCGCTGCCGTCGCCGTGCCGCTCTTCGCGTTTCTGGCCGCCGGGGTGACGGTCAACGGGGAGACGATCGCCGAGGTGTTCACCACCCCCATCGGCCTGGGCATCATCATCGGCCTGGTGCTGGGCAAGACGCTCGGGATCACCAGTGGGACCTGGGTTGCGGTCCGCTACACGAAGGCCCAGCTGGCCGCCGGGATCCGCTGGCCCGACCTGTTCGGCGTCGCGGCGGTCGCCGGCATCGGCTTCACCGTGTCCATCCTCATCGCCACCCTGGCCTTCGACGGAGACGACGATCTGGTGGAGCTCGGCAAGACCGCGGTGCTCACCGGCTCCGTCATCGCCGCGGTGCTGGGCGGGACCATCCTCGGGTTGCGCAGCCGCACGCACCGGCGGTCGGTTGACCTGGCCGAGCACGCCGACGGTTAGGCTGCCCGATCGAGCTCGCCGCGAGACCGCCACGACGAGGAGAAGCCATGACGACGCGAGACCCCCTGCCCGGCGAGGTCATCGTCGAACGTTCCCTCACCGACCTGCTGTTCAGCGCCAAGGAGGACGCGCTGAGCCTGGTCAAGGGTGAGGTGGAGCTGGCCAAGGCGGAGGCCCGGGTGTCCGCGCAGCGGGCGGGCAAGGGCGCCGGGCTGTTCGCGGGAGCGGGCCTGCTGGCCCTCACGGCGTGGTTCCTCGGCCACGTCGCGGTCGCCTGGGGCATCGTCGCCGCGGGGCTGCCCGCGTGGGCCGGGTTCCTCATCGTGACCGTTGCCGACCTGCTGATCGCCGCCCTGCTGGGCTTCCTGGGCTACCGCGAGATCACACGCGTGCGCGGGCTGCAGCGCACGCAGGCCAGCGTCGCCTCGGCCCAGGACGCCATCCGCGGCGCGCTGTCCTCGCCCCGTACCGGCTGAGCTCCTCCGCCACATGAGCCCACATCCGTCGCGATGACCGTCAGCGCCGACGTCATTGAGGTCGACGGCCCGTGGCGGCACCGGCGGGTCGCCGCCAACGGCGCCCGGTTCCACGTCGCCGAAGCCGGTGACGGGCCGCTGGTGCTCCTGCTGCACGGGTTTCCCCAGTTCTGGTGGGCCTGGCGGCACCAGCTGCCGGCCCTGGCCGCGGCGGGCTACCGGGCAGTGGCGATGGACCTGCGCGGCTTCGGCGGCTCGGACAAGCCACCGCGCGGCTACGACCCGCGCACGGTGTCGGCCGACGTGGCCGGCGTCGTGAAGTCCCTTGGCGAGTCCTCTGCCGTCGTCGTCGGCCAGGGGTGGGGCGGGTTCATCGCGTGGACCACCGCCGTGCTGCAACGGGAGGTCGTGGCCGGGCTGGGCGTGCTGGGCATGGCGCACCCTCGCCGGATGCGCGCGGCGATGCGCGACCCCCAGCAGCTGCGGGCGGCGCGGCACCTGCTGTCGTTTCAGCTGCCGGTGCGCCCGGAGCGCACCCTGCTGCGCGACGGTGGCGCCGCCGTGGAGGCGATGCTGCGCGCCTGGGCCGCGCCGGGATCGGGCTTCCCCGACCCGGATGCCGCGTCCCGCTACCGGGACGCGCTCAGCGTGTGGCCGGCACCGCACTGCGCCCTGGAGTACCACCGCTGGTTCGTCCGGTCCCTCCCCCGGCGCGACGGCCGCCGCTTCGCCGCCGCGATGGCGCGGCCGGTGACCGCCCCCGTGCTGCACCTGCACGGAGCGCAGGACCCGACGGTCCTGCTGCGCACCGTCGAGGGGTCGCAGGCCTACGTCCGCGCGCCGTACCGGCTGGTGGTGATCGAGGGCGCCGGGCACTTCCTCGCCGAGGAGCAGCCGGCTGCCGTCACCGAGCACCTGCTGACGTTGGTCCGGCAGGTGGACGACGAGGGCCGCTCAGGGTAGGCAGCCGCCGGTGGGGACGGCGGGCACGCTGTCCAGCGCTGCGACCCGCAGCGCCCGGCGCAGCTCGCTGACTGGTAGGGCGTAGCCGGTGTTCCGGTCGGTCATCGATGTCGCGAACACCAGACCGGTGACCTGGCCGGCGGTGTCGAGCACCGGGCCACCGGAGTTCCCGGGCACGACGCGCGCACGCAACGCGATCACCTCGCGGGTCACCTGGTCGCGGCCGTAGATGTCCAGCCCGATGAGCCTGGACACCGACCGCACGCGGGCGGCGTCGACCTCCAGCGGGCCACCGCGGGGGTACCCGGCGACGGCCACTTCGTTGCGGGCAGCAGCGCCGGGTGGTCGCGCGACGGCCACCGCCCCGACGTCGAGGTCCGGCACGTCCAGGACGGCGACGTCGGTGCTGGGGTCGAAGAACACCACCGACGCGGCCCGTCCCACGCCGTTCGCCGGCGCGACGCTGACGCGGTCGGCGCCCGCGACGACGTGGGCGTTGGTCAGCACGCGTTCAGGCCCGACGACCACCGAGGAGCCCTCCTGCACCTGGCCGCACCGGGGCGACTCGGCGGTCACGCGCAGCACGCTGGGCACGGCGGCACGGATGGCGTCGCTGCGGCGCACCTGCGGGTCGGGCGGCTCGACGGCGACGATCTGCTCCTCGACGAACGGTGCCACCACCTGGGGGAACCGCCCGGCTTCGAGGACCTGCCGGAACGCGGCCTCCAGTCGGTCCGGGCTCATGGGCACGCGTGCATCGACCGTGGCGAGGACCTGGGAGGAGCGAGCGGCCGCGGACAGCCCCGGGATGGCCGCCGAGGACACGGCCAGGCCAATGCCCCAGGCCGCCAGGAGGAACCCGGCGGCGGCGAGGAACGCCCCAGCGAGGCCGTCGACCGCCCGCACCGGCCCGTCGCCGAGCCTGGCCCGCAGCTTGTCACCGAGCGCGGACAGGATGCCGTAGCCGAGCCCGGCCGTGACCACCACCAGCAGGGACGCCAGCACCGCGGTGCCCAGGCCGGGCTGCAGCCGGCCGAGCGCCTGGGGCACCACGAGCAAGCCGAGGGCAGCGCCACCCACAAAGCCGACAAAGCTGAGCACCCCCACCACCAGGCCCTGGACCCAGCCGATGATCGCGAAGGCGACGGTGAGGACGACCAGCGCCCAGTCCAGGGTGGAGAAGCTCGACACGGTGGCCAGCAGCTGGTCCCAGAGGTTCACGCGGTCCCCCCCGCGGCCGCGGTCGGGGCGTCGGCGACGAAGCCGGGGTGCGCCTCGCTGCGCAACGCCTGCCGCAGCTGTCGCTCCGGCAGGTCGACCAGTCGGTCGGCGTCCCAGGGCACGTCCAGCCCGCCGGCCTGGAGCAGCCGGCTCAGCAGTCCCGCCGTGAAGCCCCAGACCAGCAGGCCGCGCACCAGGAACCCCGGCCCGCGGAAGCCGCTGGGGTGCCGCACCGAGCATCGGTTGGCCGGGTCGACCAGCTCGGCGACGTGGATGCGATGCACCGACGCCACCTCGGCCGGGTCGACGACGTCGACCGGGCTCGGCGCGCGCCACCACGCGAGCACGGGGGTCACCACGAAGCCGGACGGCGGCAGGTAGAGCTCGGGGAGCGTGGCGAACACGTCCACCCCGGCGGGGTCCAACCCGGTCTCCTCGGCCGCCTCACGCAGCGCCGCCGTCACCGGCCCGTCGTCGGTGGGGTCGACGGCGCCGCCGGGAAAGGCCGGCTGCCCGGCGTGGCTGCGCATGTCGTGGGCGCGCTCGATCACCAGCACGTCCGCGCGGCCATCCGTCTCGCCGAACAGGGCCAGGACCGACCCGGCGCGGCCACCCTCGGGCGGCGGGCGGAACGTCATCAGCTGGTCGGCGGTGATCTCGCGGGCGGCGAGCGCCAACGGACGCAGCCAGCCCGGCAGGGCGCTCGCCGGCACACGTCGCTGCTCGGTCCGGCGCTGCGTCACGCCCGCCCCTCGCTTCGCAGCAAGGCGGCCGCCTTCACCGGGTCGACCGGTCCGGTGCCGAAGGCGGGGCACCAGCGAGCCAGCCCGCAGGCGCCACACGCCGGGGTGCGGGCGTGGCAGCAGCGACGCCCGTGCCAGATGAGCCGCTGCGAGGCGGCGGTCCAGTCGCGACGGGGCAGCAGGGCGTTGAGGTCGGCCTCGATGGCGTCGGGCTCGGTGGCCTGGGTCAGCCCGAGTCGGCGCGACACCCGGTTGACGTGGGTGTCGACCGTGATGCCGGGGATGCCGAACGCCTCGCCGAGCACGACGTTGGCGGTCTTACGGCCGACGCCGGGCAGCGTGACGAGGTCCCGCATCCGCCGTGGCACCTCACCGTCGAAGCGCTCCACCAGGGCTTGCGCCATGGCGATGATCGTCGCGGACTTGGCGCGGAAGAAGCCCGTCGGCTGGATGATCGCCTCGATGTCGGCGGGGGCGGCCGCGGCCAGCGTGGCCGCGTCCGGGTAGGCCGCGAACAGCACCGGAGTCACCGCGTTCACCCGTCGGTCGGTGGTCTGTGCCGACAGGATCGTGGCCACCAGCAGCTGGAACGGGGAGGCGAAGTCCAGCTCGCAGTGAGCGTCGGGGTACATCTCGGCCAGCGCGCGAACGATCGTGCGGGCTCGCCGGGTGCGTGCCAGCGGCGTCTCGTTGGCCCACGCCGCGACCCGCCGCGGCGGGTGAGCCGTGGTGGGCGCTGCCATGCACAGGAGGGTACGGGGGTGTGCGGCGAGTGCCGCGTCGGTGCCCGGTGATCTGGGACGATACCGACATGGACGCCGTCGACATGCAGGTGCTGCGCAGCGCGCCGCTGTTCCGCGAGCTCAGCGAGGAGGCCGCGCAAGCGCTCGCGGCGTCCATGGAGGAGGTGGAGCTGCCCCGCGGGCAAGTGCTGTTCCACGAGGGTGACGCCGGGGACCGCGTCTACGTGGTCACCGAGGGGAAAGTGAAGCTGGGCCGTACCGCGTCGGACGGCCGGGAGAACCTGCTCGGCGTCGTCGGCCCGGGCCAGATGTTCGGCGAGCTGTCGCTGTTCGACCCTGGCCCACGCTCGGCCACGGTGACGGCCGTCACCGACACGGTGCTCCTCATGCTCAGCCACGAGGGTCTGCTCACCTGGCTGGACGGCCGGCCGGAGGTGGCGCGGGGGCTGCTGGCCCAGCTGGCCGGGCGGTTGCGCCGCGCCAACGACGTCCTGGCCGACCTGGTGTTCTCCGATGTCCCCGGGCGCGTCGCGAAGGCGTTGCTGGACCTGTCGCGCCGGTTCGGGGCGCCCGCGGAGGGTGGGATCCGCGTGGCGCACGACCTCACCCAAGAGGAGCTGGCGCAGCTGGTCGGGGCGTCGCGGGAGACGGTCAACAAGGCCCTCGCGGACTTCTCCGGCCGGGGCTGGATCCGGCTGGAGCAGCGTTCCGTGGTCCTGCTCGATGTGGACCGGCTCAAGCGCCGGGCGCGCTGAACCCCTCGAGTGGCGGCGCCTCACCCTGCTCGGCGAGGTACGCCAGCTGGGCCGCGACCGACCGTGCGGCCGCCGGCCACAGCACCGGGTCGACCGCGGCGTACACCACCGCCACCACGTCATCCACAGACGTCGCCCCAGCCCGGACGGCCGCCCGGACCTCCGCCAGTCGCCCCTGCCGGTGCTGCCACAGGGCGTCAAGCGCGTCTGCGGCGTCCGGCCGGACCGGCCCGTGGCCGACGAGGAGGGTCTGCACGGTCCCGACGTCGGCGAGCGCCCGGAGCCGCCGCAGCGACGCCAGGTAGGGCCCGAGCCGGCCGTCGGGGTGTGCGACGACGCTTGGCCCCCGGCCGAGGACGGTGTCACCGGTGAGGACGGCGGCGTCATCGGGCAGCACCAGGCACAGCGAGTCGGCGGTGTGCCCGGGCGTGCGCAGCACCTGCAGCCGCAGTCCGCCGACCTCCAGGTGCGCCCCGTCGAGGGGCTCGTCGGTGCCGGCGCGCCAGGCATGGTCGACGGCCAGCACCGGCGCATCGACCCGTCGCCGCAGCGCCGCCAGCCCGTCGGTGTGGTCGGCGTGCCCGTGGGTGACGACGACGAGCTCCACACTGGCGCCGAGGTCGGCCACCATGGCCAGCACCCGGTCGAGGTGGTCGGCGTCGGCCGGCCCAGGGTCGACGACCACCGCGGCCGGCGATCCGGGTTCGACGAGCACCCAGGTGTTCGTGCCGTCCAGCGTCATCGGGCCGGGGTTGGGAGCCAGGATGGCGTGCGCCCGCGGCGACACCGGACCCCCACGCCAGGCGTCCCCCGACGGCGCCGTCATTGGCCCTCCTGCGGGTCGAGGCCGGGCCAGCGAGGATCACCGGGCAGGACGAACGTGGCGGACCCGTTCGGGGCCACGTGGATGCCGGGGGCGATCCGGCGGATCGCGGCGCCGTCGGTCGCCGGCGCGTGCGCCGCCAGCGCCGCCGTGTCCCGCAGCGGCACCAGGCCGTGCAGCACCGCCCGGGTCGGCGGCAGCATGGCCAGGGTGCCGGCGCCGACTGCCGCCAACGCAGCCGACGGCGTCCACCACTGCGCGCTGTCGGCCTCGCCGGAGCGGTCCTGGATCGCGGCCGCGGGCACGCCGGGTGGCAGCACGCAGGCGAAGAACCACGTGTCGTAGCGGCGTCGCTCGAACCGTGGAGTCACCCACCGCGCCCAGGGCAGCAGCAGGTCGGCG
>Ga0224722_1002290_pt1 | contig 10229 bp, 8 predicted proteins | sample Balambano_FR1_Me_FD_161646 | JGI IMG/M metagenome (GOLD analysis project Ga0224722, IMG submission 161646) | Freshwater sediment microbial communities from Lake Towuti, South Sulawesi, Indonesia - Balambano_FR1_MetaG | ecosystem: Environmental > Aquatic > Freshwater > Lake > Sediment | place...
GTACGACCAGCTCAATGGTGGCGAGGCCTATAACGGCAATGTCTACACTTGGCTGACAGTGGACGGTATCGATGTCTCGGTCGGTTTCTTGGTCGACAAGCTGACCGCCATGATGATGGTGGTGGTGACCTTCGTGTCGCTGATGGTGCACATCTACACCATCGGCTATATGGAGGAAGATCCGGGCTACCAGCGCTTTTTCAGCTATATCTCGCTGTTCACCTTCTCGATGCTGATGCTGGTGATGGCCAATAACTTCGTGCAGCTGTTCTTCGGCTGGGAAGCCGTGGGCCTGGTGTCCTACCTGCTGATCGGTTTCTGGTTCAAGCGCCCGACCGCCATCTTCGCCAACCTGAAGGCCTTCCTGGTCAACCGCGTGGGTGACTTCGGCTTCCTGCTCGGCATCGGCTTGGTGCTCGCGCACTTTGGTTCCTTCTATTACGCCGATGTCTTCGCCAGCGCACCAGCCATGAAGGACGCTACCATCAGCCTGTTCCCGGGCATGCAGTGGTCCTTGCTCAGCGTGGCGTGCATCCTGCTGTTCATCGGTGCGATGGGTAAGTCCGCTCAGTTCCCCTTGCATGTCTGGTTGCCCGATTCGATGGAAGGCCCGACCCCGATCTCCGCCCTGATCCATGCGGCAACCATGGTGACGGCCGGTATCTTCATGGTCGCGCGTATGTCGCCGCTGTTCGAGCTGTCCGATACCGCGCTGAACTTCATCATGATCATCGGTTCGATCACTGCGCTGTTCATGGGCTTCCTGGGCATCATCCAGAACGATATCAAGCGCGTGGTGGCTTACTCGACCCTGTCGCAGCTCGGTTATATGACCGTCGCGTTGGGCGCCTCGGCCTACTCGGTCGCGGTGTTCCACCTGATGACGCACGCCTTCTTCAAGGCCTTGCTCTTCCTTGCCGCCGGCGCCGTGATCATGGCTATGCACCATGACCAGGACATCCGTCGCATGGGTGGCTTGAAGAAGTACATGCCAACCATTTACTGGACGTCGCTGTTCGGCTCTCTGGCGCTGATCGGTACGCCTTTCCTGTCCGGTTTCTACTCGAAGGATTCCATCATCCTAGCCGTGGGCGCTTCGCAGCTGCCAGCCGCTGGGTGGGCTTACTTCGCTGTGCTGACCGGCGTATTCGTGACCGCCTTCTACTCCTTCCGTATGTTCTTCCTGGTCTTCCATGGCGAGGAGCGTTTCGGCAAGGTGGATGAACATCATGGACATGACGAGCATCACGCCGACGATGACCACCATCATGGTCTGGCTCCGGGCGAGAAGCCGCACAGTCCGGGTCTGGTCGTGACCGGTCCGCTGGTCGCGCTAGCCATTCCGTCCCTGGTGATCGGTTTTATCGCGATCGGCCCCATGCTGGCGGGTGACTTCTTTAAGAATGTGATCTTTGTGAACAGCGAAGCACACCCGGCCATGGAAGCCGTGATCCACCATGCACACGACGCGCTGGGCATGGGCCTGCACGCCTTTATGACGCTGCCGTTCTGGCTGGCGCTGGGCGGTGTAGTGACGGCCTGGTTCTTCTATCTGAAGAAGCCGTCGATTCCGGCCGCGATTCAGGCTAAGACCGGCGCGCTGAATACCTTGCTGGAAAACAAGTACTACATGGATCACCTTTATATCCAGGGTTTTGCGACCTTCGGTCGCAAGCTGGGCAAGGTGTTCTGGAAGGCAGGCGATACCGTCCTGATCGATGGTCTGATCGTCAACGGTGCCGCCAAGCTGGTGGGTGTGTTCGCAGGTCTGGTGCGTCGCGTACAGACTGGCTACATCTACCATTACGCGTTTGCCATGATCATCGGCGCCTTGCTGCTGCTGACCTGGTGGCTGGGTCGCTTCCTGATTACGCAGTAATCGTGCGCTGTGCACGCTTAAAGAAAACACATTCAGTAGGTAAGGGTGGATATGTCTGAACATCTGTTGAGTCTGGCGATCTGGGTGCCGATCGTGGCCGGCCTCATCGTGCTGGCGACCGGCGGCGATAGCCGCGCCGGCTGGGCACGCGTGATCGCGCTGCTGGGCGCATTGCTGGGCTTCCTGGTTACCATCCCGCTCTACACCGAGTTTGCAGATCTGCACGGTGGCATGCAGTTCGTGGAAAAGATGCCGTGGATCCCGGCCTTCAATATCAACTACCACCTCGGTGTTGATGGCCTGTCCATGTTCTTCGTGATCCTGAATGCCTTTACCACGCTGCTGGTGGTGATCGCCGGCTGGGAAGTGATCGAGAAGCGCGTTGCCCAATACATGGCGGCCTTCCTGATCATGTCCGGCTTGATCAATGGCGCGTTTGCCGCAATGGATGCGATGCTGTTCTATGTGTTTTTTGAAGCGATGCTGGTGCCGCTGTACCTGATCGTTGGTGTGTGGGGCGGTCAGAATCGCGTCTACGCCGCGATCAAGCTGTTCCTGTACACGCTGATGGGTTCGCTGCTGCTGCTGGTGACCTTCATCTACCTGTATTTCCAGGCCGGCAAGACCTTCGAGATCGCCGAATTCCAACGCGTTGCCCTGCCGCTGGCCGTGCAAGGCTTCATGATGATTGCCTTCTTCTTCGCCTTTGCGGTGAAGGTGCCGATGTTCCCGGTGCACACCTGGCTGCCAGATGCCCACGTGGAAGCGCCGACCGGCGGTTCCATGGTACTGGCTGCGATTACCCTGAAGCTTGGCGCTTACGGCTTCCTGCGTTTTGCCCTGCCGATTGCACCGGATGCCGCCCGTGAATGGGGCTGGATCATCATCGCGCTGTCCCTGGTCGCCGTGGTTTATATCGGCCTGGTTGCCCTGGTGCAGACCGATATGAAGAAGCTGGTCGCCTATTCCTCGATTTCCCATATGGGCTTCGTGACACTGGGCTTCTATATGTTCGCCGATGGCGCACCAACCACCTACGGTGTCGAAGGTGCGCTGGTGCAGATGATTTCGCACGGCTTCGTGTCGGCCGCCATGTTCTTCTGTATCGGTGTCATGTACGACCGCGTGCACAGCCGCAAGATCGCCGACTACGGCGGTGTGGCCAATACCATGCCCAAGTTTGCCGCTTTCTTCCTGCTGTTTGCGATGGCCAACTCCGGTCTGCCGGCTACCTCGGGTTTCGTCGGTGAATTCATGGTGATCATCGGTGCCGTCAAGGTGAACTTCTGGTACGCGTTTGCTGCTGCCACCACCCTGATCTTCGGCGCTGCCTACACGCTGTGGATGTATAAGCGGGTGATTTTCGGCGAAGTGGCCAATGAGCACGTTGCCGAGCTTAAGGATGTGAATCTGCGTGAATTCGCCGTGCTGGCCGTACTGGCCGTGACCGTGTTGGGCATGGGTCTGTACCCACAAGCCTTCACTGAGAAGATGCACACCAGCGTCGATACGCTGATCACCCAAGTTAAACACTCCAAGCTGCCTTGAGACGAACCGGGATTAAACAAGAATGACGCTCGCTAGTTTGAATCTGGTCGCCGCCCTGCCGGAAATCTGGCTCTTGTGTGCGGTCTCGGCCGTACTGCTGATCGACCTGTTCATCAAGGATGAACAGCGCGATATCACTTACGCATTGTCGCTGGTGGCCTTGCTGGGCAGCGCTGTGCTGACCATCCAGGGTTTTTCCTGGACACCGCGTGCCGCTTTCTCGGGCATGTTCGTCGCTGATGCGATGTCCGATGTTCTCAAGCTCGGCATGTATGCCGCCGTCGGCCTGATGCTGGCCTACAGCCGCGCTTATGCGGCTGACCGCCAGATGTACAAGGGCGAGCTGTTCACGCTGTCGCTGTTCGCGCTGCTGGGCATGATGGTGATGGCATCGGCCACCAATCTGCTGACCCTGTATGTGGGTCTGGAGCTGCTGTCGCTGTCCTTGTACGCGCTGGTTGCTCTGCCGCGTGACTCCAAGCCCGCCACCGAAGCCGCCATGAAGTACTTCGTGCTGGGCGCACTCGCCTCGGGCATGTTGCTGTATGGCATGTCGATGATTTACGGCGCCACTGGCAGCCTGGATATCCACGCCATCGCCGCCAAGATTGCGGATGGCTCGGCCAGCCGCACCCTACTGGTATTCGGCTTGGTCTTTATCGTCACCGGTATCGGCTTCAAGCTTGGCAATGTGCCCTTCCACATGTGGGTGCCCGACGTCTATCAGGGCTCGCCGACCGCGGTCACGCTGCTGATCGGCTCGGCCCCCAAGCTTGCCGCTTTTGCCTTCGTCATGCGCCTACTGGTTCAAGCCATGCCGGGCCTGTTGGTTGACTGGCAAGGCATGTTGATCGTGCTGGCCGTGCTGTCGATTGGCGTGGGTAATATCGTCGCCATCGCGCAGACCAACCTGAAGCGCATGCTCGCTTACTCGACCATTTCGCACATGGGTTTCATGCTGCTGGGCATCCTGGCTGGTTCGGTCCAGGGCTACGCTGCCGGTATGTTCTATGCCATCGTCTACGCCATCATGGCGGTGGCGGGCTTCGGTGTGGTGCTACTGCTGTCGCGTGCTGGTTTCGAAGCTGAACGCCTGTCTGATCTGAAGGGCCTGGCGCAACGCAGCCCCTGGTTTGCCTGGATGTTCCTGCTAGTCATGTTTTCGATGGCAGGCATTCCCGTCTTCGTTGGCTTCTTCGCCAAGCTGGCCGTCATTCAGGCGATTGTCGATATCGGTCTGATCTGGCTGGCCGTGGTGGCAGTGCTGTTTTCGCTGGTTGGCGCGTTCTACTACCTGCGCGTGGTCAAGCTGATGTTCATGGATGAGCCGACCGACAATAGCCCGATCGCAGTCAAGCTCGATATGCGCGTGCTGCTGTCGATCAATTGCCTGGCTGTGCTGGTTCTGGGCCTGATGCCTGATCGCCTGCTGCAGCTGTGCTATGAGTCGATTCGCCATAGCCTGGGCATGCTGTGAGCCCGGCACTCTATGCCTTTATCGGATTGGCGGCCTTGGCCGCCAATTTGCCGTTTATGGTCGAGCGCATCCTGTTCGTATGGGCGCCGCGCCAGCACAAGGTCTTCGCTTGGCGCTTGCTCGAGCTGTGCCTGCTCTATGTGCTGATGGGTGGCCTGGGCCTGTGGTTGGAAAGCCGTCTGGGCCCCGTGCATACCCAGCGCTGGCAGTTCTATGTGACGACTTTCGCGCTGTTCGTGGTGGCGGCTTATCCTGGTTTTGTCTGGCGTTATTTCTGGCGCAAGCCGGGTATGTGAAATTTTTTGCATTCAGGGCTTGCCAGTTCTTTGCGAAGTCCCTAGAATGCGCAGCTCTTTAGGCGCGTAGCTCAGCTGGTTAGAGCACCACCTTGACATGGTGGGGGTCGTTGGTTCGAGTCCAATCGCGCCTACCAACATCGGAGTAAACGAAGGTGTCCTTTCGAACTACTACTACCGGCACTCTCAATCTGGGCTGAGTCGGCTTTCGGAAGTTCGTTTATTCAAAAAAGTGCGACTTAGGTCGCACTTTTTTTTCGTCTGTAGCAAGCGCATCGCATGAATCTGAGAAGTCGGGGGACGGCCCGATTTTCTAATGTAGTCCCAACGTAAAGGTGGAATCGAAATGCCCATCGTCACGCTTCCCGACGGCTCCCAGCGCAGTTATGACCAACCCCTGCGTGTTGCAGATGTTGCCGCCAGCATCGGCGCAGGTCTGGCGCGTGCCGCCTTAGCCGGTAAGGTGGATGGCGTGCTGGTCGATACCTCCTATCTGATCGATCGTGATGTGCAGTTGGCGATCGTGACGGAAAAAGATGCGGACGGCTTGGAGGTGATTCGTCATTCGACGGCACACTTGCTTGCCTATGCGGTCAAGGAGCTGTTCCCAGAGGCGCAGGTCACCATCGGCCCGGTGATTGAGCATGGCTTTTACTACGACTTCAGCTACAAGCGGCCATTTACGCCAGAAGACTTGCTGGCGATCGAAAAGAAGATGGCTGAATTGGCTAAGCGCGACATTCCGATCGAGCGCTATGAGCTGAGTCGCGACGAGGCGGTCGCCTACTTCAAAGGTATTGGCGAGCAGTACAAAGCCGAGATCATTGAGAGCATCCCGGCTGATCAGGTCTTGTCGCTGTATCGCGAGGGTGAGTTCACAGACCTGTGCCGCGGCCCGCATGTGCCGTCCACGGGCAAGCTTAAGGTATTCAAGCTGATGAAGCTGGCTGGCGCCTACTGGCGCGGCGATAGTCGCAATGAGATGCTGCAGCGTGTCTACGGTACGGCCTGGGCGAAGAAGGAAGACCTCGATCAGTATCTGCATATGCTGGAAGAGGCGGAAAAGCGCGACCACCGTAAACTGGGTAAGCAGCTTGATCTATTCCACCTGCAGGATGAGGCGCCGGGTATGGTGTTCTGGCATCCCAAGGGTTGGAGCCTGTGGCAGTCGGTTGAGCAATACATGCGTAAGCGCTTAGCCAAGGCGGGTTATCATGAAATCCGCACGCCCATGGTCATGGACCGGGTGCTGTGGGAGAAATCCGGCCATTGGGAGAACTATCGCGAAAATATGTTCACCACGGAGTCGGAGAAGCGCGACTACGCGGTTAAGCCGATGAACTGTCCGGGTCATGTGCAGGTGTTCAATAGCGGCTTGCGCTCCTATCGTGATCTGCCCATGCGCTTGGCTGAGTTTGGCGCCTGCCATCGCAACGAACCTTCGGGTGCTCTGCACGGCATCATGCGCGTGCGTGGCTTTGTGCAGGATGATGCGCACATCTTCTGTACCGAAGATCAGATCGTGGCTGAATCAAAGGCTTTCAATGAGCTGGCCATGTCGGTGTATGACGACTTCGGCTTCGAGAATGTGTCGGTCAAGCTGAGCTTGCGTCCGGAAAAGCGCGCAGGCACGGATGAGACTTGGGACAGGGCGGAGAACGGCTTGCGCGAAGCGCTGCGCGCCTGTGGCGTTGAGTGGGAAGAGTTGCCGGGTGAGGGGGCCTTCTATGGCCCGAAGGTCGAGTATCACATCAAGGATGCACTGGGTCGTTCGTGGCAGTGCGGTACGCTGCAGCTCGATTTCGTGCTGCCTGAGCGCTTGAATGCGGAGTACGTGAGCTCGGAAGATAGCCTGCGCAAGCGCCCGGTTATGCTGCATCGCGCGATTCTGGGCTCCTTGGAGCGCTTCCTGGGCATTCTGATCGAGAACCATGCCGGCGCCTTCCCGCTATGGCTTGCGCCGGTGCAGGCTGTGGTGATGAGCATCAGCGAACATCAGGCTGATTACGCTGCTGAAGTGACCGAGCGACTCAAGCAATTGGGCTTCCGTGTGGAAGCGGACTTGAGAAGTGACAAAATAGGCTTTAAAATACGGGAACATAGCTTACAAAAGCTTCCTTACCAGATCGTCGTAGGCGATAAGGAAAAGGAAGCAGGCTTGGTTGCCGTGCGATCCCGCGGTGGTGAAGACTTGGGGCAGATGACGCTGGAAGCGCTGATCGAGCGCTGGAGCGCTGAGTCCATCAAGGTCTGAACCCGATGGCCTCGTTAATTCGAGGCCATTGTTACCGGGACGCGCGGTTTTCGTTTTTTACTTGGGAGTAACAGCTATCGCTCAGGATAAAGAGCCGCGGATCAATGGTGAAATCACCGCCCGCGAAATCCGTCTGTCTGGTGACGACGGCGAGCAACTCGGCATTGTTAGCCTGGCGGAAGCCATGCGCATGGCGGAAGAACGCGAAGTCGATCTGGTAGAGATCGCCCCGAACGCAGTGCCGCCGGTATGTCGCCTTATGGATTACGGCAAGTTCAAATACCGCGAAAGCAAGAAGCGGCATGAACAGAAGCTCAAGATCCGTCAGGTGCAGATCAAGGAAGTCAAATTCCGCCCGGGTACCGATGAGAACGACTTTCAGGTCAAGTTGCGCAATGTGGTGCGCTTCCTGGAAGAGGGTGACAAGGTCAAGCTCACGTTGCGCTTCCGCGGCCGTGAGATGGCTCACCAGGAAATCGGTATGGCTCAACTGAAGCGCGTTGAGACCGAACTCGGCGAATTGGCCGTGGTCGAGCAGTTCCCCAAGCTTGAAGGTCGCCAGATGGTCATGATGCTGGCACCGAAGAAAAAAGCTTGAGCTGAATATAAGGTGGCGGCAAGCCTTGGGCTGGTGTGAGCTGGCCCGCTCTTGTCGTAAATAACGTGGCGTTGGGCATTAAGTGTGGAGCAATCCACCACCTTGCGCCGGATATAACTAGGCTAAACGGAGTACGTCATGCCGAAGATGAAGACCAAATCGAGCGCAAAAAAACGCCTCAAGGTGTTGGGTAATGGTGGCGTTAAGCGCTCCAAGGCGTTCAAGCGCCACATCCTGACCAAGAAGACCACTAAGAACAAGCGCCAGCTGCGCGGCACGACCATGGTCCACCCGACCAATATGGCCTCCGTTCGCGCGATGTTGCCGTACGCTTAATCTTCTCGGAAAGGAATAAACCATGCCTCGCGTCAAACGTGGTGTAACAGCCCGCGCCCGCCATAAAAAAGTCCTCGCTCTCGCCAAGGGCTATCGCGGTCGTCGCAAGAACGTCTATCGCATCGCCAAACAGGCGGTGATGAAGGCCGGTCAATATGCATACCGTGACCGTCGTCAGCGTAAGCGTCAATTCCGTCAACTGTGGATCGCCCGTATCAACGCCGCTGCGCGTGAACTGGGTCTGAGCTACAGCAAGTTCATGAACGGCCTCAAGCGCGCTTCGATCAATGTCGATCGTAAGGTGCTGGCCGATCTGGCCGTGTTTGATAAGGCTGCCTTTGCGCAAATCGTTGCGCAAGCCAAGGCCAGCCTCGCTGCCTGAGCTCCAGGAAGTTGAAAAAGGGAGGCGCGAGCCTCCCTTTTTTTGTCTGCCCCAGCCTGTGTGTAACGGGATGCTGGCCATGCGGTTTTGAACAAGACCGCATCGCCAGCCTTATGAGGAGCGACGTACGATGAGCAATGTGCAAACCCTTCTTGACGAGGGCCTGGCTGCTTTGGCTGCTACGGCCGATCCGGTCGAGCTCGAGAACGTCAAAGCCAAGTACCTGGGCAAGTCCGGTGCGTTGACCGAGCTGCTCAAGCAGCTTGGCGCGCTGCCGCCGGAAGAAAAGCGTAGCCAGGGCGCGGTCATCAATCAGGCCAAGCAAGCTTTCGAGGCGGCTTTGAACGGCCGGCGTGAGGCCATTGCGGCCGAGAAGCTGAACCAGCAGCTGGCCGCCGAAGCGCTGGATGTCACCTTGCCTGGGCGCGGCAATGCGGGTGGTGGCCTGCATCCAGTGACGCTGGTCAAGGAGCGCATCGTTGCGCTGTTCCAGTCCATGGGTTTTGAGGTGGCGGATGGCCCGGAAATCGAGGGCGACTGGCACAACTTCGAGGCGCTCAATACGCCCAAGGATCACCCGGCCCGCTCGATGCAGGACACCTTCTATGTAGACGGTGGTAAGGATGGCGAGCCGCTGGTGCTGCGCACGCATACCAGTCCGATCCAGGTGCGCTATATGGAGAGCCATAAGCCGCCGATCAAGATCGTAGCGCCAGGTCGCGTGTACCGCGTCGATTCGGATGCGACCCATTCGCCGATGTTCCACCAGATGGAAGGCCTGTGGGTGGCGGAGGGCGTGAGCTTTGCCGACCTCAAAGCCACGCTGATCGACTTCCTGCGCCGCTTCTTCGAGCGCGACGACCTGCAGGTGCGCTTCCGTCCATCCTTCTTCCCGTTTACCGAGACCTCGGCCGAGGTCGACGTGTTGGGCGAGCGCGGCTGGCTGGAAGTGGGTGGCTGCGGCATGGTGCACCCGAATGTGCTGCGCAATGTCGGCATCGATCCCGAGCAGTTCACCGGTTTTGCCTTCGGCATCGGCCTCGATCGTTTTGCCATGCTCTATTACGGCGTCAACGATTTGCGCCTGTTCTTTGATAACGATCTGACCTTCCTCGGTCAGTTCCGTTAAGTCGATGCATTTGAGCGGGCCGCGGCCAGCTCTGCCCCCATCAAGTCCTGACGAGGTGCCGTGTGGCGCCCGTCAATCCATAAGGGAACCAAGCCATGAAATTCTCTGAATCCTGGCTGCGCGAGCTGGTGAATCCAGCCTTGAATAATGCTGAGCTGGCCGAGTTGCTGACCATGGCCGGCCTGGAAGTGGAAGAGAACGATCCGGCTGCACCGGCCTTCGACCGCGTGGTGGTCGCTCAGGTGCTGGAAGTGCGTAAGCACGAGAATGCCGAGAAGCTCAATGTCTGCCAGGTGGATGCGGGTCTCGGTGGTGCACCGCTGCAGATTG
>Ga0224722_1002291_pt1 | contig 10227 bp, 11 predicted proteins | sample Balambano_FR1_Me_FD_161646 | JGI IMG/M metagenome (GOLD analysis project Ga0224722, IMG submission 161646) | Freshwater sediment microbial communities from Lake Towuti, South Sulawesi, Indonesia - Balambano_FR1_MetaG | ecosystem: Environmental > Aquatic > Freshwater > Lake > Sediment | place...
AGTTTGCTGTGGCTATGGATGCGGTGATCAACGTCAACCACGGCGCGTATTTTTATAGCGAAGATATAGGGCCACTCTCCCGCCAACCAATTCGCCAGCGTCGGGCGTTGGTGGATATGCAGGGGTATACCGCGGAGTTGCTGGCCAAGGCGGTACAACAAGGGGCGTTGGACGAAGAATTGACCGCCGAGGATGCTGAGCGGCTTGTCGAGTACCTGCGTGTCTACGGCGACCTTTCGGAGGATCTGTTCTATCGTGGGTCACCGCGCCGGGGCTATCGTACACCGCCGGGGGCCGGCCAACAGCCCGGCGAAGTGGATGCGCCATTTGACCTAAGCCCCTTGCTTGAATCTAACTTTTGGCGCTTTTTTGGTGCGCCCTGGAGCTACGACCAGCAAATGACCATGCTGGCACCGGTGGAGGGCATGGACGCCATCCCGCGGGCCTTCGAGCAGCGCATCGGCCATTTGATCCGCTACAACAGCCAGGTGCGCCACATCGGGCGGACACAGCGCGGTGTGCGTGTGCTCTACCAAGAGTTGGCAACCCAAGAAGCACATACGGTGGAGGCCGATCTCTGTATCTGTACGATCCCACTTTCGGTACTAGCCTACATCCCTGGTGATTACCCCGCGGCGCTGAGAGAGGCGATCCGCAATGTGGGTTATGCCACCGGCGTGCGGATCGGTGTGCAATTTGCCCAGCGGTTTTGGGAAGCCGAGGGTATCTACGGCGGTATGACGTGGACCGACCAGACGATCCGTCAGATTATGTACCCGGACACTGGTTTGGGGAGCGGCAAAGGGGTGCTGGTTGCCGCCTATAGCTTTGGCAAAGGTGCTTGGGAGCTAAGCGGCATGACACCGGCAGACCGCATCGAGCGCACGCTGACGGAAGGAGCCAAGGTTCACCCCAACTATCGCGACTTCTACGAAAATGGTTTCTCGGTGGCCTGGAACACCATTCCGCACAATTTGGGCTGTTTTGCCGCTTTTTCGGAATTAGCCCGCAAAACCTTCTACCCGGCGCTGTTGCAGAGCGATGGCTACATCTACCTGGCGGGTGACCACATGAGCTATCTCTCCGGGTGGATGGAGGGGGCCGTCCTCTCCGGCCAAGCCGTCGCGCAGAAAATTCATGAGCGAACAAGATAGCGCTGGTTGCTTGCCACTCTTCGGACAACCGTCACTGCCAACAGTAATTGTCACCTTAACCTAACGCACTCCGACCTGAGCGAAGGCCTCGCAAATCAGCGCGCGCACCACTCGATGCAATTGAGTGGCAATTTCGGTTGCGCTGAGATCTGGCTGTTCAACAAACCACCATCGAATAATCCAACTATAGCTGCCAGCAATGGCGCGCGCCAGTACGGCGAACGGGATCGAGCTTTCGGTTTCGCAAAATGAGCGCCGTAAGTCTACTTCGCATTGCTGAACGAGCAGTTCGTCGATCCGACGCACCAAGTAGTCTGCATCTTTGCCAAGATGCACCAACAAGGTCGCACCAGGTGTAGCGTATTGCTGCTGTAAGTGGGTGAGAAAGAGCGTCAGGGCCGGTGGTGGTTGCGTGGCCAGCCAATCGGCTGCCTCTTGAAAACCCAGGTTAAACCGGCGAAAAACCTCTTCGTGGATGCTTAACAGCACATCTGCTTTGCTGGGGAAGTGACGATAGAAGGTGCTGCGCCCGGTGTTGGCGTGCCGAACGATGTCGTTCACGGTGAACGCATCGTAGTTTTTTTGGCGGAGCAACTGAGTAAATGCTTGTGTGATGGCTGTTTTGGTGCGGTCGGTTTGCCGTTCGCCAGGTTTTAGGTGCATAGTCGCAAGCCAGAGATGGGATAGTTTTGACACTTTGTGCCATTTTGAACAATTATACACTTTTGTTGCTTGACATTGTAATTGGCGGGTTCTAGGATGGGTGATTAGGGGAGCGGGGTGATTAGGTGATTAGGTGATCTCGACATGCTCAATCCCCCAATTACCCAATCCCCCAATTCGTCAAAGGAACTTTGCAGCATGAACGAGCAGCATGGGCAGATTCGCCGTCGGTTGCGGCTGGTGCGCTGGGTGGCGGTGGCTGACTTTATCCTACTGGTGGCGTTGCTGAGTGTGTCGTGGACGCGGGCACGGGGCTGGGTTAGCCTGCTGGGGCCGTTGCATGGTGGCAATTTTTTGCTGTTGCTGACCATTGTTACGGTCGGCGCAATCGATGGCTTGTGGCGCTGGTGGTTTCCGGTAAGTGTGCTGGTCACCGGCGGCCCGTTCGGAGCCTGGCTGGGCGAATGGCTCATCGCCCGCAAGTTGAACGATGCAGAGCAAAAATAGTACAGGTTGCGGAGGCGACCAGGTGCAGATCACGCATTGCACATCACGCATTACGGTCAAAGGAGCACCCGAACATGGAACTAGACACTATCGTGATCCTGTGGTTGATTCGCGCCGCGCATGTGCTGGGCGGTGGGTTGTGGGTGGGTGGCTATGCGCTATTGGCGCTGGTGGTCATCCCTTGGGTAGAGCGGGAGGCTACCCCACAGGGCATACAACTAGCCATCGTGGCGGTGCGTCTGCTCACCTATACGGGGGTTGGCACGATCTTCTTTGGGCTGCTCCTGACCATGCGCACGCGGGGCTTTGCTGCGCTGTTGAGTGGTGGGGAATGGGGCTAGCTGATCGGGAGTTGTATTGTCATTGCAATTGTGTTGTTAGGGCTTGGTGATGGAGCCTTGCGGCCAGCTGTGCGCCGTTTAGCAACAGCACCGGGCGACGGGCGTGCCGGCCGTTACGCCTGGCTTGGTTTTGGACTTACGATTTTGGCCGTCGCCCTGATGACACGTGCGTTGTACGCGACTTCTTGACATATTCAACTCTCTCCCCGTATGCTCGCTGTCATCTCGGCGTGCTCGGTGTAGCTGCTCCCAGAAAGAGCCAGAGAGGCGACTGTTACTTTTGGTTTTGACAGACCTTGTGAAGTTTGGTACAATCCCCCTATCGTTTGGTTGTTCAATTCAGAGGCGCTGTGAACCGCTATCTACTCACCTGCGTAACTTTGGCCGCCGTCGGGTTTTGGCTGTTCTTTAGCTATTGGCCGTCTACTCCCCTGGTGCTGCCCCAACTGACGCGGCCAGCATGGTTGCCTGGTGTAGCCTTTCAAGGGCTGGCGCTGTTCGCGCTGGTGATCTTTGTGGTGATCCAGGTCATGATCATTCGCTCGACGGTGCGGCTGCGCAACACTGCGCAAGTCAACGCTCAGGAGAGTGGGGTCAAGTTCAGTTTTGCTGCTGAACTGTTGTGGACGGCGTTGCCGCTGTTGATGACGGTGGGGCTGGCGTTTATCACCTATCAAACCTGGTTGAGTGTTGCGGCTCCATGATTCTGTAGTTTGTCTCCCCTCGGGTATAATGGCTAGAAAGTTTGTGCTGACAGTCGAGGAGTTCCCAACCGTATGCCGAAGTCTGCGTTCGATCAACGACATTTTATCATCGTAGGCGTGCTGATCGCCATTAGCACGGTGGTGTTGTATTGGTTGTTAAGTACGGTGTTGCCCTTACCGGCGCAGGCGAGTATTGAAGCGGAGACCATCGACACGCTGATCAGTTGGCATCTTTGGTTGATCGCCTTTCTCTTTGCGTTGGTGGTGGTCTTTATGCTGTATGCCGTCTTTGTCTTCCGCCGTCGCCCCGATGACCACAGCGATGGCGAGCACTTTGAAGGCAACACCACGCTGGAGATCGCCTGGACCGCCATTCCACTGGTCTTAGTGGTGATCTTTGCCTACTACGGCATCACCAGCCTGAATGCGGTCACCTTTGCTTCTGACGATGAGGTGACGATCAAGGCCAATGGCTTTCAGTGGGGCTGGTCGTTTGAGTATCCCAATGGTGTGCAGAGTGCAGAATTGATGTTGCCAGTCAACCGACGCGTCAAGATGGAGCTGTTGACACGCGATGTCAATCATGGTTTCTGGATCCCCGAATTCCGTGTCAAGCAGGACTTGCTGGCGGGGCAGACCAACTACCTGCGCTTCACACCGACCATGACGAGTGCCGAGTACGAAGCCGACTATGGCCGCGAGCTTAAATTGGTCTGTTCGGAATTGTGCGGTCTCTCGCACTGGAGCATGGAAGCAACGGTAAAAGTCGTGCCGGAAGCTGAATTTACCGCTTGGTTGGCTGAGCAACTGGTCGCGCAAACACCAAGCGTTGCGCAAAAGTAAGGAGTGCAAACGATGTCGCTCATGGATTTAGGGTTGGTGCGTGGTTTGGTGGGCCAGGTGCTGGGCACGGTTGCTGGCATCTTGATCGTGATCGCCATCCGCCTGGCAGCAGGGATGGAAGCGGGCCTGAATGAGCCAGCCTGGGTGGCCGGAGCCTTCTTGGGGGCCATGGGCTTCCTGATCGGGGTGGGTGGCTTCACCGACTGGTCCAAATGGTGGGTGGGCCAAGAGACGCCCTTTGTGCATGGTCCGCCGCCGGGCAAACCGGCCTGGGTGCGCTATTTCGGCACCGACTACAACCATAAAGTCATCGGCATACAATACGCGGTGACTGGTCTGCTGATGATTATGATCGGCGGAGCCTTTGCGGTGATCTTTCGCACCGAGCTGGCGCGCGCTGGTCTGCAATTTTTGGGTGAGAATACCTACAACACGCTGTTGAGTTTGCATGGCTGGGCCGCGCTCTTTGGCATCCTCATCGGTATCGGTGGAATGTCGAACTATGTGGTGCCGCTGATGCTGGGGGCGGAGGATATGGCCTTCCCCCGGCTCAATGCCTTTGCCTTCTGGGTCAACATCCCAGCGATTGTGCTGCTGCTGCTGAGTGCCTACTTTGGCTGGGATGGTGGTTGGACGGTCTACCCACCGTTGAGCTTGATCGGTTCAGCGGGCTACCAGTTTGTCTTCTTGGCGGTTTTCTTCCTCGGCTTCTCGTCGATCCTTGGCTCGCTCAACCTGATCGCCACGATCTTGCTGATGCGCCCGCCAGGGATGAGCCTCTTCCGAATGCCGATCTTCTGTTGGGCGGTGTTGGCGACGAGCTTTATCCAGTTGACCGCCACGCAGTTTATTGCCCAGGCGTTTCTGATGCTCTCCTTTGAGCGGCTGCTGGGAATGCCCTTCTTCAACCCGACGAACGGCGGTACGCCGTTGCTCTTCCAGCATCTCTTCTGGTTCTACTCGCACCCGGCGGTTTATGTCTTTGTGCTGCCAGGTCTGGGTATTATCAGCGAGTTGCTGCCTGTCTTTGCTCGCAAACCACTCTTCGGCTACCGCTGGATCGCCCTCTCCAGCATCGGGATCGCGCTGATCGGCTTCATCGTTTGGGGCCATCACATGTTTACGACGGGGTATGGCGAAAATCTGCGTATCTGGTTCATGCTCTCTACCCTGCTCGTGGCTGTGCCGACGGGTATCAAGTTCTTTAGCTGGCTTGGTACGCTCTGGGGTGGCAAGCTCGAATTCCCAACTCCCATGCTCTTTGTATTGGGGGCCATCTCCGTCTTTCTGATCGGCGGTCTCAGCGGGCCGATCCTAGCGACGGTGGCCTCTGACTTGCCGCTGCACGACAGCTACTTCGTCGTTGGCCATTTTCATGGCACGATCTTTGGCGGTTTTGTTTTCCCCTTCTTTGCCGCCATCTACTACTGGTATCCCAAGATCACCGGGCGGATGTATAACGAGACGCTCGGCAAGATCCATTTCTGGTTGATGACCCCAGCCTTCTGGGCCATGAGCATCGCCCAGATGACGGTGGGGACGATGGGGATGCGCCGCCGCATCGCCGACTATGAACAGGCGCTGGGCGGTATGATTACACCGACACTGGGAGCGGTGGAAGTCGGCCATATCATCATCACCATTGCTGGTTTTGTCATTGCCTTTGGCGTGTTGTTGATGATCTACAATCTCTTCAACAGTGCCGAGGTAGGCGAACTGGCCGGTGACAACCCCTGGCGCTCGCGCTCGCCCGAATGGCAGATCCCCTCGCCGGTGCCCGAGCAGAGCTTTGCCCGCCCGATCGCCGTGGTCGGCGAACCGTATGACTATGGACTGCCCGGCAGCTATGTGACCGCAGCGGCCCCGGCGGGAGATGACTAACTGCACAACGTAGATTATGCTGGAGGGGCGAGTCAGTTGGGAAGAAAATCTCGCTATACAACAAGTTTCTTGTCCGACTGCCTCGCCCCTACCGTGGGCAAAGTGTGCCATCTACGGTTGTCGAATTATTGTCAATCGACCATTCTGGAGGATCGATGAATACAAAACGTGCCGCTGCCTACCGCCTGAGCACCACCATTGCCCTCGTTTTGGCGGTGTTGACGGGGATCGAATATTTTGTTGCGTTGTACAGCGCGAGTGCCGTGATCATGTTTTTGATCGGGTTGGCCAAAGCTTATTTTGTGGTGAATTATTTTATGCATATTGCTCGCCTCTGGCGCACCGAGGGAGGACACTAAGGTATGGCGGTTGCAACACCAACGCTTGATCACGGACATGCTACGGAGCATCACCATCATCAGACTGGGCATGATCACGGCCACGCTGACAATTATGCCATCGCCTGGCGCAACAATCGCTTGGGGCTGTGGCTTTTCTTTCTGTCTGAAATCTTTCTCTTTGGCGGGTTATTGGCGACGCGCTTCTACCTTTGGCAAGAAAATGGCGTCATCACCCGGCCCGAAGTCGATCAGCTGGTTGGGCTGATCGTCACCGTGGTGTTGCTGATCAGCAGTTACACCATGAACCTTTCGGAAACGGCGCTCGAGCACGGCGATCGGCGCACCTTTATGGGCGGGCTGGTCATCACCGCCATTTTGGGGTTGATCTTCTTGTTTGGCGTGATGATCTTTGAATGGGGTCTCTTCCCGGCGATCTACGAAGGCCATCTGACACCCTGGGGCGATGTCTATGGTGCCGTGGTCTTCGCCATGACGGGGATGCACGCCCTGCATGTGATCAGCGGCCTGGCCTTTATCGCCATTGTCTGGAATTTGGGGCGGCAAGGGCACTTCTCGCCCGAACGCCACTGGGGCGTGGAAGCGTGTGCGATCTACTGGCACTTTGTCGATCTGGTCTGGATCTTCTTCTACCCGGCGTTGTACCTGATCGGTGAAGTGGTTCATCATTAATGGAAGCCTATGCACCCGTTGCTTCAGGCGCTCTTTTCGGCGTGGGAATGGCGTCTTACCGTTACGTCGGTTTTGCTGACCTTTGCTACGCTCTATATCGTTGGGTGGTGGCGTCTGCGAGGGCGCAGCCAGCATCAGAAATTGGCGCAAAAACGACGCCTGGTGGCCTATCTGGCTGGTGTGGCGACGTTGGCAATCGCGCTGATGTCGCCCATTGATGCGTTGGGCAATCAGCTTTTGTTTATGCACATGATCCAGCATAAGCTGGAGATCATGATCGCTGCTCCGCTGTTGTGGTTGGGCCAGCCTTTTCCGATGCTCTTGTGGGGGCTGCCCGCGGCTGTGCGCAAGCGGGTGGCTATGCTTTTGACCTCACACGCACCGCTTCGGCAGGTTTTGCGCGTGGCGACTGGGCCGGGTATTGCCTGGTTTGCCTTTGTTGCTGTCTATATGGGCTGGCATGACCCAGGGCTGTATAACCTGGCCCTCGTTCATAGCTGGGCACATGACTTGCAACACATCACCTTTTTTATCACGGCAATGCTCTTTTGGTGGCATGTGATCGGGGCCGGGCCGCATCTTCACGGGCGCGTTCCGGTGTGGACGCGCCTGGCCATGGTGGTAGGGATGATCCCCGTCCAGATGATCGCCGGGATCGTGATCGCAACAGCCAGCACGGTGATCTACACCTATTACGAATCCGTGCCACGCTTCTGGGGCTTTACGGCACTGGAAGATCAAGCCCTGGCCGGTGTGATCATGTGGATTCCGAGCAGCGAGATGTTGGTGTGGGCGGTGGTCTTTTTGCTGGCTGGCTTTTTCAAACGGGCTGAGCCACTAGCTGCGATCAGCGCAGCGGCATGGAATCGCGAAGAGGCGCTGAGCGCACCGGGCCTGGAGCAGCGGGTCGGGCAAAAGCAGTGGCGACAACTGGCCGAAGCCAGAGTCCAGGCTCGGAATGCGTCGTGAGCCAGGTGTGGCGATGCGGGCTGGTCGCAGTCCTGTTGTGTGCACTGGGAATACAGCCGTTGCCCGCTGGAGCGCACGCCGGTGGTACGCCCGTCTTGACCGATGCGCCAGCTGGCCCATACCGTGTCTTTGCTTGGATGCAGCCAGAGCCGTTGCAGGTGGGGGATGTGCATCTCGCCATGGCCGTGACTCTTGCACCAGTGCCAGATGCGCCCACGAATGCGTTGGTAGAGCCAGTGACCGATGCCGCGGTAGAGGTGCGCTTCACACCGCTGAGTCAGCCAGACCAGGCGCAGCGGCTTAGAGCAGTGAGTGAGGATAGCCTGAATGGCTTTTACTACGAGATCGACACACAACTGGCGCACGTCGATCAATGGCAGATGCTGGTCACGATCAGGGGGCCGGTGGGTGTGGGAACAGTTGCCTTTGAACGCCAGGTCGTTGCCCGCCGCCAGGTCAACTGGCTGGTTGTGGGTGGCGCCAGCCTGGTTTTGATCGTGTTGATTGGTCTGATGGGCGTGTGGAATCGCTTGCAGACCCAGGAGTGAGTTGTGCTGATTAAAAAGATGTTCCGCCGGCAGTGGTGGCTGATGACGCTGATCGTCGTCTCAGCGGTCGTCTTCTGCATTTGGGCGGGGTTTTGGCAACTGGAGCGCCGGGACTACAAGCGGCAACTCAATGCGCGGATGGCCGAACAGTGGCAATTGGCCCCCTTTGACCTCAACCGCACGCCGCTGCCCGTCGATCTGGCGGAGTTAGAGTATCGCCGGGTCGAGGTCCAGGGCACCTTTGACTATGAACGGCAGATCATTCTCAAGAATGACACGCGCAATCAAACGCCGGGAGTCAATCTGATCACCCCGCTGGTGCTGGAAGATGGCCGGGCGATCTTGGTAGCGCGTGGCTGGCTCTCGCTAGACAAGGCGGCCCCGGAACTGTGGCGCGACTATGACGAACCGGCAGGCACACGCATTGTGGGGCTGATCCAAGAGTCGCAGCAACTGCCCGGCGCTGCGCGCCCCACGGCGCCCCAATCAGAGTGGTTTCGGGTCGATATTGACGCCATCGCGGTGCAACTGCCCTATGAATTGCTCCCAGCCTTTGTTGCCATGTTGCCTGAGCCAGGGCGTAATTTCTATCAGTTGCCCGTGCGCACCGAACCACCGACCCCGTATGATGAATTCATGCACGTGGGCTACACTGTCCAGTGGTTTGCCTTTGCGGCGATCTTTGGCTTTGGCTACATCCAGTTTTTGATCTACGACGAGCGGCGGCAGAAACGATTGGCCGCGCAGCCGGCCAGCGTAGCCGTCGGCCCGCCCGTTACGGTGCAAGAATAAGTGTCGTTGCTAAATAGGTACATTGATGTACAAAGTGACTGTATCTATACCTGTGTACGAATGGCCCTATTCCCCTTAAACATGAGCAGCGGTTACAGCGTCTGATCTGGCCGGCTGATCGAAGTATGGAGCACTTCATGCAGTTGCAGAGTTCGTTGGTGAAAAACAACGGGTTGCCCGCTCCGGTTCTGCCAGAGCCGCAACCGTTTGTCCAAAAAGCCTGGCGTGATTATCTGGCGCTGACCAAGCCGCGCATTATTTCGCTCCTGCTCGTGGTCACCCTGGTGCCTATGTTTCTGGCTGGCCCGGCGGCCCCCAGCCTGGTGTTGATCCTCTGGACGATGGTCGGTGGATTTCTGGCGGCGGGTGGAGCCAATGCGCTCAATCAATACCTGGATCGCGACATTGACCATGTGATGAGCCGCACGCGTCTGCGCCCACTGCCCGGTGGGCGGATGCAGCCGTGGCAAGTGTTGCTCTTTGGCCTGGCGTTGAGCCTGTTGAGCTTTGTCCAACTGTGGGTCACCACCACGCCGCTGGCGGCACTTTTGGCCTTGAGCGGGATTCTGTACTATGTGTTGATCTACACCCGGATGCTCAAGCGCACCAGCACACAGAACATCGTCATCGGTGGGGCGGCAGGGGCGATCCCGCCACTGGTTGGGTGGGCAGCCGTTGCCAATGAACTGTCGCTGCTGCCGATCTTTATGTTTCTGATCATCTTTTACTGGACGCCGCCGCATTTCTGGGCGCTGGCCTTGCGCAAACAGCAGGAGTATCGCGCCGCCTGTATC
>Ga0224722_1002292_pt1 | contig 10226 bp, 8 predicted proteins | sample Balambano_FR1_Me_FD_161646 | JGI IMG/M metagenome (GOLD analysis project Ga0224722, IMG submission 161646) | Freshwater sediment microbial communities from Lake Towuti, South Sulawesi, Indonesia - Balambano_FR1_MetaG | ecosystem: Environmental > Aquatic > Freshwater > Lake > Sediment | place...
GACCACGGCGCCTGCGGCAACCACCGCTCCGGCCGCGACTGACGGCGGACTGCCGGAGGTGGATCCAGCGGCGGTAGAGGGCAACATCATCACCGCCGGCTCATCGACGGTGTTCCCGCTGACGCAGCGCATGGCCGAACGCTTCAACGACGAAGGTTTCGCGGGCGAGATCACGATCGACAGCATCGGTACCGGCGGCGGCTTCGAGCGCTTCTGCGTGGCCGGCGAGACCGACATCGCCAATGCCAGCCGCCCGATCGAGCAGGACGAGATCGACGCCTGCGCGGCGCTCAGCCCGGCGCGCACGCCGATCGAGTTTCGCGTCGGCACCGATGCGCTTGCGGTGGTGGTGAGTGCCGAGAACGACTTCGTGACCGAGTTGACGCTCGAACAGCTCGGCCAGATCTTCAACGGCGACGCGAAGGCCTGGAACGAGGTGGATCCGAGCTTCCCAGCCGAGGCGATCCAGCTCTTCAGCCCGGGAAGTGACTCCGGCACCTACGACTACTTTGTCGAGGAAGTGCTGGGCGAGGACGACACCAAGCTGCAGGCATCCGGCGCGCAGTTCAGCGAGAACGACAACGTGCTGGTGCAGGGCGTGACGGGCAGCCCGTACGCGATCGGCTACTTCGGCTACGCCTACTACGCCGAGAACACCGGTACGCTGAAAGCGATTAGCGTGGATGGCGTGGAGCCGAGCCAGGAGAACGTAGACAACGGCACGTACCCGCTGGCGCGCCCGCTGTTCGTCTACTCGGATGCGGCGATCCTGCAAGAAAAGCCGCAGGTGGCAGCGTTCATCAACTTCTACCTGAGCTTCGTGAACGACGAAGTGGTGGATGTCGGCTACTTCCCGGCACCGGCTGCCGACCTTGACGCAGCCAGGCAATCCTGGCTCGACGCCGCTGGCCAATAAGAACCGTGCTCTCAGGGGAGGGTCTGACCCTCCCCTGTCTCCACTCTGTGCGACTTGCGATATACTGGCGCAAGTCGCAAAATGTTCGACCCACGCGGGAGAGAATTATGGACTCATCAGCGGGCGCGCGCACGGAGCCGCGCACGGTCGCGAGTACAAGCGTCGCACCGCTTGATCTGCGGCGCAAGGTGCGGCCGTTCGAGAGCGTGATCCAGGCACTGCTGTTCTTTTGCGGTGCGGTTTCCATCCTCACCACGGCCGGCATCGTCTATGTGCTGTTCCAGGAGGCCTGGCTGTTCTTCGGCCTGCCGGAGGTCTCGCTCGTCGAGTTCTTCACCAATACCCTCTGGGCGCCGCAGATCGGCGAGTTCGGCGTGCTTCCGCTCCTGAACGCGACGCTGATCACCAGTCTGATCGCAATGCTCGTCGCAGCGCCGCTTGGTCTGGGCGCCGCGATCTACCTGAGCGAATACGCCACCCCAAGTGTTCGCGGCATCCTCAAGCCGATCCTCGAAATTTTGGCAGGTGTGCCGACGGTTGTGTATGGCTTCTTCGCGCTCACGTTCGTGACACCATCGATCCTGCAGGCGCTGTTCGGGCGCGACCAGGTGCAGTTCTATAACATGGCTGCCGCCGGGTTGACAATGGGCATCATGATCCTGCCGCTGGTGGCCTCGATGAGCGAGGACGCACTGGCCGCCGTGCCGCGTTCGCTGCGCGAGGGCGCGTATGGCCTTGGTGCCACACGCCTCGAAACTGCGCTGCGCGTCACCGTGCCGGCCGCGATCTCGGGCATCGCCGCAGCGCTGATCGTCGCAGTCTCGCGCGCGGTTGGCGAAACGATGATCGTGTTGCTGGCGGCCGGCGCCGGCCCGAACTTCACATTCAACCCGTTTACCGCCGCAGAGACCATGACCGGGCACATCGCGCGCATCAGCGGCGGCGATCTGAGCTATGGCTCGGTGCAATATACCAGCCTGTTCGCGATCGCGCTTACGCTGTTCATCATGACGTTTGTGCTGAACCTGATCAGCGGTTGGATTGTGCGGCGCTTCCGCGAGGTGTACGAATGAGTGCAGAAACACTAACCGACAACCTCGGCTCGCAGGGGCAGTTGCCCACCAGCGACGACGCGATCCGTCAGAACGTTCGCAGCCGCCGGACTATCGGTACCGTGTGGCGCAACCTGTTTCTCTCGTCGCTCGTGATCGGTATGCTGGCGCTCGTGACGCTGCTCTATACGATTGTCAACGACTCGTTCGGGCTGGCGGTGTACGAGTTCAGCGTCGACCCGGCCACCCTCGCCGACCGGCCACTCGACGAACTCTCTAAAGAAGAATTAGTCGAAATCTTCCGCGCCAATGTGTCGGCCGGGTTGTTCCGGCGCTACGACCGCGAGCAGCCGTTTACCGAGCGCAGCCAGGCGAATGTGCTGGCACTCGTGAACGAGCGCGTCGTCGAGCAGCGCATCGTGCGCGCCTTTACGCTGGTCGAGTCGCTCACCGACCGGCCACGAATCGAGGCCGAGGTGGCGGAAGCCTTCCCGAACGGCGAACTGCGCTTCCGGCCGTGGCTCAACCGCCAATTTCTGACTGCGCCGATGAACAGCATCCCGGAGCTGGCCGGTATTCGCACCGCGCTGCTCGGCTCGGTGTGGATGATCTTGCTCACGATGCTGTTTGCCTTCCCGATCGGCGTGGCCGGCGCGGTGTACCTCGAAGAGTATGCTACCAAGAACCGGCTCAACCAGTTGATCGAGACCAACATCAACAATCTGGCCGGCGTGCCGTCGATCATCTATGGCATGCTCGGGCTGGCAATCTTTGTGCGCGCCCTGGAGCCGATCACCAGCGGGCGAGTGTTCGGCATCGAAGGCGTGAACGGCCGCACGATCCTCTCGGCGTCGCTCACGATGGCGCTACTGATCTTGCCCTTGATCATCATCAATGCCCGCGAAGCGGTTCGGGCGGTGCCGAGTTCGCTGCGCCAGGCCAGCTACGGCCTGGGCGCCACCAAGTGGCAGACGGTGTGGCACCATGTGCTGCCGAACGCGCTGCCCGGCATCCTGACCGGCACGATCCTCGGCATGTCACGTGCGATCGGCGAGACCGCACCGCTGATCGTGATCGGCGCATCGACGTTCATCGTCACCGATCCGACCGGGCCGTTCTCGAAGTTTACGGTGCTGCCGATCCAGATCTACAACTGGACATCACAGCCGCAGGACACCTTCCGCTCGATCGCGGCGGCGGCGATCATCGTGCTGCTGACGCTGCTCTTGAGCCTGAATGCGCTGGCAGTGCTGCTACGCAATCGCTTCCGTCGCACATATTAGAAGGGAAGTGGGTTTCAGGGAGGGCGAGCCCTCGCTGGCCCGCTTCCATGGTGGGTGAGTTGCGGGGAGGGCCTGCTCTCCCCAGGCTCGCCCGTCGAGGAGTCTGGAGATGACCGTCACTCAATACGAGACAACCAATGGCGCGGCGGCGATCGCCGCGCGCGACATGAGCGTCTACTACGGCAGCTTCCGCGCCGTCAAAGGTGTGAGTCTGGAGATCGAGCCGCAAAAGATCACGGCGCTGATTGGCCCCTCGGGCTGCGGCAAGAGCACGGTGCTGCGCTCGTTCAACCGCATGAATGATCTGGTGCCGACGGCGCGTGTCGAGGGCGAGGTGCTGTTCCACGGCAAGAACCTGTATGCCCAGGACGTAGATGCGGTGGAAGTGCGCCGCCGGATCGGCATGGTGTTCCAGAAGCCGAACCCGTTCCCGAAGAGTATCTACGAGAACATCGCGTTCGGACCGCGCATCAACGGTTGGAAGGGCTCCAAGGCCGAGATGGACAATCTGGTGCAGGAAGCGCTGCTTGGCGCGGCGCTGTGGGACGAGGTGAAGGACAAGCTGCACCAGAGCGGGCTGTCGCTTTCGGGCGGCCAGCAGCAGCGCCTGTGCATTGCGCGCGCGCTCGCCACCCAGCCCGAAGTGATCCTGATGGACGAGCCGTGCTCGGCGCTCGACCCGATCGCCACGCTCAAGATCGAAGAGCTGATGTTCGAGCTGCGGCGCCAATACACGTTGATCATCGTGACCCACAACATGCAGCAGGCGGCGCGCGCCTCGGACAACACAGCGTTCTTCCTGATGGACACCGACCGCGCCGGCCAGCTGGTAGAATACGGCCCCACCAAGCAGCTGTTCACCAACCCCACCGAGAAGCGCACCGAGGACTACATTTCGGGACGATTTGGGTAGGAGAGAGCTACGAGCAGGGGCGTGGGGACGCAGTCCTCAAAAAAAGAATTGCTATGGACCTCGAAACCACCGACAAACTCCTCACCACCACGCGCTCGGTACGCAAACGCCTCGACTTAACGCGGCCAGTGGAGCCGGAAGTGATCGAGCGCTGCCTCGAGATCGCGGCCCAGTCGCCGAGCGGCTCGAACCGCCAGGGGTGGCACTTCGTCGTGATCACCGAGCCGGAACTACGGCAGGGAATAGCCGCGCTGTACCACCGCGCGTTCATGGAATACTTCGGCAGCGGTCGTGCGGCGCCTGGTTCGCCGGTGGCTGAGTCGGCGTTGTACCTTGCCGAGCGCTTCCACGAAGTCCCGGTGCTGGTGTTGTTCTGCTACGAGGGGCGCGTTGAAACCGGCCCACCCATGGCGCAGGCCGGCTTGTACGGCTCGATCCTGCCGGCAGCCTGGTCGTTCATGCTGGCGTTGCGGGCGCGTGGTCTTGGTTCGGCCTGGACCACACTGCACCTGCGGTACGAGCGCGAGGCCGCCGCGCTGCTCGGCCTGCCGGAGAACGTAACCCAGGCAGCGCTCATTCCGGTGGCCTACGCAACCGGCGGTGATTTCCGGCCGGCCAAACGTGAGCCGGTGAGCGAGCGCACCCACTGGAACGGCTTCGGCAAGCGGCGCGAGGAGGAGTAGCCAAACGCGGCTTCCACCAAAACAGTGAAACTTTCCTGAAAATCGGCCGGCACAGGCGATTTTCATTGCTGGTTTCAGGCCGCAGGCCAGTGGTAACTGCTGGCGAATTCATTGGCATCGCCACGCTGAAGCCCGCGGCTATGATCACGAAGCCTGCTGATGATTCTTGACTATTAAATCGGGTAATGGCACTGGTTCACGCCTGGCGGCTGAAGCCGCGGCTGATATCGTCAAGCCCACCTCCGCGGGCTCCAAGGAGAGGCGCGCACAATCACCCCCGTTGTTTGGTCAAGGTTCATAAGCAGGCTACTGAAAGATGCGATCGCCAACGCCCCTGCTCATCGAGCCGGCTTGAGCCGGCTTCACCATGGCAGCGAGGGCTTCAGCCCGCAGCAGCGTGAACGGGTGCGACGAATTCGCCAGCAGTATAAACATTGACAGCGCCCCGCATGTCCTCTACGATTGCTGCGAACCCCCGCCAGTCGCCAGGAGGATACCCGTGAACACCTTCGGCCCGACCCGCTTCACTTCCAATCCGGTGACCGATAAGCTGCGCGCCGGCCGACCGAGTGTTGGTTCGTGGCTCACACTGTGCTCGCCGCCGGCCGCGGAGGCCATGGCGCATGCCGGCTGGGACTGGCTGGTGGTGGATGCCGAACATAGCCCGGTTGGCTTCGAAACAATGGTGGGCTGCTTCCGTGCGGCGCAACTCGGCGGTGCCATCCCCATGGCGCGTGTGCCCTGGAACGACACAGTCTGGATCCAGCGCACGCTCGACGCGGGTGCGTTCGGCCTGGTGGTGCCGATGGTCAACAGCGCGGAAGACGCGCGCCAGGTGGTGAGCAACATGAGATATGCCACCCGCGGCCAGCGCAGTTCGGGTGGCTGCCGGCTCGCGCCGTATATCGACGGCGACTACCGCAGCTGGGCCGACGAGCACCTGGCGGTGATCGTGATGATCGAAACGATCCAGGCGGTAGAGCAGGCCGAAGCGATCATGGCGGTGGATGGCGTGGTTGGCTGCTTCATCGGCCCGAACGACCTGGCGCTCTCGATGGGTCTCACGCTACGCGACCAGGGGCCGGGCACCGCGCACGAGACGGCAATGATGGAAGTACTGGCGGCCGCCAAGCGCACCGGCAAGGCGGCCGGCAAACACTGCTTCACGGCTTCTGAGGTGTCCGAGCGCATCGCGCAGGGCTTTCAATTCCTGGCGCTCGCCAGCGATGGAGCGTTCATGGCGCAGGCCGCGCAGGCGGCGCTGGCGGCCGTGGATTACAGCGGCACGGCTGCACCGAGCGGCAAGCAAGCTGGTGGAGCCCTGTACTAGATGGCAGCGCTTTCCGTACGACCGCTGACTGACGCCGATCGCGCTGCCTGGGAGCCGCTCTGGCAGGGCTATCAGACGTTCTACCAAACGCAGATCGCACCGGATGTCACCGAGCTGACATGGCGGCGTTTCCATGACCCAGCGGCACCGCTGTTTGCGCTTGGCGCGTGGCAAGGGGAACAGTTGGTTGGTATCGTCCACTACCTGTACCATCTGTCCACGTGGACTGCCGGGCCGTATTGCTACCTGCAAGACCTGTTCACCGTGCCCGAAGCACGCGGGCTTGGGGTTGGGCGGGCTTTGATTGTAGCGGTGGAAGAAGCAGCACGAACACAGGGCGCTAGCCGCGTGTACTGGCTCACCCACGAAACCAACCACGAGGCGATGTTCTTGTACGACAAGGTTGCAACGCGCTCGGGCTTTGTGCAGTACCGCAAGCTCCTATGAACGACCGCCTGGCGTGGGAACTGTTTATCGACGGCTTTTGCACCAGCAGCGCCTCTATGACGCTCGCACGGCGGCGTGAAGGGCCGGTTCATGTGTTGCACTTCACACGCGAAGCGCCGGCCGATGCGTTCGATGAGTTCGTGGTGCGCGATTGCGAGCCGGCCCATGCCCTCGCGGTCATCGCGGCAGCCAGGCCGGTTCAAGAGCACTACATAACGGTGCTGGAAGACCAGAACTACCGTGCGGCGGAATACGAGCGTGGCGGGTACACATTGACGCACAGCGAAGCGCTCATGGCGCGTGACATGCGGCTGCCGCTCCCGCCCGACCCGGGTGTCGAGGTGCTGGTGGCGCGCACCGCCGCAGATATGGAATGGCTCAACGCCAACGACCCCGAGCAACGCGCCTGGATCACGCCGCAGCACCTGGCGCACCCACAGCTGGTGTTGTATGCCGCGCTCGCCGAAGGGCGACCGGCGGCGCGTGGCCGCAACCTGCGGCTCGACGCGGCACACGGCTACGTGAGCCGGATCTTTACCGGCGAGGCATTTCGCCGCCGGGGCATGGCGCGGGCGCTGATGCTGCGGCTGCTGCGCGACGAAGCAGCCCGTGGCGCGCAGTGGAGCATCCTCACCGCTTCGGGCATGGGTGCCGGGCTGTATGCCGGCCTCGGGTACCAGAGGCTTGGGATGATTCACATCTTCGAGCCAAATACACACTAGAGAGGGTTGGAGGGAGAGCAACGCTCTCCCTCCAACCCTCTCTACTCCCGCGCCAGCGCGGCTTCGATCGCGTCGATTGCGCTGGCAGCCTGGGGTACACCGCCAAGCGCCTGGCGCAGCGATGCGCGGCTGAGGGTACGCAGCATGCCGACGATGAATGGATTGCCGGGCGCGGCGCGGTTCAGCTCCTGAACCACTAGTTCCCAGGCGCGCTCGTCGTCCAGGAATTCGCCCACGCTGTCGTCCACGGTGAGGCTCCTCGCGTCGGGCGTCTGGTAGCGGTAGCGCCACCGGTGCGTACCAGGGCCTACGTCGAACGGCGTTTCGTCGCTGCCGGGCAGGGCTACGCTTGCGCTGCTGTTCGGTGGCACCACCAGAGTCAGTTCCAGCTCTTCACCTTCGATCTGCCAGGCGCACTCGGCGGTGCCGTACGGCGTTGTGTGGGTCGCCTTGGCGCTTGTGAGGCCGCCACCCGGCCGTGGGCGAACCTCAAGCCGCCGGTAGCCTGGCTCTGCCGACGCAAGCCCTGCCACCACGCGATGCAGCCAGTCGGCCACGGCACCCAGTGCATAGTGATTGAACGAGGTCATTTCGCCGGGGTTGATCGAGCCATCCGGCAGCATGCTGTCCCAGCGCTCCCAGACCGTGGTTGCGCCCATCGTCACCGGGTACAGCCACGAGGGGCATTCGCGCTGCAGCAGTAATCGGTAGGCCGCGCGCTGCGCCCCGCTGTTGCTCAGCGCGTCACAGATCAGCGGCGTGCCGACGAAGCCGGTGCTAATATGGAAGCCCTCGGCGCGCACCAGATCCAGCAATCGCTCGGCGGCGCGCTGGCGCTGGTTGACGTCCGGCAGCAGGCTCCATTCGAGCGCCAGAGCATAGGCGGTGGTAGCGTCGCTCAGCATGCGCCCGGCAGGTGTGACGTACTCACGCCCAAAAGCCGCCCGGATCGCGCTCGCAAGTTCGCCGTAGCGTGCCTGCTCTTCGTGTTTGTCGAGCACGCCCGCCGCCAGCGACACGATCTCTGCCGAGCGGGCGAAGTAGGCGGTGGCGACGAGGTGCCGGTCGGCGCGCGCATTGCCTGGTTTGTCGGGCGGTGCCGCTGGGTCGAGCCAGTCGCCGAACTGAAAGCCCTGATCCCAGAGCAGGCTGTCGCCCGCCAGCCGCGCGACGGCATCGACCCAGGCACGCATGCTTTCGAACTGGATTTCCAGGATGCGCGCATCGCCGTAACGCCCATACAGCACCCACGGCACTACTGCTGCAGCATCGCCCCAAGCTGCGGCCGGGAACGGTGGGCCGAGCACGTTTGGCACCACTACCGGCACGACCCCACCGGCCGCAAGCTGCTCGGCCGCCAGATCACGCAGCCACGAACGGAGAAACCCGGCGCAGTCATACAAAAACGTCGCCGTCGGCGCAAACACCTGGATGTCGCCGGTCCAGCCCAGGCGCTCGTCGCGCTGTGGGCAGTCGGTCGGTACATCGAGGAAGTTGCCCCGCATCCCCCAGACGACGTTCTGGTGCAGTTTGTTCACCAGCGGATCGGAGCACTCGAACCAACCGGTGCGCTCCATGTCCGAATGAGAGACCACGGCGCGCAGTGCTTCGCGGTGCAGTTCGCCCGGCCAGCCCGTGACCTCGATGTATCGGAAGCCGTGGAAGGTAAAGCGCGGCTCCCACGTCTCGATGCCACTGCCGCGCAGGGTGTAATGGTCGGTCGCCTCGGCCAGGCGCAACGGGCGTGTACCGAGTTCGCCGTGTTCAAGCACCTCGGCATGGCGTAGGGTGATGGCGGTTCCCGCCGGGCCGTGTACCGACAGCCGCACCCAGCCGACCAAATTCTGCCCGAAGTCCACCAGCGTACGGCCACTGGGCGAGGTGGTGACGGCCACCGGCTCGATCAGTTCGATCCGGCGCACCGGCGGGCCGGAAGGAGCCACCAGCGTGGCGAAATCGCGTTCCAGCTGGCATACAGGAAACCACTCCCCGTCGTTGTAGCCGGGCGCGCTCCAGCCGGGGCGTTCGAGGCGCGCGTCGTATGTCTCGCCGCCATAGATATCGCTGGCCAGGATCGGCCCGGTGGTGGCGCGCCAGCCATCGTCAGTAGCGATCCGCTCGCTCGTTCCGTCGGCGTAGTCGATTTCGAGCTGTGCCAGCAAGGCCAGCCGGGTGCCATATTGGTTGCGCCGGCCGCCGCCGAAGCCGAGCCGCCCGCGATACCAGCCGTCGCCGAGGGTTGCGCCAAGTGCGTTCTGACCTTCCTGGAGCGTGTCGGTGACATCGAAGGTCTGGTAGCGCAGCCGGTGGCTGTAACTGGTCCAGCCCGGCGCGAGCACATGGTCGCCCACCACTGCGCCGTTGAGCTGTGCCTCGTACACGCCGAGCGCAGTGATGTACAGCCGGGCCTGCGTCACACCGGCCCGTACCGCGAACTCCCGCCGCAGCAATGGTGCCGCCCCCGGCCGGGTGGTATCTTCGTCCCAATCCGGCGTGACGAAGCGCGCCGCCCAGTCCTCGGGCTGAAGCAGCCCCGCTTCGACGGTGTAGAAGTTGCTCCAATTGGTTGCCCGCCCGTCGTCGCTCCAAGCTCGCACCCGCACGAGCACTCGCTCGCGCGAAGCAAGCGGCGCGAAGGGCCAGGCCACCAGCACCGAATCACCCGATTCCACTCGGCCAGTGCTTCCGCGCGCTGTTCCATCGGCCAGGGTGGCCTCGATGTCATAGGCGACCTGGTGCCAGCCGGTGGTGTCGCCGGCCAGCGTCCACGACAGGCGTGGTGCATCCTCGCCGATGCCGAGCGTTTCGCGGTGGTGTTCGAAACGGACGGCAGCAATAGCAGGCGGCGTCGGGGGCATACAGAACTCCTCATGCAATCGC
>Ga0224722_1002293_pt1 | contig 10224 bp, 11 predicted proteins | sample Balambano_FR1_Me_FD_161646 | JGI IMG/M metagenome (GOLD analysis project Ga0224722, IMG submission 161646) | Freshwater sediment microbial communities from Lake Towuti, South Sulawesi, Indonesia - Balambano_FR1_MetaG | ecosystem: Environmental > Aquatic > Freshwater > Lake > Sediment | place...
GCATACAGCCGGGTGTGGGCGTCGAACAGCGCCGTCGGGTCGAACAGCTGGACGAGCGCGTTCGGCAGGTCGGCGAGCGACATGGCCATAGGGTTTCCTCCCGTCAATGCCACTGGGGGCATTGCATGCTAATGATGTGCGTGATGTGGACATCACTGCGAATAGCGTGAGAGTTTAACGGGGGGCTTATGACATCAGCAAACAAGGGATGGCTGAAATATTTACATCGGTGCGTCAGTCGCACCAGTGCTCGGTGTGCTAGCCGAGCTAGCTGGGCAAATCGGTTCGATTTACGGTCGCGTGCTATGGGTATTTCTCGCGAGACTCGGCGTGGATTCTGTCGGGCGAGGTATGGATAGCGAGGGTGGCGCGCTCGAAATATAGGGAAGTTAGGAAAGTTAGGGATTTTCGATAACTTTGCTAATTTCCCTATATTTTCCATCCGACTATTGCTGCAGGTGCGTGTTAGGCCGCGCAGAATCTGGGCACTCGTCCCTGATCAGGCTTTCCTCTTGAGCGCTTGGCTGCCGCAATCTAGGGGCTTCAATGGCCTTGCGCTGAGTTTGCTGGGGGCACCAGGGTTGCGAGTTTTAAGCCCTATGTCACTGACTACGATTCCGTCGTCGCCTTCTTTCGCAGGACGAACTCACCCTTGGTCAGTTGCTCTACTTCCAGAACGTCACCTTCCCGCCAACCCAGGGACGTGACCACTTCGTCGGGCAGCTCCAAGATACAGTCACCGCTACCGTCACCAACATCGATTAATGGAACTCGCCACTGTTTGGTCGCTTCATGAGCTTGCATGGTTTACTCTGCCCGGCTGTTCCGTCCTGATTGATGATTGGTCCTATTTGCTACCTGCCCATTCATCTTAGCTTTCTTGGTCCTGGATTGGGTGCTCCCGGGAGATAAGGGCCATAAAGACAACACTGATCAGAACAATGCAATACAGTCTACAAGTGGTTTACAACTTAGTGATCAATTCAGTGCCATTCTGCAGATAATAGCGTGATTCAGCATAATGGCTAGCCATACTTAATCGTCCGTGGTCATGCCGTCGAAGAACTTTGCATCAAATTCTCCTTCGAAGCCTTTAGGTGTAGCTGCGGAGAACTTAAGTGCCAAATCCCTCTTCTTCTTATTCCAGAGTGATGGTAAAAACATATGGCCTGCATTGAGGATTCTAGAATTCTCAGAGTAGATAACACCGCAATCCCGTTTCTTGCCTTCAGGCAAGCTCGGGCATCCAAATTTTTCAAAGAAAGCGTATCGATATCCCAAGCCTCCAGGATTACGACCTTGTGCCGAAAAATACTTAAACCCTGCCACATCAGATGAATAAGTTGATAATACTTCACCCTCTTTGTCTATGTAGCCTAGAAAAATAACTGCGTGACCAGTTTTTTGCCTATTAAGATTGATAAATCCTCCGGGCTCTAACATGGAAAATGGTCGCTCTTCACCCATCCCAAAGAGTGAAAGAGCATCTGCAGTACCGCGGGATCCGGAATGTTCCACCATCCAGATTTTTCCTCTAAGACTTCCTGGTCCCAGTGATCTCCATTGAGTCGCCGGAAGGAATAGGCCACCTGATCGATCGCCAGACTCACGCTCATATATTTCCAGCGCCTTCGAAATCACTTCAACTTGTGCTGCTACACACATTGTCTGCGGTGGTCCAGAGGCCTTTAATATTGCTTTCCCAATTCTCAGGTTCTGAGTATAGGCATATGGGCCATATCCTAGCTCAGACCTAGTACTAGAGAGCTCTGCAACAGCCTTTAAAATATACTCATTGAAATGATTGCTAGTGGCGCAGTATGAATTAGCGCTGAGTATTAGCATGAAAATTAGTACGATTATCCGTTTCATTTTATTTACCTATAGAGGGAGCTTGAGTCGAATTCGGCTTTGACCCAATTTTGATTTCCAACGGACTTTGGATGATCAAGCACCTTGATTTTTAGACCCTTTGGGATTGTTCCTACTAATTTGGCACACTCTTGATATTTTTTACTCTTGTCGCAGGCTGCGTCTTTTACTGGAAACGCATCTCTGACATTTAAATTTGCCTGAATCATTAGTTCATCACCAATGGCAATAGAACCCGGGCTAGGGCGCTCTCTGCCATCAGTTGGTACGAAACGAGGCGCGAGCCATGTTTTATTCTCTTGTCCTGCCGGTGTTCCATAATCGCCAATCCAAACCCAGCCAACTGATGTGAACGATGAGCCCTTCACGTTGGACAGATCTGCTGCTTTGCTCGCGGCAACACCCGCCTCGGCTGTCCAGAAGAAATCACTGGTAACCCCAGTACGGTAAATTTCTGGCCACTGCTCAACATTGAAGCGAGCTTTCGCAACTTTGGGCGTATTCTTCTCGATGCGCCCGACGAATTCAGAGAAAGACGCCGGCGCTTGCGGCTTAGATGCTGCTTCAATTATCGCCTCGGTGAAAACACTGTTCTCTTTATTAGAACGTCCATCAAATGATGGCTTTCCATCGGTAGTTGCGAAGACTGATATTCGACCAATTCCTTGAATTTGCCGAAAAGGATTCCGTACTGTAAGCGGAGTCCCCTTGTTCTTTAGTCCGACCCGACTTGGAAGTTGTACATTCGATCTGCAAGCGTCCACGAAAAGTATCGAGAGAAAATCAACATCTCGATCACCAGGCGTCAAGTCTCTCACAAGCTGATTTAAGGGCACACTTTGATCGGTTATGTCCTCAATAAATTTACCTACCGCATCAGTTCCAGCCAAATAGGCAGTGTCGTTCACCATAAATCCATGCCCAGAGAAAAATACTGTGACGACCATGGCCTCAGTGTCTTGAGCATTTCGTTTGAGGATGTCTCTACGAACTTGGCGAACTTTCAGTCCGAAGTCCTCAACTGCGGTGCGCAGTTTCCTACCATTCCCATCCAATACTAAATGCTCTGAATTGCTGTCGAAACCGGCTTCGCTTAATATGTCCCATATATCCTCTGCATCCTTGACTGGAGAGACTAGCGGACGCCATGGCTTTCCAGCATAAGCTTGATTTCCAATAACCAAGGCCAAGCGATGAACTTTCTTCTGAACTGTCTCTGCATTTGCTGGAGTAGCCACCCCTAAGATAATCAGACATCCAAGCAGAAGTACAATCTTTAGAAATGGAAGCGATTGATTAATTGGGTTGTGTTTCATTTCCGACCCCTCCCAGCAGGAAACTCAATGTGACGAAGCAAATATTGCTTTAATTTTCTTAATTTGCAGGAACGGCACCAGGAACGGTAACTGCGAATGAAACGCACGCGGCATGTGCTTTTTGTATGCCAGCAAAGCGCTCATCAAAGCTTTTCGTGGTATCTGTTGCTTGAGCAATTGCAGCATTCAAAGAGCTAACAATCGTGTTTCGTACCGTAGCGGTCGCATCCCCTGCAAGGCCTGTATTTCGAAGCGTTTGAGCTGCGAGATTCGTAGCTCCAGCCCATCCACTAGCGGCAGAGATGAAGGCCCTATGTGCAATAGCATTACTGGCCGTTGCCGCGGGCGCTAAAACTGAACCTGCTACAAGGCCGCTCATGGATAGCCAGAAGGAGCTTGTCTCTTGTCGCTCTGCCTTGGCACCTAAGTGTGAGAGCACTTGGTTGCAGTCGTGTAGTACCCCGATGAGCCTCGCATCTAGTGCGGCATTTTGAGCATCCGTAAGCGCTAGTTCCGCTTCTGCGACTGCCTGACCTGTTCTTGTAAGGTCTGAGTCCGAACTCTTGGCTGCGAGCTGGGCTGAGTAGATCTGCTTCTTTGCATCCAACTGCGCAGTCAGTTCCCGGAACTCTGGTTTGGCTTGGGATTTGAATAGAGAAAGGGGAGCCGTTCCTGGCATGGAAGAGCAACTAGCGAGCCCAAAGGTCCACAGCACAAATACTAGTCGCATTGCGCTCCTCCTGATTCTTGCTTATCTGGGCATTTGGTACCCTTGATATACAGAGAAAGCTAGTCTGCCTATCCAGTCAGAACAAGCGGCATTTCCAGGTCGGAAGATTGTCCCGACATAAGGCAACGCGAAAGCTAGATGCGGGGAGATCACGCAGCGTTAAGCCAGCACCGACAAGCGCCCCAATAATTTCTAAGCGCTGCCATTTGGCTTTTTCTCACATCCGTTTTACGGATGAGAAGACTTGGGGCTACAGGTAGAAGTAGAGGCACCCCGGTGTTTGTTGCCCTGCAGTCTTGAGTGGTATCAATGACTGGCCTTCCTGCTCTGTGACGTGGAACCATCGGCTCTACTTGGAGTTAACAACTAAGCAGGCCCGTACGCTCACTCGCTCAGATTAGGGGGCTTTCAATCGATACTGCATGGTGCGTATTGTCAGATCAGTATATGTCGGACAGTTTGCATGTAGTCTCGAATCTTGGTCTCAACCCTTTCATCCACCCAAGTGTCAGGTCGACATCCCTGCGGGCATGGCATGCGCGGTGTTGTTCCAAATAGTCGGCAAACCAAGGGGCGCTCTGCGTAAACCTTGCACCCGTTCTGCCCCAAGTAAGGGCAATCCCAAACTCTTTCAGCAGCCGTTCGCTCTGCTTGGCTCACCTTTGGCAATCTCGCCGTCTCCACACTGGATGCCAGGATGGGGCCACAGCAGTCATGGCATCCCGGTATACAGTCGAAAGACGGAATTCGCGACCGGAAGAATCTAATTTGCTGGCTATGCATGTCCTGCAACCCAGCGCACCAAGCTGATTAACCCCGTAATGAGCAGCAAAGCAGCGACAATACCGCCAATCACAAAATGCTTGAGAGTCAGTCCATTTTTCTCGGTGTGATGGTTTTTAGTCCCACCAATACCGGTAAACATACAAAGAACTTTCTTAACGGCATGTAGAGTGAGGCGTAGGTGAGTCGATATTGTGGTCATGCCAGTCTTTCCGGTTCGATATATCGGGCTGCATAGGACTACCCGTCTTTTTTTGGGCTCACAGGCGTGCGACCTGCTGCATACAGGTCATCAAAGATGGGCATAGCGGCCAACAACGCGAGGCCGATGGCAAGTGGCACAGTAGCAATGAAGCCAAAGCGCTTAAAGCTCATGGCTCCCAAGATGCCACCGATGGCAAAGCTGAGTAGCAGGAGACTGTGTAGTTGAAGCTTGGCACGGTTGGCGCGAACGGCTTGTAGATGGTTATTTACCGCCCGGTTGTAGTACAGCAGCTTACCTAGTTCGATGCCAATGTCCGTCACAATACCGGTGATATGCGTTGTGCGAATTGTGGCACTTGATATCTTGGTAATTACGGCGTTCTGTAACCCCATGATGTAGCACAGCAGTAGTACCGTCGTGGGGGCGGCCAGTTCTCTAATGGCCGTCAGATAGCTGCCTGCTAAACCGAACAACAATAACAGCAACGCCTCTAGAAGCAGGCTTAACGCAAAACGACTTCTGAGGTGGCGACGGCCGGCCCAATTGGTTAGCAAGGCGGTTGTCGCCGCGCCAAGTACGAATGTAATCAGTGAGATAAAGGCTGCTGCAGCAATAGTCAATTGCCCCAAGGCCGCCGCGTCAGCCATCAAAGAGGCAATGCCAGTCATGTGGGATGTATATTGGCCAACTGCGAGGAAACCGCCGGCATTGGTCGCACCCGCAACGAACGCAAGGGCATATCCTAAATGGCGATCCGCCATTTGATTCCGTCGATGATCGGCAAGGCTCCTTAAGTAGTTAATCGGCATAGTGCCTCCGCAGATCCATTCTCAATCCGCCGGTAAGCTGTCGTTATGCCAAGTGCCCGTAAGGAAAAAAGCAGTGATCAAAGCCGCCAACTGACCCAAGTCGAGCAACAGCACCTGCTTTAAGACCTCAGCCCGATCGAACAGTGAACGACCAAGTCTTCGCACCTCTCGCCCTTTGATAGCGAATACCACTATGTTCCAGGTTTGCGGCACTCGAACCACCGCAATCTGTTCGTTGAAGACTCGCCGCATACGCTCAATCAACAGGGCGGACATTCGATCCCCGGCTGTCAGATTCACTGCCATAACGCCGCCATCAGTCAGCGCATCAAAGCATTGCTGATAGAACACCGAAGTACACAGTGATTGAGCTTGCCCATGCTCATTAAAGCCATCAACCAAGATGGCGTCATATCGCTCAGAGGACTGCGCAATATGGTTTGCCCCATCTCCATGAAGTATCTGGAGCCGCTCATCGTCTTTGGGAATCATGAAGTAGTCACGTAAAGCGATGACATCATCACGAATTTCCACTACATCCAGACGAACCTTGGGTAGCTGGCGATAACAGAACTTGACCAACGATCCGCCACCCAACCCGATCATGCACACTCGATCTGGCTCAGGACGAAACAGTAGGAATCCCATCATGGCGCGGGTGTAGCCGAGTACCAGATCATCCGGAGCATCCAGGCACATTCGACTTTGGACGACCGAGAGCTCAAAGTGCAGACTGACTGTACCGTCATGCTCAACAACAAACGGCTTCTCAGAGTGCTCCGCCGCCAGAATTCGCTCAAGAAAACTAGTGCCCGGGCAGCCTGGCGTCATACCTGATGCGTCCCGATGCTGAGATCGGTGGTGTAGAAGGCCAGCTCTTCGCTGATCTGCCAGCCGTGTTCAACGAGCATTAGACCCAGTTTGTGATTTTTGCGTGCTGTCGTCATGACAGCCCTGGGTATGCCAAATTTCTGTAGCCCTTGCAGGGCTCTGTTCAAGAGTTGCTCACCAATCCCTTGCCGCCGGTGCGTTGGCTCAACGACCAGATCATATATATAGCCCCGCAAAGAATCAGTGCTGCAAAGCACACAACCAATCACACGACTTGCATCGTCATATGCCACCCAGTTCATGAACGGGTTGCGTGCCAGGAACCGCCGCAAGTCATCTTGCGAAGCAAAATCTAGCTGAGCAGCCTCATCGCCCATTGTGGTCAACGCCTTACACGCGTCCCAATCACTGGCAGCCATTAACCGTAAATGTACGCCACTCACCTTCTTGCCTTTCTCTCACTACACATCAAGATGTGCATCAAATGTTAATCACATGATAATACAAATTGTCTATCAAGCTAAGTTGATGCACATAGAATGAAGGTTGCCATCGGACGAAAGGCTTACTGTGTTCAGCATTCTTGAGGCCAAGCAGGCAGGGTTATTCGGCAAGGGCAAATGGCTTACCAACGTCACCGCAGGATTGATAGTCGGTGTGGTAGCCCTTCCCTTGGCCATGGCCTTTGCAATTGCATCCGGAGCCCGTCCAGAGCAGGGGCTCTACACCGCGATCATCGGTGGATTTGCCGTATCGGTGTTTGGCGGTAGCCGAGTTCAAATTGCCGGTCCGACCGGTGCGTTTATCGCAATTCTCGCGGGGATCACTGCCAAGTACGGCATAGCAGGCCTGCAGTTGGCCACGCTGATGGCCGGCCTTATGCTAATCGTGCTAGGAATGACTCGGATGGGAGGCGTAATCCGCTTTATCCCTGCCCCAGTCGTCATCGGCTTCACGACGGGGATTGCGGTCATTATCTGGGTTGGGCAGTGGAAAGACTTTTTGGGCCTGACTGGGGTAGATGGTCTGCATTTTCATGAGCGGTTCATCAGCTCGCTGCGTGCATTACCGCACTTCGACCCCAATACGCTGGCCATTGGCACCCTCAGCCTGCTCCTGACGCTGTTCTCAAAACACATTCGTGGACTACGTCATGTGCCAGGGCCGCTCGTCGCGCTGGTTTGCGCCACATTGTTGCAGTGGTATTGCCAGATTCCTGGCGTGGCAACAATAGGTAGCGCTTTTGGTGGAATTCCTAGTGGCCTACCGCACTTCACGCTGCCGGCAATGAGTCCTGGTTTGATCATCCAGCTAATGGGGCCCGCGTTCACCATAGCCATGCTTGGTGCGATTGAATCTTTACTTTCGGCCGTAGTAGCCGATGGTATGGCGGGCACGCGCCACGATGCCAATCAAGAACTGATTGGACAGGGTATTGCCAATATCGTGGTACCGCTGTTTGGTGGATTCGCCGCAACTGGCGCAATTGCACGTACCGCGACGTCGATCCGCCATGGCGGAAGTAGCCCGCTTGCAGGCATCGTACATGTGCTTACCTTGGTCGCAATCCTGCTCTTCGCTGCCCCCTATGCGGCATCTATTCCGCTGGCGACCCTGGCAGCGATTCTGTTCGTAGTGGCATACAACATGAGCGAGCTACATCGCTTTAAGTTCGTGCTTCTACACGCACCTCGTGCCGATGCCGCGATTCTGCTGATTACCTTCGTGCTAACGGTGGCCGTTGATCTTGTCGTAGCGGTCAATATCGGCATGATCATGGCGATATTGCAGTTCCTGCGTCGGATGGTAGAAGCCGTCGAAGTACGGTCCATGACTAACGAGGACGTAAAGCATGAATTAGCCGAGCTTGGCTGGCAGAAGCTTCCGATGGGGCTGCTGGTATATGAGGTAGGCGGCCCGCTGTTCTTCGGAGCAGTGGAAACGCTTGAACATGCGCTACTACGAACATTGGATGCGAGGGGTGTACTGGTTCTGCGGCTGCGCAAAGTGCCGTTTATCGATATCACCGCATTACAGAGCTTGGTGGATGTCGTTCAAGAACTGCGGGGAAGGGGGATGGAAATAATGATTTGCGAAGCCAACCACCGGGTCCGGACGAAGCTGCGGAAAGCAGGGGTAATGGACGCGATGGGGGAAGAGAACTACCTGCAAGACTTCCTCCAAACACTGATAACCGCTCAGAAACGCTTATCGGCCCTTGCAGCCGAAACGCCTTCTTCAATCATTGGCAAGTGGTTGGAGGCCAGCAAGTCCTATCTTGAACATGCCGTGCACGGCGACAGGCATGACAAACCTCACTGAGCGCGCTTGGCCCCGGTGCTTTTACTCGCATACTCCACACCATGCTCCGCCAGGTAGTCGCGGATCAACTGGCGGACAACTTGGGAGGGGGTGAGATCTTGTGAGGCGCAGAGCGCTTCGAATGCCCGCTTCTTGTGTGGATCGATCAAGATCGTCAATCTTGCGGTCTTGTTTTCCATGATGACTATCATTCTAAAGTATTGGATGCGCATTATATGTGCATCCAATACTTGTGCGCGCCGACTCATGCCTCGTAAAGGTAGATATCAGAACGAGGCTCGATAGATTCGCTCTATGGCCAGTTCCGAGTCGCTTTGTCACTAACCGATCAAGTCAGCTTGAAGAGCGGCAGCCTCTTTTCTCTCAACACTAGATGGGTGCAGGAGAGTCTCGTCATGGAAGCATTTCTCAAGTCCTTTCTCAAGGACGTTGCTTATCCTGCGGTAGCTGGAAACCTGGCTTGGGCGTTTGTTACGCTAGCGATTGATTCCGGTGCCAAGATCGATGCGATACCTAGGTTAGGCGTACTTTTTGTTCTGACCATCTACTTTTCTGCAGAATGGTATCGGAGCAAGGAGATTGAAGTAAAAACAGTAGGCCTTTGGCTTGATCTACTGTTTGTCCTCTGTATGGTCTGGTTTGCGATAGGCACGCAAGCAAACAAGGGCAGCCCAGGCATTGCTCTGATCATTATCCTGCTGATAATTGGCCTGGGGCATCTCTTAGAGGTATGGCTGCCCGTAGGCCGGGGTAAGGGCAACACTCCACATGGGATAACCAGCCTTGTGGCCGCAGCAGTACTAGGTAGTGCTTGGTATGTAGACGGCTCCTGGAACTGGGCTCTTGCCCTCGTGGCAATTTGCGTCGTCTTAGCCGTCTGGGCGATTGTTCGGCAGGGAAAAACATAGTACGCATGCTTGATCGGAACCTGCGTGGCTTGCAATGTCAGGTTTTCAATCGCACCAAATTCAACGGATACGTACTATTCTTAGGGGGGAATATATAAGTTCTACCCAGTCAGATTAGCCGAGTGCCGGAAGCACAAAGACAAGCCTACCCTATGCTCATGTGGCGCCCTCGAAGACCAATAGGCCTAAGACCTAACGAGGGAGCTTAACTAAACCGCTAACCCAAAGCACACCAACGAGGATAGGTGCGCCGGGCTTTTGCTGGCAGTTGCAAGAATGCCATACGAAATCGTCCACACGATTGGCTCCTCCGTCTACTTTGTCTTCTTTGCCCTGTTTCTGTGGGTGAGCCGGATTCCAAGAACCAACCCCGGCGCCGGCTGGTGGGCTGCCGCCATGTTTTTCGCACTGGCCGCTCGCATGGTCCTCCTGCTGTTACTGCCGTATC
>Ga0224722_1002294_pt1 | contig 10224 bp, 5 predicted proteins | sample Balambano_FR1_Me_FD_161646 | JGI IMG/M metagenome (GOLD analysis project Ga0224722, IMG submission 161646) | Freshwater sediment microbial communities from Lake Towuti, South Sulawesi, Indonesia - Balambano_FR1_MetaG | ecosystem: Environmental > Aquatic > Freshwater > Lake > Sediment | place...
GTACGCCACCATCCGGTGCCGGGTTAAGCAGGGTGATGCGGCCAATCGAGGTTTGACCTCCGCTGACCACGTTGGGCGTGAGCGTGAGTGTAGCCAGCGTAACGGCATCCACAAACACGTTGCCCGAAACCTCGTCACCTACCGGCGATCCGTTCTCGAGAACGCTGGCGAAAGCCGTTCGGCGCGTGTTCACCGGTTCGATGGCCGTATCCAAGAAGAAACTCACCGATTCGGTGTCGATCGGCACATTGATCTCCAAGACCGGGACCTGATCCGAGGTCGAGGTGGCGCGGAACCGGTACCCAGGGGTGCCAGAATCGAGCCGTAAACGAACCGTCGTCGCAGCGCCGGTGCGGCCATCGAAGCGCAAAGTGCCCCGCGTGGTTTCTCCGCCGGCGATGCGCTGCGGATCGAACTGAAGCGAAGCGATCTTGACCGGACGCAGCGTGAGCACCTGGCTACGCGCCACACCCAGCAAGCTGGCCGTGATCTGCGGGAACCGGCTGGTGGCGACACCCGCCGTGTTGATCGGGAACACGATGCTTTGCTGACCTTGAGGCACCGTGACCGATCGACCGTTCGGGAACGCGACCAGCGACGGGGAGTCGGTCAACAGGTCGATCGTGACTCCACCGGCCGGCGCAGGAGCTTCCAGCGTGATTTGCCCGTTCACCTGGTTACCGCCCACCACTTCGGTCGGCGAGAGAGTGAGTTGGCGCAACCATGGCACGACCACCAACTGGGTGATGCGGAAGCTACCCAGATAGGTTGCCCGCACCTGAACCGGTGTGTTTGACGAAACCGGAGCCGTGTACACCGTAAACGGAACGGTCGTCGCCCCGCCCGGAACCGTCACTTCCAGGGTCGGCACACTGGCGGATGGCGAGAACGATGCGGCCGTAGGACGATCGAGTTGCAGCCGGACGATGGCGCCACCAATGGGTGCCGGTGCACTCAAGGTGACCAATCCCGCACTGGATGCGTTCAGGCCGCCCGGAACCGTTTGCGGCGTCAACGTCAGCGCCGAAATGCTGGGGAAGGCGATGCGCTGTCGAATCACGAAGCCATCGCGTTGGTTGGTCGTGCTGATCGTGGGGATCGGCGTGAAATTAACGTTGTTGTCGACCGGGTCGACGAACGGATAGAAGAGATCCAAGGCACCGTAAAGCACGCCACCCAGCCCGGTTGGCCCGAAGCCATCCGGATTGGCCTTGAAGGCCAGCTCGTTGATGAGCGTCGCCGGTAAGCGGGTTACGGTTTCGTAAACCGTTGGCACTCCGGTTGAACTGAACCGGAAGTACAGCCGGTAGTTATCCGTCCAGCCACACACCCACATGTCACCGAACGTGTCAACGTACGGACCGAACACTTGGTCGTCCAAAAGTCCGCCCAAGTACGAGCCGTAGATGAGGTCGCTTGCCGTGGCGTTGAGGACCAACACAAACCCCTCCATCGACGGAATTTCCGGCGTGGTGGGCGTTTCGTATGTCGGATCGAGAGCGTCTGGCGTGGTCGGAATTGTGGGCAGATCGATCAACTCCGACGGCTGATTGGGATCGCCCGGCTGTTGCCCCAACGTTTCGGGGAAGAGCACATTCGGGTGCAGGTTGCCCGTCACGTACGCGTTGCCTGCTTGGTCGACGCTGATGCCGGCCGTTTGCAGATTACCGACGGTTTGCAAGTTGGTGGAATACACCAAATTGGCTCCGTCCGGACTCAGCTTCGTCACCACTGCGACCCGACTCGAGCTGAATACCTCTCCGTAAACGCCGCGCGTTCGGGGGTAGTTGAACGAATCGGTAGTGCCCGTGATGTAGGCGTTGCCGGTCGAGTCGACCGCGATCGCCGTGCCGACGTTTCGCGTGACGCCCTGCATATCGAAGTCGATGCCGCCGACAAACTCATCGGCGTTACCACCAACGAGGACCGAATAGATCAGTCCTCCGTTTTGGTTGTACTTGCGGATAAAGAGGTCCGTATTGCGCAACAGGCGGCTTCCTTCGAAGCTACCGGCCGTCGTGCGGAACAAGCCTGGATCAAGCGACGTGTCGGCATTGCCCGGGCCTGAGACATGCCCCGCAATATAGAGGGCTCCGGACCGATCCAAGGCGGCACCGCCGAGTGTGATCGGCGCCGTATCCGTCATGTACGAGCCCGAAGTGGTCACAAAGCCGCCATTCACGTAGGTTTGGCGAACGATGTACGCGGCGTCCTCGTTAGGCACCGGGCCGGCAATCTGATCGATCGCGCCCGAGGTGTTGCCGACAAACGCCAGCTGCACCGGGTCCGTAGGTTCCGGATTGTCTTTCGGAACGATGGCGAAGCCCGCCAAGCGCTCGTCGAAATCGCCACCGATGGTTGTCTCCACCGTGGGCAGGGGGTTCAGCAGGTTGCCGTCTTTCGCAAACCGAATGGCAAAGATATCGGGACTCTTGGTGGTTGCGTAAACCGGGCGAGGCCCCATGTTTTGGAACAACGTCATCGGGTCGCGATTACCCGCCAGGGCGTTGACCAGCGTAATCACCATTCGGTTGTTCGGCAGAGTCGAATTTGGATTCGGCTCGGCATCCACAACGGCGTTTCCGGCCAACGTAAAGTGCCCGTTCACCCCCGCTGCAAACTGAGCCGGATTGGCGTTCCAAGGGATTCCCCCGCTGAAGAAGTCTTGGAAATCGATGAAGAAATTGCCGGAGATCGGCTTGGAAAAGCTGCCGTCGTGGCCGATTGCCCAACGCGTCGTGCGCACCACGCCAATCGTTCCGCCGGTCAGGTTCGCGTTGTCGATGGTCAGCGCGGGCAATTCACCGGTCAGGCTGGTTGCGAACGTGACCAGCATAGGCCGAAATCCGCCGCCGATACTTCGGACCCTAACGTTGCCGGTTCCGATGGTGCTCAGAGCTTCGAGGGCATCTTCGACCTGGGCGGCCGAAGCGGCAAAGCTTAGAGCGGGCGTCGTTTGGCCCCGGAACGTAATCGTATACGTGCCCCCCTGGGGGTTGCCGCTCAAGATTTGGGCTTGACCGATGGGCCGCCGCTTGATGAGGAATCCACCGGACAGATTCGTGCTATCGACCAAGAGGCGTAGGCCGAACTGAGGCTGAAGCGCGATGCGGTAGGTAGCGCCCGTCGCCAAATTGCCGGCGGTGGTCTGCGTCACGGAGGCGGAGCCCGCACCCAGAAGTTCGTTGAGGGCCGCCGCTACGTCGCTCGGCGGCGCATTCCAGCGAATCGGGCGCGTGCGTTGCGTGCCGTAGGTCAGGCGGAACGAGCCATCGTTGGGCACGTTCACCCCGCTGGTCGTCATGCTCAAAAATTCAACGTGGGGCCGCGTGTTACCGGGGAAATCCGAGGAGTTGGTCTTGCCCGCCACCCAAACGTTGCCGAAAGGATCGAGCGAGATAAAGTGCGGCTCGTCGTCCAGCGCGCCACCAAAGAGCGCCGCGTAATCGTGGTTGTAAGCGTCGCCTTGGAGCTTGGTAACGAACGCATCCCATCCGCCCTTCAGGTTGAAGCCGTAGGGACCAAACACGGACGGGAACATGGAAGCGCGGGTGCGCCCCGTGAGATAAACGCCGCCATCGATGTCACTCACCACGGCGCGAACCTCGTCCATTCCGTTGTCGCCGCCGTAGTAGGTGCCGTAAATCAGCGGGTCGATGACCAGTTCTCGCGAGGCATCGTAGCGGCCGAGGTGAAAGCCAACGGTGCCATCGGCGTGCTTCTTGAACGCGACATCCACCGGCTTTCGCGCGCCATCCACCACTTGGTAAGCGGCCAAGTCGCCCTGCTTTCGCTCACCGATCGACGTGTTGAGCACAAGCTCGCCCTTCGGATTGACCTTGACGTCGCCAATGCCGCGGAACTTCATGCGAACGGCGGCCGGATCGGCGCCCGCCCGAACGATGAAGTCGTAGCGCGGAGCCCGCTTATCGAAATAGGTGCGGAGGTCGACGCCCGGATAGATGCCCTTGCTCCAAATTTCGGAGAAGGAGCGCGCCTTGGCTTTGGATCGCTGCCTCCCCGCCAAAAAGTCGGTGCGACCCGGCTGGGGCAGGTCGGCGACCACGCGCGGAAGAGTGCCTCCCACAAACTCCAAGCCCACAACATGGCCCTCAAAGCCACTGTCGCCTCCTTTCAGGGCCGGCTTGAAGTAATCGAACGTGAGGCCCTTTTGGGTAACCCACAGATCCACGCCCGCACTCTTGGCCAAATAGCGCGCCGAAGCGGGCCATTGGCCTTGGTTTTCCGTGAACTTGGGCTCGTTCAGCTTGGCTTTCGCCCGACGCATTTGGTTCTCGTCGGGCTTTTGACCATTGACGACCGGTTGAGGATTGGCGAATGCCACCCCCACCGTCGCCGCAAGTAACCCAACAAGGGCTCGACTAAGCAGGCAGGTTCGATTCAAAAACACTAGTGCAGCACCTCACAACCCTCCGCCGGCCCCGCCCACAAAAACCCCGTCTTCTGGCGCGAATCCGATCGGGTCCGGCCGGAGCCGGTCCCAGGTCGGACCCATTATATACGCATCAGATTCGTTTGTCAGGCGTGCCGAATCCACCGGATAGACGCAATCGCGTCCCGATTTGGTGCGGCTACACCACCGGAAACACGCGGAGGCTGCGGTAGGTGACCGGTCCGTGGTCGCCTTGGATGAGGATCGGGCCGTAATCTCCCTCGCGGCTGTCGAGCGCGCCACCGGTGATGCCGGGAATCTCCTGCCGGTCGATGACCAGTTCCCCGTTCAGGACCACATTCACCACATTGCCGATGAGCGTGATCTCGGCCGTGTTCCACTCGCCGGCCGGACGAATCGCGTTGACCGTGGGCGCCAAGAAGCCGTAGATTGCGGCGCTGCCCCCCACTTGAGGCGGCTGACCGTGGTCATCCAGAACCTGATATTCGTAACGTCCACGAAGGTAAATCCCGCTGTTGGAACCGGTTGGATAGGAGTATTCGGCCACCAATTTGAAATCCTTGAATTGGGCCGCCGAAACGAGATCGCTTCCCACGCCGCGGTTCTCGAGCCCGTCGATGTGCGCCACCCAGAAACTCTCGCGTTCGGGCCAGCGCACGCGCCAGCCATCTAGCGAATCATTTACCAGTTCGACGGGTTCGCCGAAATTTGGCTCCAGCGGATAGGTCGCCCAGTCGGGCGCCCGACGCCCGGCAAACGGCACCCACTGCAGTTCGCTATTCAGGAACCGGCCGCTCAACAATCCCGATACCAACTCCGCCTCGAACTGTAGTTCGGTGTCGTCTTTTCGCCCCTCGTACTGCTTGGGAAGCGACCATTTCACGCGGTCGCCGTCGTACTCCACGTGGCGAATCGGGCGCGAGCTTCCCACTTCGCCCACGAATCGCCCTCCCGATTCGGTGAGCTCGACCCAACTCGGATAGTCGTAACGAACATCATGCACAACGAGGTCCCAACGGCCCTGCAACATCGTTCCGAGTATGGCTAGATTGCGCCGCTAATCGTTGAGCCAACGCACGCTGCCATCGGCGTACGCGACGGCTCTTCCGCCCGGCCCCGCAATATAGCCAAGAACCGTCGTCGTGGGGTTTTGGACCTTCGATAGGTCGGCTCCCCCCAACACCAGCACAAACCCGGCCATGGTATCCCGGTTCCTGACGTAGGGGTAAATCTGATCCTGGAAATTGCCGAAGGGCGGTGTGTTTTCGTTGTTGTCGGCGGCGTACATAAGGATCGCCAACGCCGTTTGCTTGGCGTTGCTTATCAGGCGGGTCTTTTCCATGGCCCGCATTTGGTCTTCGTAGAGCTTGAGATCGACCGGCATGACGCGGCTGACCACCGGAATGCCCCGACTCACGTAAAGCAACCACTTTCCGTCCGGGCTCATCTGCGCAAATCGTCCGTCGGTGCTGACAATGGCCGTGCCTTTGTCGTCCTCCTGCGAATTGGCGTGCGCATCCTGCAGGACGACCATATTGAAGGTGCCCGAACCCCGCGGCAAGGGCACCGGTACCGTACCCGCCGTAATATCGAATACGGTCGACGGGGGTTCGTCCCAAGTTTCGGGGTCTTCGGTTACGGGAACGAGCCGTCCGGTGGCCATGTCCAGCTTCGCCATGGTCGGAGCCGGTCGCCCCGCGGGCGCCAAGCCGGCGCGGACGTACAAGACCGGTTGACCACTAGTGTCCCAAGTGACCGTATCGAGCGCCCCCGGCAAGGGTATTGCGTTGCTCAACCGACTATCGGGCGTGAGGATTCGCAGGGTCGTCTCGCCGATTCCGATCAGCGCGAACGGGGCCGCCGGTGAACTGAATACCCTTATCGGTTCATTTACCTGGAGTAAGTTCTGTCCGGTCCCGCCCCGATAGACCGCATAGAGTAAGTAATCGGGCCGTTCTTGATCGGACTTCGTTGCGGTGACGAGGGCCAATCCGCCCCCGACCAACCAATCGACTTCGCTCACCCGAACCTCGATGGGAAGGCGAACGGCCACCGTGAGCCGACGATTGGTCACGTCGTAAAGGGAAACTTCCGTTTGTTCGGAGCCGCGATTTTCGGTGGGCGGGGCGGCAATGTTCACGGTCGCCCAATTGATGGCGGTGCGCACCGAAAGCACGAACCGGCTGTCCGGAGACCACACTGCTCGGCTCGTGAGGCCGCCTCCGGCCGGGTTCGGCGGAGACACAAAGTACGCCTTGTTTTTTACCCGTACAATGGCTTGGTCCTCTTGCTGCGCCATCGCGCCAGAGGCCGCTACCAAAGCAACGGTTAATGGCAGTAAGCGCGTCAGAATCCCTCCAATTTAGGCAACGTAAGGCGAGTACCCGGCTTCAGGCCCAAGCGCGCCGCCGTGCCCTGCTTCAATTCAATGACGTAGCGAAAGGCTCCGGCCGTTGGCACATTTACCTCGCTCAGAGGAACTCCCTTTCCGATATTGAGCACGCGCCCGTCATCGGCCACAAAGATGATGTCGAGCGGGACCAGCGTGTTCTGCATCCAAAAGCCCCGTGGCATTCCGCCCGCCGCCACAGCCGGTTGCACCTGCGGGAAGATGAAGATCATCCCCTGGTCATCGGCCACCTCGTTGGGCTTTAGCCACATCATGCCTTCTTGGCGCTTGCTGTCTGTATCCATCAGCCAAAGGCGGAACGGCTGGCCCGCCAACCGGACGGTCTCCGTGGCGAGGGTTGCCCCCGGATGAATGCGCGGCGACTCGGCGGATGACGGAGTCTGCGCCACCTGCTCCACGGGAACCGCCGGTGCGGAGACCGGCTCCGGTGGCTTGACGGAGACTTGGGCCAAGTCGTCCGGTTTCGCACACCCCAAAAGCAGTGCGCCCGATAACAATGCCCCGACGAAAATCGCGCGATTTGCCATGGCTTATAGGTTTATTCTAAGGCGTGTTTCCCCTCAAGTGGGTCGAATGGCCACGCTCAAAAGCCGCAATGGCCGGCTCATAGCGCATTGTCGTTCCGATGAGATCCAAGCCTTGCATCAGGGCGTTGCGCGTTGCCTCGGCAATGGTGAACGTGATCGTGACTTCACCGGCCGTGATCGTGAGGTCATCCAAACTGATCGTCGCCTCTTGCCCCGATCCCAGACGTGCGAGGGAAAGGTGGTCGGGTGCGTCGAGCTCGACCAGCAAAAAGCCGCAGTTCGCCGCGTTACTGCGAAAAATATCGCTGAACCCCGGGCTCTCGGCTTCCCGGCGCGCAATCACGGCTTGAAAGCCGGCTTGCTGCAACGCCCAAACGGCATGCTCGCGCGACGATCCGCAACCGAAGTTGGTGCCCGCCACCAAAATGTTCGCGCCTTGGGCCTCGGGTGCATCCAAAGGAAAACCGTCGCCCCGTACGTCCGAGAAAAGCAACTCGCCGTAGCCCGCTCGCTCCACGCGGCTCAAGTACCGCGCCGGAATGATGCGGTCGGTATCCACATGGTCTTGGTCCAAAACGGCAATTCGGCCCCTCACCGTTCGAATCGGTTCCACGGCACCATTGAACCCGAGCGCGCATAATCGCATCCATGCCTCAACCCGACTTGGCCGAGTTTCTTTCCGGGAATCCGGAGGAGCGAGGCTTGGTGTGGGAGGACGTTCTGGGCGACCTGGAAACGCCGGTTAGCGTCTATTGGCGCCTTGCCTTCGACCAGCCGTACAGCTTCCTCTTGGAGAGCGTGACGGGGGGCGAGAAGGTGGCTCGGTACTCCTTTATCGGCGTCCGCCCGGTCGAGGTGTTCCGCGCGAAAGACGGTCGCGCAACTCGAGAAACGGCGGAGAGCAACGAAACCCTGCCCTTCGCGCCGGGCATGGGGGGTCTTGAGTACCTGCGCGATCGCGTGCTGCAAAAGCCCGTATCGCATGTCGAAGGGATGCCGCCGTTCACCGGCGGCGCCGTTGGCATGATGGCGTACGACTTGGTGCGTAATTTCGAAGAATTGCCTTCCCTCACGCGCGACGATTTACACCTGCCCGACGTGGCGATGATGATCTGCGACACGGTCGTGGCGATCGATCACGCGAAGAACATCATTCGAATATTGGTGAGTGCACCCCGAACGCCTGAGGGTTACCAAAAAGCCGAATCGGAAATTGCGTGGGTCAAGGAGAGACTATCCGGTGAGAGGCCGGCTCTGCCCGCCGGCCGCTACGAGCCCCACGAACCGGAATCGAACGTCACCCAGACCGAGTTCGAGACGATGGTCCGCCGGATGCGGGAGTACCTTGCCCAAGGGGACGGGCTTCAGTTTGTGCCTTCTCAGCGCTTCCAAGTGCCGGTGTACGCCCACCCACTTACCATCTACCGGGCCTTGCGACGCATCAACCCGAGCCCGTACATGTTCCTGCTCCGGTTTGGGGATTTCGACACCGTCGGGGCATCGCCGGAGGTTTTGGTGGCCCTGCACGGTCGGGCCGCTCGCGTCCGGCCGATCGCGGGAACCCGGTGGCGCGGGGCGAACGCCGCCGAAGACAACCAACTGGCCAAGGAACTCGCCGCCGATCAAAAGGAGCGCGCCGAGCATGTGATGCTAGTCGATTTGGGGCGGAACGATCTCGGCCGAGTGTGCGAGTACGGAAGCGTTCAGGTGGATGACCTCATGGTGATCGAACGCTATAGCCACGTGATGCACATGGTGAGCGAGGTCACCGGCACCCTTCGACCCGAGCTGGATGCCTTGGATCTCCTACGGGCGACCTTCCCAGCGGGAACCGTCAGCGGCGCGCCGAAGGTGCGTGCGATGGAGATTATCGAAGAGTTAGAGCCCACCCGTCGGGGACTGTACGCGGGAGCGGTGGGCTACTTGGGCTTTAGCGGCGACCTTGATTCGTGCATCGCTCTGCGCACCATCCTCATCAAAGATGGTATCGCCTATGTCCAGGCCGGAAGCGGCATCGTGTTTGATTCCGACCCAACGCTGGAATACAACGAATCGTGCAACAAGGCGCGCGCGGCCCTCAGCGCGCTCGGTCAAGCCGAACAAGGACTCAACTGAGCCCCATTTCCCGCACGACCTTTGCGTGCATTTCGCGGTCGTAACGATCCATGCGCTCCGCTCGCGCCGCCTCTTGCGCGGCTTCTTGCGTCAATCCTTGCTCGGTTAACAGGGTCCGCAGCAAACCAGCGTAGAGGGCGCGTTCCGGATCGAGGTCGCCGGCCAATCGCACGGCCTTGATCGCACGCTCCGGCTCTCCCTTTCGCCAAAAAGCAACCGCCACTCGCATCAGATAGTGATCATCGCCGGGGCTGAGCTCGATGGCGGCGCGGTAGAACGGCACCGCCTCGGGCCAGCGCTCAGCTTCGCTCAAGATCTCCGCCATCAAAAAGTGATAGTAGGCTTCGTCCGGCTTGTGCTGAATGGCGGCTTCCAGGGCGCGCAGCGCCTTCTTGCGTTCGCCCATGTCGCGCAGCATTTCGGCCAGCTTCACGTAATTGTAGGAGTTATTAGGTTCAAGCGCGATGGCGCGGTCCAATTCGGCCAGCGCCTCGCGGTACCGGCCCGAACGGCGAAAGAGCTCGGATAATCCGATGTGCGGGTCGGCGGAATCGTGCGATTGCAGAACCCGCATGTACTGCCGAAAAGCCTGTGGCGCTTCGTCGCGGACGCTGTGGGCGGCGGCTAGATCAAGCTTCGCCTCGACGTTGTTGCCTCCGGATTGGTGCGCGGCCCGTTCAAAATGGCGGATCGCCGCCTCGAAGTTCCCCGCCGTCATCTGTTCCCGGCCATACCGCAAGCTTTCTTCCGCCGTCGCC
>Ga0224722_1002295_pt1 | contig 10222 bp, 9 predicted proteins | sample Balambano_FR1_Me_FD_161646 | JGI IMG/M metagenome (GOLD analysis project Ga0224722, IMG submission 161646) | Freshwater sediment microbial communities from Lake Towuti, South Sulawesi, Indonesia - Balambano_FR1_MetaG | ecosystem: Environmental > Aquatic > Freshwater > Lake > Sediment | place...
CAACCGCCACCTGTCGGAACTCTTCGATCATGTCGAGTGTCAGACTTGGCTTGCCGGGGCGATCCACATGGATGAACCCGCCAAATGGATCCAGCCCCGCCAGAACCAGAACGCGCTCGATTTGCCCGTAGAGAATGCCATAACCATAATTGAGCAGTTGATTGATCGGGTCGCCTGCCCCGCGCCCTTCACGCCCCGTCCAGCCATATTCGGCGGGTAGGATCGGCGCGACAGCGTTCCAGTAACGGGCAGAGGCGTTCCCTTCCGCCGCCAGAATACCCCCGCGTAAAGCGTCCACCGTCGTTGGCTTGAGACGATCCAGCCATGCCACATGATCCAGCACCTCATCAGCGGCATAGCGCAATGCTTCGCCCGCCGGTGTTTCCTGGCGTGATTTGGACAGATATTTGAGCGTAGTCGCCATATTCTGAATTTTGCCTTCGGCGAATCGCAGCGCCAGATAGCCACCGCGTTCATCGTCGAAGGCGCGTATCTGTTCGCGGCGCGTCAGCACCGTTCCCATCAAGCCGCCGGAATAAACCGCCGCGTAGGGAACACCGAGCGAATCGATGAAAAAGACGGGAATACCGCGCTCACAGCAGGCTTCCAGTGCATCTGCCGAAATGCTCACGCCGCGATTCAGCACATACACCGCTTCCAGGTGAAGTAGCGGTGCCTGCTGCAAGGTTTGTCCCTTGTGCGTGACTTTCAGTCGTTCGCTGTATTTACCGACATGAGAACCAAAGTGATCGGCGATCAGGTGTGGAATGATGGGCATGTGAACCTCCATAATGAGTCTCACTCTCATCATAGAGGGATACCTTTGCAAGTGCTGCAATCATGCCGGATCGAGTTTCGTCAACACACAATTCGATACCAGCCATTGCCTTTGACTGCATCCTTGCCGATATGCAGGCTTTGCCCCCAGAGCAGCCATTCTCGAAGCGGGGTGACATCGCCCTCCCAGCGTATTGTGCCGACGAAACCGCTGATCGGCGTCGCTCGTCCCTGCCGCTTGCTGCCGCTGAACACTTCCACCCACGACACCTCATGATAGGCGGTGTGCAGCCCGTCGGCGCATTTCACCATCTGCGCGGCAGCCGCTTTCCATATATCGCTCGTTATCGGCGTGTCGCTGTCGCCATAATACGTTGCCAGGTTTTGACAGCGTTCCATGAGCCGCGCGATCAGAATGGCAGGATCGGGACTTTTCACCAGTTTGCCCTCGGCGGTCAGGCGTGTCGGCGTCAGGAAGTGCAGGGTGATTCTATCCGTCCGTAGTTCAGCCGCTTTTTCAGCAATCCTTACAGCATTCACCGCCAGCGTCGGTGTGTACACCGTTTGCCCATCCATCAGCAGCCGTTGTGCATCCCACAACGGATTGGTTTCATGCACTGCCTGTAGCCGAAAACGACCACGACCTTTGCCGACACCCTGCTTCCCCATCCATTCGACTGCCCGCACGATGTAGGGAATCAAGTCGCGGGCTTTGCCAACAAGTGACACGCCAAAGGTCATCGCTTCGCCTTGCAGGTAAGACTGTTTTTCAGGCGGTTGAATGGTCAGCGGACGTGAGACATCGCGCCCGCGCTGATGGATCGGGTCTTCAAGCGCCATGAGCCAGCACACAGGGCAGGTGTTCAGATGGTCGGCTGATGTGGCGCAGAACGACTCACTGCAAAAATGATCCGCCAGCGCGTGATATAACGCGCCGCGCAATGCCGCGCCGGGCTGCTCGGAAAAGGAGAGCCATTCGGCGGGGCGCACGGTGAAGCGCAAGTGCTGGACGCTCATGCCGTGCATGAGTTCCGCCGCCGAACCTACACCGTCGGCAGAGGGGGTGATGGTGTGATCGGTCATGGTTCATCGTCTCCACCAAGCTGACTGTTCAGGTCAAGTCCAAATTCTTCCGTATAAGGGGTCGTGACCTGAAAAAAGAACTGGTTTTCTTCCTTTTCGCGGACCTGACTTTTGTTTTTCAACTGCCACAGCTGATTCCAGCCGACGTTAACAAGATACTGACTGGCGCTCAGATAGCCTTCACGCTCAACCGTTTGCTCCCACTCGACATAACAGGCAGTCGGTAATACGTCTATGCCATCGAACATCTCGTAGAACTTCTTCTCCAGCACATCGCTTGGCGACTGATACGGAACGATATTTCTCAGACTTTCCTCAATGTCGCGTACCTTCGCCGCATAAACGCTTTCCCACTCGTCGCGGATATCGCCCTGATAAATCTCGTTCAGCATGTGCGTAACCAGTCCTTCATCTATCGGTTGATCGGTGCAGTAGCTTGCTAACACTTGCAAACTGCGCCCGACAATCGCTGGATCATAGGGACGCGGCTCAGTATCACTGAGCGGCTGTGTAAATACATTCACGGGGCATAACTGCCGCGTTTCACGTCCCCGATTGACGCGCCCGAAGCGCTGCAAGAGCGCTTCCAGTGGTGCGGGATCGGTATACAGAACATCCAGATCAATATTCAGGCTGACCTCGAGAACCTGGGTCGCCACAATGATCAGCGGTTGCCGATCTGTGACTCCCACGCCGACGCGCCGCGCAAGCTGTTCCTCTTTGTCACGTCGATCCCTGCCGTTAAAACGACCGTGCAGCAACAGCACAGACTCACGCGGGTCAAGACCCTGGTCGTTGAAACGATCTTTCAGGCTGAGATAAACGGCTTGCGCCCGTTTGACGGTATTACAGCACACCAGCACAGATCGCCCCGCCTGCCAATCCGCAAACGGAATCTCCGTCTGCTCGGTCAGATCGGCATCACGCAGATGGACGATATGCCGCTGAGAAGCGTGAAAGGTCGCTGCTGTCGCCACAATGGGTGTCTCGATAGCGAGCGCCTGCTTCACTTTTTCCTGCACCATCGGCGGGAGTGTCGCCGTCATGACGAGAAAGCGGGCATGATACTGTTCCCGCAGCCATTTCATGGTCGTGATAATCAGGGCAAGCCGTCCGGCATCGTAGGCGTGAATTTCATCGAAGATGAACAGCGCGTCGGTGTAATCCACCATCAACGGTTCATAGCCGCGCAGTTGAAACGCCGCTTTGAGCATCTGATACGGGCTGAACACCTGAACTGGATAGAAATTCAGGCGAACGCGATCTCGTTTCGCCTTCGCTTCGCTAATAGCGCTGCGTGGATTTTCCGCGCCGCCGTCGGCATCCATCAAATCGCGGTAATATTTCAGAGTGGCGCGGCTGTGCTGCACCGTGACCGTATCCGGCGTGTCATTAAAGAAGTCATTTTTTAGCCGCTGTTCCATCGCGTTCATACTCGCCTGATAGGGCAGGGTATAGAAGAGGCGTGAGGTTGGGCGCAGCCCGTGCTGATGGGCTGCCCACATCAATGCGGCTTCGGTTTTGCCGCTGCCTGTCGGCGCGATCAGCAGTGCCGACCCCTCTGGCTGATGCACAATTTCGCGCTGGTGCTCGTTGGCTGCGCGACCTTTTTTGTGCAGGGAGTGTTCCGCCTGTTCTCTCGTAAGAACGAACGGTGGGAACGGATCGGTTCCTGCCGACGCTGCGTGATCGGCGGTGAGGATTAGTCCGCGATAATGCAAATCACGAATAATCGCATCATCCTCGACCAAACGATCTTCTCGATCAACGTAGTAGGTAGAGAAATCGCCTAAACAGCGGCGAATTGACTCGCCAGTGATCGGGACAGGGTTTACCTGAATGGGTTGAATATCGCTTTCGGCAAAACCAAGCGCCCGTGCCCACTGGACGCCGAATGTTTCCAGCCATGTCCACAGCCGCATCGTCACAACATTCTCAAGCTGCCCTGCAAGAAAGTTTGTTCGCCTCTCCTGATGCGCGTCTGGATGTTGTGTGCCGTAACGCAGACTGATAACGCGATCTATTCGATTGCTTTCCGGGTCTGCACCAAAATCGCGATGATGGGCGATGACGACGGCAATTACAGGCAGCCTATCCGGATGACCCGCTGGAAAAAGGTGATCGCAAAATGCCAGAGACAGCACTTCGTGACGGTGGCGCTCCCGCGACCACTCATTTTCCAGTTTTGGTATTCGCAGCCGTTCCTGAAACTCGCGTGCGGCTTTACCGAAATCATGAAGAAAGCAGCCCCAATACAGTCGCTGCCATAAGCGTGAATCGTCCAGAACTGCCGGAAGATTTGGGCGCAGGCGATATTGATCTGCCAGACGGCTCAATACAGCCCAGGTATGCTCCACAAGCGTGTCGCCGCCGTTGTCAACGCTTTTCGCCAGCAGATCATTCAGCGCATCTGGATGCAATCCAGCAGGAATTGGGTGCTTTACTGCCATGAGTGCCAGACAACTCCGCGAAAAATTCCCGGCTCGTAGGGATGCGGCTCAGATGAGTCGATCATCATTTCAAACGATGGCGCACCAACATTAAACGTTTGCGCCTTCGGGTACAGGGGCGGTTTGTCGCTATGCGGTAGCACGGCATATTGCTCCCACGCCGGTGAGCGATTCTCATCTACAAAACGCGGCATTGTCACGGCGTAAAAGCGCCCACCGATGAATGGGGCATCTTCCAGCAACAGCAGTGTGCCATCGAAATATGCCTGCGACGCCGGAACCAGGTCAATCACCTCTATGCTGGTATACGTCATTAAATCCTGCGCCCGCCCCAGGGCAACCGCGTAATGCGGCTGGCGAAAATACCCCTCCAGAGTGAGATCATCGAGATACAACGTCAGGCGTGGACGGAACAACTGCTCGCGGTTGAATGGATTCATCTTCGCTTCTTTACCAAAGAAATGCAGATGTTCGTAATCCATAAACTTCGCTTCATACTGAAAGTGGAAGGCAAAACGTGTACGCTTTGGATCGAAGTAATCGCCAACCGCGCTGCAAATATGCCCATACACCGTAGCGGGGGGTGGCATTTCAAAGGTCGGATGCACCCCTTGAACAAAGTGAGGGTAACGGAAGGACGTTGTGAGTCCTTCCGCGACGATCTTCAGCGCCTGCATGACTAATCGAACCAGTCCGTATGCTCGGCGAGGTCGTGCGCCAGCATGTCAAATGCTTGGCGTGGATGAAATGTATTCAAGCCAAGATCGTTTAACACGCTTTGAGAGCTATCCATAAATCCTTCTACACGCCCGACATATACACCAGAAATGAAATCATCGCCTAGTGAGTTAAACGCCTGTTTCAACGACTCGGCGTGTACCTGTGGCTTCTGATCACTATCAACATGAATGCTGTGTCCGAACGGATGGTTGCCCCCGCGTGTCACCGCCATGATCACGAACGCGGGCGTAATATCCGTATAGTGAAGCGCCTGTTTCGCACCCCCTTCAATACGCCCCATCGCCCTTACTAGCACCTGTACGCGGCGTACCCGTTCCGTAATCGGCAGGCGATACGCTTTCAAATCCGGCACGTATTGCAGATTTTGCGCCGTCGCCTTTTTGATGGATTCTTCGCCCAGATTTTGAAAACCTGACCGTATCTGATTGGTGAATGTGCCTACTGATCGTAAATCAATCGAGAACAAACCCTGCAAACTGGTGCGATAAAACTGATGCTGATGCAGAATTACGCCTTCCTTATCACCCGTTTCTTTCTCCACACGCGCCATCACACCAAAGTCGCTTATGATGGCGGCGGGCGCAACGGATACCAATGTGCTAGTGCGGAACGGCGACACGCGGGTGATTGTTTCTTCTTTAACAGCACGCATGTACCCAAACAGATCATCGTCGGCGAAGTCAATTGGGTCGCCTGCGGTGTACGCCTGTTGTTTGCCTCCTTTGGGCTGGGTGATCGGCGAGGATGTCCATTCATGGGAGAAATATTTGTCCAGGCTGGTACGCAGCCAGTAACGATATGCCTGCGCCGAAGCATACGGAAATTCCTGCCGTCCCACGCGAATCGTTTTCACCCGCGCCTCGATATTGTCTGCCTCACCGTTATTTAATGCCGACGCGGGCGCGTCGATGAGAAACAAACCAGTGATGAATGCCATTATGCGTTCTCCTTTTCTTCAAAGTCTTGCAGCTCAGTGGTGTCTTCTTCTAATTCGCTGAGGTCAATATTGGCTTGATGCAGGTTTTCCAACATACGAATGGCGATGAGGTCACTTGCCAATTTCCATTGGCTGTAGCGCTCACTGGGATGTTCAAACGCGGCGATAAAATCGTCGTAGGTGAACAGCACGGTATCGGTACCTTTCTTGTACATTTTCTCCGCCGCCGACTTGATTTCCCCGCGTAAAACGGTGTAATTTTTGGCGCGAGAGAACTTGTAAAAAAAACTCAGCGGCTGATTTTCGTAGTTCAGCGCGTATTCCGTCATCAGGTCACCCAGGCGGCGGTATACATCAATCCGTTCTTGTTCCATCAGGAGTATCTCCTCTAAAAAAATAGCGATGAGCTGCCAGTTACGAACGGTCTTTAACAACTTGAGGAAACGTCTTGTGCTGGTATACGCTGGCAGATTGAACAATTCCTCATACACAAAATTGCGGCGCGAATTAGCGATGCGGCTGTCGTCATCCGACTCCAGTTCTCCTTTCTTGCCGCGCTGCCAACCGAGAAAAACAGCCCGATTCCAACTATCAGAGGCTTCCAGTAGTACCCGATTGATGAAACTCATCACAGTATGATCCAGGCGAAGGATGGTCATTTCAGCGCTTGCGCCATAATTGGTAAAGTAGTAACCGGTGATGTAATCAAGGCTTGCGCCGCGATTAGCAATGTTTTGGCGGGCATTGATGACCTGCGTGACGTAACGCAGCCGCGCTCGCCCGCCAAAATCGGGAAATTTGCCTGGTTCATCCGCTGGAAGCATACTGAGCGCTTGCTCATTCAGCTTATAAATATTGCGTACCAGCGGCAGCTGCAAGTTCGATGCGCCAGGTTCAGCCGTCTGCTGGTGAAATCCCAACAATCTGCCTCCACATTTGAGGCAACCTAAAGGAAGCGCATGAAGTGCCAAAAGCGCCAAGCCACTGACAGGTAGCCCATCTCGTCCCATCCCCGAAAAATTGCTGATGCGTTCACCATTCAGGAGTGGAACGTGCTGGCGATATGCCCGTTCCACTGCCGCGAGTTCCTGAAAAAATACACAGCGTTCCTCACCATCGGCAGCAGCATGATCTCTTGAAAAGGCGAACAGATACCGATCTGCATAAGCTTCACGTTGTTCCTGAGACATACTCGGTTGTGTAAAATGAGAATTGGTGAACACGGTGGAAATATAATTTCGCGCTCCGTTATGCGAGCTGTACCAATACGTCAACCGTTCGGCGTCATGCTGAAGATCACTCTGGCTTAGGGCTTCAATAGTTCGCACACCCGCCAGTGCCGCCAAGGTTGCCAAACCAATGTCTATAAATGGATGACCGGTTAAGCGCATGCGACTCACAAGTTTTCTCCTTCCTCAACATATTCCGGGTAATCATCCTTCCAACTTTGCACTGGATGGTCCTCCTCATACTGTGCCAGTGCGCTGCGTAAATCGGCGATGATCTGCTCGCGCAGCTGCGGCGGGTTGATCACGATCACCTCGTCTCCCCAGCCACGCACCCACGACAGAATCTCCAGCAGACCATTCACCTGTGCTGTCCAGCGCAGGCTGCCATCCGCCAGCAGCTGCTTATGTTCCGTCGGCAGGAAAATCGATTCCATCAAACGCCGGGCGACCTGCGGTTTGAAAATCAATTCCACTTGATGCAGATCGTCATCGCCATACCAGATACCCCACGCTGTTTTGAGCAGTTCGTTGACATCTATGGACGGCTTGTCAAACCGCTGGGTGGTGAGCATGGCGCGTTCGACCCGATCTGGTTTGAACGTTCGCAGCGCATTCCGCTGGCGACTCCACGCGATGATGTAAACGCCGTCTCCCAGTGACATTGGCTCGAACAGATACGGCTCAATATCATGGATATCTGTATCGGGCGAACGCGCCTTGCGGTATTGCATACGAACGACATAGCCTTCAAGCCAGCCGCGCACCAGGGTCTCCCAAATGTCGGCATAGTGGTGCGTGGCACTGCGATCGATCCGCAGTAACTCATTCGAGCGCGTCAGATGCTCAACGAGATCAGGGCGCTGCAATGCCGGCACTAATTTCTGAATCGCGCTGATCATGAAGTCCGGCGCTTTGCTGGTCTGGCGAATGAAGCGCCGCAAAGCAAGATACATGGTCAGCGCTTCAGCAGGGCGCAGGCGCACATTACTAAGGGACTCCGACGGATCAAGGCGATAATGCCCGTATTGCGGTGAAATTAGGGTTCGATGCTGTTCAATTTCCTTGAGATAACGATGCACAGTGGTATGATGGCAGCCAATTTGCTCCGCCAGTTCAAAGATAGTCAATCCATCGCGGCTGTTTTGGAGCAGCAGCTCGGCTTCTTCAATATTTTCTCGTTTACTCTGGGCGTGGCTCATAAACAGGTAATTCATTCATCGTGACAGGCTGCGATAGTTGTAATATAGCGGAAACAGTTTGCAAGTAACGCAAAGGTTAGGATAAATACAAGAAAATTTACGATTTTGATAACACAAGATATTTGGATTCAATGTTGAGTTGATCCAGGTTCTGGCGTTACCTCGCATCAGCGACGCCGAACTGCCTTAGCCATGAAACGTCGCATTCATCCCAAAGTGATGATGGCTAAGGCAGTCGCCAGCTAAAAGCTGGTCACTCAATCGCCGTGAGGGCTTGGCGCGTCGCACCGAGGCGTGTCATACATAACCCCGAACCGGTATGACAATTAGCGCCTCAGCATGGCGCACCGCACCCACACGCAGCACACCACGATCCTGAGACGAAATTTACCATGAAGATTGTCAAACTTGCGTACTGAGTGCGGCGAATTTTCGCGTGTTTGAGATCGACAGAATGCGATAATGAGCGCATTGTTCTAATGAAAGACACAGCCGAAAATGGGCAATCTGACTGTATGCCGTTCCATCAAAATGACCCTCGAAATGAGCGATTTGCTGGCGCAGATTGCCAGCAGGCAGCCACGTCGGGTTACCGAGTCTGAGTTGGTCCGTGACGCCATCCGGCAGTATCTGGATGGGCAGCAGGATGTTATCGGCAGCCGCCGTCACTTCCAGAAATCGCTTCAGGATCGTGTTGACCGCCTGGAAATGGCGATGACCTTCCATCTGAACGTCATCCTGTATCTAATCGCCGCGCTTGACCCGGACAACGCTCAGGAGCGAATCGTCGAAGCAATTGTCGCCGCCCGGCGCGACGGCAGGACACTGATTGAACAGATGCACGCGGTACGCGAACTGAAATGAATGCGATTGGTATAGCACTTAGCAAGATCAATAATGCAGGGTTCGGCACCGCTCCTCAAACAACAACGGTGCCGAATTTTGCCGTGATTCAGTATGTTAGCACGGTGGTATAGTCCAGTTCGGAGCGCCCGGCAATGTTGAGTTTCCAGGGATAGCTGGCGGGAGTCGGCTCAAGGTACCAGGTGGTTTCCAGCAGTGTACCCGCTTCCGAGAGGCGATGCGCCTCACCGATGAGGTAATAGCTGGCGGTGCTGGCATAACTGGCGGTCTTGCCGTGATAGGTTTGCGCCTCTTTGATCACACAATGCGGCTGCCCAACGTGAGCGCTAACTGCTGCAAATGCACGGCATTCTGCGGATTACCCGTCTGGCTGCCTTTGAGCGCATGACTCTTGAACGTCAGCGCTTTCATCGCCCCGCGCGGCTTGCTGCGGCGCAGGCGCTCGAAGATGGCAATCGCCTGTGCATCTTCCAGATCATCCATCGCCCGCAGGTTCAGCTTGAACGTTCGCCGTCCGTAATCGGCAATGCTCCAGCTATCCTGTTCCGTCGCGTCCAACTGCCCAAAGTCGGTAATTTTCTGCCCGCGCAGATTACATGCCGTCAGAACAGCGTCTGCCGCGCCGTTGTTCACCAATTCCAGCGATGCGCTGTTGGCACTGAATTTGGGTGTGATCGTCGCCGCGCCCTGGCTATAGACGACATCCGCCACGCTGACATTGCGCCCGCCGATGCGATTATTGCTGCCATCGGTGAAGCGGGCGTTCAGGGTGCGCTTCTGCCCGGCGGGAATACGCAGTTCGTTCGAGAGCTGCCACAGAATTTCCTTTGACAATGCGCTGATGGTGCGCGGGTGGCAGGTGATGACGATCTCGTTTTTCAAATCGTCTAATCCGGCATAGACGTACTCAAGTTCATTCATGCTGTCATCGAAGGTGGCGCG
>Ga0224722_1002296_pt1 | contig 10219 bp, 8 predicted proteins | sample Balambano_FR1_Me_FD_161646 | JGI IMG/M metagenome (GOLD analysis project Ga0224722, IMG submission 161646) | Freshwater sediment microbial communities from Lake Towuti, South Sulawesi, Indonesia - Balambano_FR1_MetaG | ecosystem: Environmental > Aquatic > Freshwater > Lake > Sediment | place...
CCGTGCATCCCCTGCTTCTCCATTCGGTTGGCAAGTTCCATCAGGGCAGGGGTATCTTTGGGGTATTTCACCGTGTAGGAAACCAACTCTGCATCAGTCATTCGGGTAAACGACACACGCGCACAACCCGTTCCGGCAAGGAAGAGAGTAAGGGCAAGGAGCAAAGGAGCGATTCTCATGGTGTTACGCCTGTCCCTTCTGTTAGTGTCACCCATTGATTCACTGTCTTGACCGAGAATAGTTCCGTTTTGCCGCTATTCCAACGAACACGTACCTCCGAAACTTGGTTGGCATTACCCAAACCAAAAATTTGCCGTGTGTCCGATGCCGAGAGATAACTCCGCCCGGTCTGCACCTCGCGGGTCTGAGTGAGGGAGTCAGATTTGACCGTGATTTTGGTTCCAATTCCGTCACGATTGCCGGTTTTGGGAACCACCCGAACACCTATCCAACTTTGTGGACTGGATTCGTTGTGCAAAAGTAGGGGGAAGCCTTCTAGATTGATGATAAGTAGGTCGGGGCGACCATCGTTATCATAGTCCCCAACCGCAATACCACGCCCGACTATCTTCTCCGAAAATGCTGTCCCTGCCCCCTCTGTGACTTCGGTAAAACGTCCCTGTTGATTGTGAAAGCATTGTAACGTCTGTTTATAGGCGGCAGGAGCGCGGTACTTCTCCACTGTGTCTTGCACATGACCGTTCGCTGTGACTAAATCGCGCCACCCATCGCCATCCAAGTCTTCCAGCACCACTCCAAACCCCAAGCGGTTCAGGGTAGCGTTTCCAATTCCGGCTTGATAACTGGTGAACCGGAAGAGTCCCCCCCCTTCGTTATGATAGAGGGCTTTAGGTTCGTCCTGAAACGTCGTTACCACCAAATCGGGAAGGCTGTCATTATCGTAGTCCCCCCAATCCACACCCATACCAGCTTGGGTGCTTCCCTCATCGTTATACGAAGTCCCCGTCAGCTCCCCGACATTCTGGAACGACCTCCCCCCACGGTTGCGCCACAAATCCGCAGGCAATCCATCATTAGCGACATAAAGGTCTTGCCAACCGTCCCCATCGTAGTCCGTTGCGGCAACTCCAAGATTATATCCATGCCCCTTATCCATTCCCCATGCTTTGGTTGCCTCTTGGAAACCTCCCTTACCATTGCCTTGTAAGACACGCAAGAACTGCTTCTCGTAATAAAACGGTGGACAGGAGGCTTGCACACCGCTAAAGTCACAGGTTTGCAGGGTATCTGGGGTAAAGGTGACATAATGCCCAATTGCCACATCCAAAAAACCATCGTTGTTGAGGTCGGTGAAAGTGGCACTGGTTGACCAAGCGTAGGGACCAGTAGCAGACAAGCCCGCGCTTTGCGTTTCATCGGTGAATTTGCCACCCCGGTTGCGATAAAAGACGTTCTTGCCGTACCCGGTCACAAACACATCGGGGCGACCATCGTTATCTACATCGCCCACAGCAACTCCCATGAAGTAGCCCTCGGTGGTGATTCCGGCTTGTTGGGTGACATCTTCAAATGTCCCGTCTTGCTTATTCCGATAAAGAGCGCACTGCGGTTGCCCTACCAGAAATATATCCAACCATCCATCCCCGTCATAATCCAAAAAAGCACCCCCACACCCGGCGGTTTCCAGAATGGTGAGCGGTGTTTTCCCCTGATGGCTCCATCGAAAGGCGAGTCCTGACTTCCTTGCCACATCGGTAAAGCGAATCGGACTTTCGACAATAGGTTGGGTAGGCTCTTGGCTCTTTTCGGTTGAGAGTGGGGGACTTGCTGTCAACGACACGGGCTTTTTGTCGCATCCCGTCCCCATGCACACTACCAGAAGAGGGAGCAGGAAACAGAAAGAAATTTTCTTCATCCTACTCCACCTCATGGCGTTGTGATTCCTGCCTGTTTTACCTGTTTTATACGAGGGTCACGAAGTGGTTTCTGACCCTCTTTGAGCCAGTAGAAGCCATCGGCGGCAAGGCTTAACCCGGTATACCTCTCCGTCTTACCGCTTGTCCAACGAATCTCTATTGCCTCCACGGTTGCGGTGTTGCCTAAGCCGAAGAAAAGCCGTGTATCACTCACCGAAGCATAACTGGACCCCAAGCGACACTGAGCAAAGTACCGTTTCCCTCCGGCGGTTATCCAGACTAATGCCCCGGCTCCATCGCGATTGCTTTTGGTGCCTTCAAGACGTAGGGAAATCCAGTGGTTCGTATCCGGGCTTTCGTTCTTAAGTAGTTCGGCGCGGGCATTGTGGTTGTTTGCTAAAATATCTACCCGACCATCGTTGTCAAAGTCGCCTACCGCCAACCCACGGGTCACTTTCGGTTTGGCAAGGTCGCCGATTCCCTCCTCCAGACGTTCAAAGCGACCGTCGGCAGTATTGCGAAAGAGCAGTTTCGGCTGTTCGTAGCTAACATTTATCGTGCTGTCCGCGACATTGGGTTCGATATGTCCGTTTCCCACAATCAGGTCTCTCCAAGAGTCGCGGTCAAAGTCAAAGAACTCAATCCCGAAGGCAAGGAAGGGTAACGACACCTGCCCCACTCCAGAGCGGTAGGTTGCATCCTCTATCATGCCCTTGCCTAAGTTATGGTAGACCGTATTCGGTTGTCCAGAGAAGTTGGTAATCACAAAACTTTCCCAACCCGTGTTGTCAAAGTCGCCGGGGGCAATCCCCATCCCAGAGAGGGTTTCGCCATCGGGTCCGTAAGCCATCCCCAACTCTAAGCCCTCTTCTCGAAACTTCCCATTCCCAAGATTTCGCAGGAGTTGGTTTGGCATCAGGTCATTGGCGATGTAGATATCCTCTTTGCCGTTTTGGTCAAAGTCTGTCCAGAGAACCGCTAGTCCCCGCCCCTTCAGTTTATCCAAGCCCGCTTTCTGGGTCACATCCTCAAAGGTTCCATTGCCTCTGTTCCGATAGAGGCTGGGGGATTCATGGGAATAGACCTCGGGGGAACAGTAGGCTTTTCGCCCCTTGGTATCCTTACACACCCGGTCTGTCTCCCGCGACCACGGGACATAGTGCAGTACCACCAAGTCCAAGAAACCGTCCCGGTCATAATCCCCAAACGCCGCCGAGGTTGCCCAACGCCCTTTGCCCTTCTCGCCAACTCCTGCCTTTGCGGAGACATCGGTAAACCTTGTCCCCTTCTCGTTATGCATCAGGAAGCAACCATTAATGCTGGTTATCAGGAGGTCGGAGTAACCATCGTTGTCATAGTCGCCCACGGCAACGGCTTGTGCATATCCTTGGTCAAATGCCAGTCCCATCTCTTGGGTGACATCGGTAAATTTGCCATTGCCTTCGTTACGGTACAGAGCGCAGGGGGGGCGCGATTGCCCCGACTTGGAACCGGGTGTCGGTCCCGATTGCACTAGGAAGACATCAAGGAAGCCATCATTATTGTAGTCAAAAAAGGCGCACCCTCCCGGTGTTGTTTCCACCATCAGGAAATCGCCTTCTGCCCCGTTGGATTGAACAAAATCAATCCCGGCTACCGTAGCCACATCGCGAAACAGACCCGGTGTTGCCTCTGACACTGCCGCCGCTACGCTTGTTGTTCCCGTTGCGAGAGACGCATTGGGAGGCGCGACTTTCGATGGGGCTTCGGGGGACGTGGTGTTACAACCAGTTACCAGAAGCAGTATAAAAATCAGTAGAACAGCAAAAACGTAGCGCAAACCTCTCCCCTCACCTCCAACCCCTGCTACCTTCCCTGTTCTCGCACAAGAACGGTGTGCAAGAGTATGTCACAAACGCAGTGACGGTGGGGTGCAAGCGGGGGCGGTCTATCGCAAATATTGCTTCATTAGGTTATGCATCTGTTGCAGATGCTTCTCCATATACATCTCCGTCTCAGCACGAATAGACGCATCGGGTTTTGCCTTCGGCTGTTCCCAATCGTGTAGAGTGGGGATGTCATACTCACGAGTATACTCCACAGGAACCGTGTTTGGTAGTTCTAAGCCCGCACACTGTGCCGTGACCATTGTCCACAACCGGGCAACGGTTCTCAGATTGTAGCCGCCGCCCCCGGTCACTACCAATGGCACACCTTCGGAAAGTCGAAGTAGTTTTTCTACGGCAAGCATCCATCCTTGCGACGTAAGCATCAGGTGGGCAAGGGGGTCACCCCAGTGGGCATCGGCTCCGAACTGCAAGACCACTGCTTGCGGTTTATATCGGGCGAACGCTTCCGGCACAATCGCATCAAACGCCGTATGCCAAACCGTGTCTTCGGTGTAAGGATAGAACGGTAGATTGAGGGAGTAGCCGACTCCTGCCCCGATTCCAATCTCTTGGGGATAGCCGGTTCCGGGATAGAATCGTCCGTATGCCTCGTGCAGCGAAATCGTCAGCACCCGTGGGTCATCGTAGAAGCAGGCTTGTACACCATCGCCGTGGTGGGCATCTATATCCACATAGAGAACCCTCTCTAACCCCGTGTCTAAAAAGACCTGACACGCCATCGCCAAATCATTGAAGGTGCAGAAGCCACTGGCATGGTCGGGGTGGGCATGATGAAGCCCGCCCGATACATTAAACACCGCCTCATACTCCCCGGAAAGAACCAAGCGTGCCGCTTGCACCGAGCCACCCGTATAGAGGGCTGCCGCTTCGTACATCTGGGGGAACGCCGGAGTATCCCCCGCGCCCAAGCCGTATTGATTCAGAAAATCGCCGCGCTCCCCGGCTCCTGCCCGCCGCACTGCCTCCACAAAGTCCGGGGTATGTATCTGTAGAACCTCCTCTTCGGTAGCGGGAATCGGTTCCAAGTGAGTAATGGGTCCATGAGGGGTGAATGCGCCATAGGCTTCCAGTAGACGATAGACCATCTGCAAGCGTCGCTGTTGCAAAGGATGAGACTGCCCCAGTTTATAGGAGAGAAAGGCATCGGAGTAGATAAATGCGGTGCGTCGTGCCATATTTAAGAGTAACCTTTCACCAAGTCCGAGCGAAGTTCTGTGTCCAGATTTATAGTACCCGAAGAACTGAACTTTGTCGGTTTCTCTGCCGTCAAACAGCAATCTTTCTGTCTGCCTGGAGGCTGACCTCTATGAAACCGATTCTCTCCCGCCGTTCGTTGTTGCACGGTATTGCGATGAATGCCACTCTATTTACAGTTCCCGGCTACTTTGCCCAAGAACTGACCCGTACCCCCTTTCAAACCGAAGGACCGTTCTACCCTGATAAACTGCCCCTTGATACCGATAACGACCTGATTGTGATTAACGATGCGTTGACTCCGGCGGTGGGAGAGATTACCCATCTTTCGGGGCGATTGGTAGACCACAAAGGCGACCCGATTCGTAATGCCGTTGTTGAGATTTGGCAGGTGAACGCAAAGGGAGCGTATATCCATTCGCAAAGTGCAAATCGCGCCAACACAGATACCCATTTTCAGGGGTTTGGGCGTTTTCTGACGGGTTCGACGGGGGAGTATTACTTCCGCACGATTAAGCCTATTCCGTATCCGGGACGTACTCCGCACATCCATTTTAAGGTGAAGGTGAAGGGGCAACCTGTTTTTACGACACAGTGTTATATTAAGGGACATCCACAGAATGAACGCGATGGGGTTCTGCGACAGTACGCCCGTGAGCCAAAAGTCTTAGCCGCGACAATGGCGGAGTTTACCCCGATGAAGGAATCCTCTGTGGGAGAACATTTGGCACGCTGGGATATTGTTTTGGGACTGACCCCAGACGACAACGCCCTCCACGAACGCCTGCGCCGCTCCGACAGAGGGTAAACTCCCCCTCAACCCGTTACAGGTTCGTCCGTGAGGACGACCATCTCTGAGCGAGGCACTTCAGTGCCTCGCCACACAACCTTGGCACCCAACCTACATCGCCTATGGTGCCTCGTCGCCTTTACGGGCGATAAATGCACCTGAAACGGCGATAGTGGGCAAAACAAGTTGAGCAATCGCCAATTCGGTGAGAGTCGGCAGTCCGGTGAAAGCGATACTAAGGAATCCCAGTAGACAAACAAATCCGCACGAAGCACACCATACCCTACACAGAGTCTGCTTCGTTACCAGAATCCATGTGCTAAACCCGCTTATAACCATCGCATAGGGAATATTCCAAAAGAACTTATTCTGTTCCGAAAGTCCTTGATAAAATGGAAAGAGGGGTATAGCCCAAAGAGCGAGGACAGAGATAGCTACCCCAATGAGCCGTTGCGCCTTCGGGATATTAGTTGTATTGGTTTGCTGTGCCACGGGAAACCTCCTTGTAACAACCAGATACAGTATACATTACTTTCGGGTACAATGGGCGCGTGAATTACGATGTTATTCTGATTGGCGCAGGGCATAACGGGCTGGTTTGCGCGAATACCCTGCAACGTGCGGGGCTTTCCACGCTGGTTTTGGAGCGGCGGGGGATTGTCGGAGGGGCAGTCTGTACGGAGGAGATGTTCCCCGGTTGTAAGGTGGATGTGGGGTCATCGGTGCATATCATGGTGCATCAGACCGGGATTGTCGAAGAGTTTGACCTGAAATCCCACGGCTTAGAATACTGCCCGATGGACCCATGGGCAACTTATCCCTTGCCCGATGGCAGTGGTCGGGCTATCTGCTTTCATCGCTCTCTGGACGAGACCTGCGAGAGTATCGCCGCTATCTCACCGGAAGATGCTAAAGCGTACCGTCAGTTCATCACCGATTGGACTCCGGTGGCACGAGGAACATTTCGGGCATTCCAAGAGCCTCCCACCATGGCAAGTATCGGGCGGCATTTGGTCATGGCAAAAGGACCGGGGGGAAGCGATACCGCAGAAGGGCTACGCCGTATCTTGACCGGGTATGGACGACTAATAGCCGAAACGTTTTCGTCCCCTCAGATGCGGGCAGCACTCGGTTGGTTGGCGGCACAGAGCGGACCGCCGCCGTCCGAATTGGGAAGCGCACCATTCGCGGGTTGGCATGCGATGGTACATGAAACTGGCGCAGCCCACCCCAAAGGTGGTTCGGGAATGCTTACCCAAGCACTGGCGAAGTCGCTTGTTGCGGCAGGGGGAACCGTGCGTACCGATGCCCCTGTGGAACGGATTTTGGTCGAAGGGGGAAAGGTGGTAGGAGTTGCACTGCCGGGTGGGGAGATAATTCGCGCCCAATCGGTGGTTGCTGCTTGTCATATTGTCACCACATTTACGAAGTTGTTGTCCGAAACCGATGTGCCTTCTGACCTCTTGGCACGAATTCGGCATATCAATATCGGGAACGGTTTTGGGGCAACGGTACGTTGTCTTGCCTCCGAACTGCCGGACTATGGAAGCGGTTTCCCGCACAAAGTACATCACGGAATGCAACTGCTCTGCCCATCGGAGGAGTTTTTGCGAGATGCCTATGCGGACTTCTTTAGGGGAAGCCCATCCCAGAAACCCCCGGTTCTCTCCATGACCTTCTCCCCGATTGACGACACATTAGCACCACCGGGAAAGCATATCCTCTCGCTGTGGTCACAATATTTTCCCTACGCACGGCGCGATGGTCGGCACTGGGACGATTGCAAGGAGGAGTTAGCCGATTCGATACTGGAGACACTCTTCACCTACGCGCCCAATCTGCGCGGGAAAATCGAGGACCGCTATATCCAAACCCCGTTGGAGTTAGAGCGACGCATTGGGCTTCTGAACGGGAATGTCATGCACATCGAGATGAGCCTGGACCAGATGTTCGGCTTTCGCCCCCTGCCCGAACTGGCAGGTTATACCACCCCGATTCCGGGGCTGTTCCTCACCGGAGCAAGCACCCATCCGGGCGGTGGAGTTTTTGGGGCATCAGGCAAAAACGCTGCCGGGTTGGTTATCAAACACCTTCGAGGCGGTTGGCGACGCTTTTTGTAAGGGAGGAGATGGCGGGATGGCGTGGCGGCGATTACAGGCGTATGCGGAGAAGCCGGTTCGATATGTGGTGGGGCTGATGTCGGGAACCTCGGTGGATGGGGTGGATGCGGCGTTGGTGCGTCTCTCTGGCACGGGGCGCGATACACGGGCGGAGTTGATAGGCTTCACCACAATCCCTTTTCCCACAGAACTGCGGAAACGGATTCTCCAACTGAGTCATAACCGGGGAAATCCGGCAACGGTATCACAAGCGAATGTGGCGGTGGGAACCCTTTTTGCGGAGGCGGCTGAGGCGGTTCTACGACAGGGCGAGTTTCCACGCGAACGCTTGGATGCGGTTGCCAGTCATGGGCAGACAATTTCTCATACCCCGCGTAAGACCAAGAAGCCGAAGAAGAACCCCGCTTTCAAAGACACCCCAGCAACCTTGCAAATTGGAGAAGCTGCGGTGATAGCACAACGTTTGAACTGCTTGGTCGTATCCGATTTTCGCACGGCGGATGTTTCAGTAGGGGGGCAGGGTGCGCCGTTAGTTCCTTATGCGGATTGGTGCTTGCTGACCTCCACAGACCAAAATCGTGCCATTCAGAATATCGGAGGGATTGGAAATGTAACCTATCTCCCGGCGAACGCTCGCCCCGAAAAGGTCATCGGCTTTGACACAGGACCCGGAAATATGCTAATAGACCGTGCCGTACAGTGGGTGACACAGGGCAAACAGACCTTCGATGAGCGCGGGTTAATTGCTTCGGAAGGGCAGGTAGATGTCGACCTGTTGGAATGGTTGCTGGCGCATCCTTTTTTGAAGAAGAAACCGCCCAAATCGGCGGGGCGCGAGGATTTTGGAGAGGCGTTCTGGCGCAAAGTGGAGGACTGGCTTGCCGAAAACCGACAACTCACCGGGGAAGGGCAGTCGGAAAGCCCCACCTTTATGAAGTGGTTCCGCTCCACTGTTCCGCAAATCACGATTAATGATGTGATTCACACACTGACCGCGTTTACGGTACACAGCATTGTGGATGCATATGATCGCTTTCTACCATCACTGCCCGACGAGGTGATTGTGGGAGGGGGCGGTTCGCGAAACCCGGTTTTACTGCGCCTGCTACGAGAGAATCTCGCCCCGATTCCTGTCCGCACCCATGAAGATATTGGTATCAATAGTGATGCAAAGGAAGCCATCGCGTTTGCCGTGCTTGCTAACGAAACCCTACTAGGGAATCCCGCCAATCTACCCTCCGTGACCGGAGCAGACCGCGCTGTCTCCCTCGGAAAAATCACGTTTCCTTAGAGATATTGCTTGGATTGAAGTCTATTCAGTCAGACGATGCAGGGCTTCGCGATACTTATCGGCAGTTTTTGCGATAATGTCTGGCGGAAGGTCAGGGGCAGGGGGCTTTTTATCCCACCCCGGAACGGTTTCCAAAAAGTCGCGAACAAACTGCTTGTCATACGAGGGTTGCGCCTGCCCCGGTTGGTAGAGAGCGGCGGGCCAATAGCGCGAGGAGTCCGGGGTAAGAGCTTCATCTATAAGGAGCAACGTGCCATCCTCCTGTACCCCGAATTCAAACTTGGTGTCGGCGAGGAGAATACCACGGCTTGCGGCATACTCTGCGGCAAACTGATAGAGCGCAAGGGAAGTCAACTCTACCGGGGTGGCATACTCCCCGATGTAGTTTGTGATTTCGGAGCGCGGCATCGGCTCATCATGTCCGGCTTGGGCTTTGGTGGAAGGGGTAAAGACAGGGTGAGGGAGTTTGCCAGATTCTTGCAGTCCCACAGGGAGGGGAACACCCCAAAGGTCTACCACGTCTCCCACAGGGGGCGTAGTGCGATACGCTTTCCATGCCGACCCAGAGAGGAAGCCACGTACTACGGCTTCGATGGGAAGGGGCTTGGTGCGGCGACAGAGCATTGTACGTCCGGCTAACATTTCGCGGAGGTCGGCGGTTATCGGAATCCCCTCAACCGAGAGGCGGTCTGCAATCGCATCATCGTCCGCCGTGAGCAGGTGATTGGGAACGATATGCTGTGTCTGCCCAAACCAAAAGACGGAGAGAGCGGTCAGTATCTTGCCTTTGTTGGGGATTCCTTGACGCATCACCACATCGAAGGCGGAGATTCGGTCTGTGGCAACTAAGAGTAGGGCATCGTCTCCCACCCGATAGACATCGCGCACCTTGCCCGTCGTTTGCCGAGGCAGACCGGGAATCTCCGTCGTTAAAATTACCTGTTCACTCACGCAGACCGTTCCTTTGGCGTATCTTGGCTGGCTTATCGCATCAGTATTTTGCTGACAACTTCAGACTCTGCCACAGCACCAATCTCTGGGTCACGAGAGTCCACCGA
>Ga0224722_1002297_pt1 | contig 10215 bp, 9 predicted proteins | sample Balambano_FR1_Me_FD_161646 | JGI IMG/M metagenome (GOLD analysis project Ga0224722, IMG submission 161646) | Freshwater sediment microbial communities from Lake Towuti, South Sulawesi, Indonesia - Balambano_FR1_MetaG | ecosystem: Environmental > Aquatic > Freshwater > Lake > Sediment | place...
CCTGTCCCGTCACTTCCGAGCACAAGTGAGTCAATTGAAGCGATCTCGTCTTCCCCGAGCACGACAGCCCCTGCTCCGTCCCCGAAGAGGACAGCCGTCGATCGGTCATCCCAATCAATCAGACTTCCCATCTTCTCTGCGCCGATGACGAGCGTCTTTTTGAATCCTTTTGAGTCCATGAGGCTCTTCGCCGTGTCCATCGCGAAGATGAAACCGCTACATGCCGCGCTCACATCGAAGGCGACAGCGGCTTTCGCTCCGAGATTCGCTTGCACCACACATGCGGTTGCCGGGAAGGCTGGCGCTGTAGCCGTCGCACAGACGATCGCTTCAATCTCATCGATTGCGACGCCCGCGCTCTGTATCGCCCGTTCAGCGGCACGTGTCGCCATATCCGCGACCGTCACATCACCTTCAGCCAAATGACGTGCCTCGATGCCTGTACGTGTACGAATCCACTCATCGCTCGTATCCATTCGTTTTTCTAAATCGATATTTGTCACCCGATTGTCCGGTAAGAACGATCCGATGCCGATGATTCCAATATTCATATCGTCGACCCCTATTCTTAGTATCTGGTACTAATATAAGGGAATAAAAAGAGGATGTCAATGCATCCTCCTCGTGTAGACTGGATTAAGCTTGTTCTAAACGCTTCGTGACAGCCATGACCATCTTCGCAGAATTGATCGATGCTGTCTCCAAGAACTCATCAAACGACAGATTCGCTTCTTCGTCCGCACTGTCTGAAATCGAGCGTGTGACGACGAACGGGACACCAAACTGATAGCACGTTTGGGCGATCGGGGCAGCCTCCATTTCGACGGCTGCGACGCCATCGAAATGACCGAGGATGTCCGACACGCGTTTCGAATCGTTGATGAACGAATCTCCTGTCACGATCAATCCCTGGTGTACGTTCACGTCCGGCAAGTTTTCAATGACATCTTTACAGACGCTGACGAGCTTGGCATCCGCCTCATACGCCGGCGGCATGCCTGGTACTTGTCCATACTCATATCCGAATGCCGTCACGTCGACATCGTGGTGACGAACTTCCGTCGAGACAACGACGTCTCCGACTTTCATCCCCTTTTTAAAACCGCCGGCAGAACCCGTATTGATGACGACGTCCGGTTTGAACTTATCAATCAAAAGTGTCGTGCCGATGGCTGCATTGACCTTCCCGATGCCTGACTTCAAGATGACGACTTGCATGTTGCCAAGATAGCCCTCATAAAAATGATAGTTCGCGATTTCAGTGTCTACTCGTTCTGTCAACTCGTTCCGAAGTAAATTCACTTCTTCTTCCATCGCGCCGATGATGCCTACTTTCATTCCGTTTCCTCCTCAGAAAGAGAGCGACTTCCAAATAGGAGGTCGCTCAACAATTTATTTGATTTCTTTAATTTCGACGACCATGTCGCCACCTGGTGTTTGCACCGTGACCACATCACCAATCGTACGACCAAGAAGTGCCTTGGCGATCGGTGATTCGTTCGAGATTTTCCCTGTGAACGGGTCTGCCTCAGCTCCACCAACGATTGTATACGTCTCGTCTTCATTATCTTCTTGGATGAAGAACGTTACCGTCTTTCCGATTGAGACAACCGAGTTATCGCCTGCATCATCTTGAATGATGACCGCGTTACGGAGCATCTCTTCTAATTGTGCGATGCGTCCTTCGACCATCGCTTGTTCTTCTTTCGCCGCGTCATATTCCGCGTTCTCTGACAAGTCACCGAAGTCACGAGCAATCTTAATATTTTCAACGACTTCTTTACGGCGGACCGTCTTCAGTTCGTTTAATTCATGTTCGATTTTCGCTTTTCCGTCTAACGTCATGTAGTGTTGTTTTTCAGCCATTTCTGTCACTCCTTCATTGTCTCCTAGTATATTACAGCTAGGGTTGAATTGAAAACGATTTATTTCCTCACGCGCGATTGCGCTCAGTGAGCACCCAACGGATTTTTGTCACGAGTAAATCGATTGCAACAAAGTTTTCTCCGCCTTCAGGAACGATGATGTCTGCATAACGCTTCGTCGGTTCACAGAACTGCAAATGCATCGGGCGGACGACATTCGTGTACTGCGCCACGACCGAGTCGATTGAACGTCCACGTTCATTGATATCACGCTGCATGCGACGCAAGATTCGAACGTCCGCATCTGTATCCACGAACACTTTAATATCCATCAATTCACGCAAACGTGCATCCTCGAGTGCCAAGATTCCTTCGACGATGACGACATCGACGGGCTCGATCAAGATGGTTTCACTTGAACGCGTGTGAGCCGCATAGTCATAGACCGGCTTCTCAATCGCCTGATGTTGTTGTAACTGTTGGATATGTTCAATCAACAAATCGTTATCAAAGGCGAAGGGGTGGTCGTAGTTTGTCTTGTACCGCTCCTCCATGGTCATCTCTGATTGATCCTTATAGTACGCGTCTTGCTCGATCATGACGACCGATTGACCTTGAAACGCATCGACGAGCGCGCGGGCCACGGTCGTTTTTCCTGATCCGGTACCCCCGGCCACGCCAATAATGACGGGTTTATGTTGCATCAAAGTTAAGTCCTCCTCATCGTAATTTACGACTGATTGCTAGGCCATCACCAAGGGGCAAAATTGCAGTATGATAATCGGTCCGTGCCATCAATTGCTCAGTAAACTGCTTCACGAGACGAACGAGCCGGCGTCGGCGTCGGTCTAAGACCGACACGTCCTCTAGCAAGACGTCCCCTCGTAAAAACAAATTATCGCTGTAAATCGTACCACCAATTGGTACTAAAGCGCCATACCCATCAAAAAATTTTTGATATTGTCCTTTTGCCGCATCAATAAACACGGCATCGAATTCACCTTCAATCGATCCAATCAATTCGACGGCATCGCCGTGAATGAGCGTAATCCGATCGCGAACATCCGATCGATTGATGAATCCCGTCGCTTCTTCAAAACGACGAGCATTTCGCTCGATTGTGACGATTTCTGCATCGGGTAACAACTCCGCCATGCGAATGGCACTATAGCCGATGGCCGTCCCCACTTCGAGGATTCGGGTCGGCCGTTGCATCGCCAATAAGGAGAGCAATACTTCCGAACCCGTCAAATCCATGATTGGGACGTGATGGACACGCGCGAACGCCTCCATCTCCGTCAATAGCGGGGAGCGGTCATTGATCAGTTTTTCTACATATCCCTCATAGGATGCATGGTCCACTCGTTCCACCTCTTAACTCTCTTCATTCAAACGACCGGAAGCATCCGCTTCCGGTCGTCCCATCAATTACTGTTTGCTTCTTCAAACGCTTCCCATTCGGAACGGTACTTATTGACGTTTTGTTGGTGATCCTCATAGTCGACCTCGAACAAGACTTCCCCGTTCGGGAACCCTTCACGTGGAGGGCGCGCGTAGAAGTAAATGTTCTCCGTATCGTTCGGGTTGAGCACCGCCTCAAATGCGTCACGGCTCACGGCCGCAATCGGTCCGATCGGGATGCCTTCGTAACGATACGTGTTATATAGAGAGTCGTTCTCTAAGTCCGCGAATGAAGTGAAAATCGATGTTTCCCCCGTTCCGTACCAGACGGTCGGGTCAGATTGTAACTTCATTCCGTCATTTAAGCGATTCTCAAACACACCGGCAATCTCTTTGCGGTCTTCCGTTGACACCGCCTCTTTCTCGACAACGGATGCGAGCGCGAGCGTCTCATGGAACGTACGTCCTGAATCGGCTAAACGATCTTTGTATTCTTGATACATACTTTCGGTTGGCAGTAACATCTCATCGATGATTTCATTGAGCGTTACGCCTTTATTGAATTCATATGTGGCTGGGAACAGGTATCCTTCAAGCGGATGATAGATGCCTTCCTGCAAGACTTCCTCCGTCAACATTTCATGCTCGTTTACGAGAGATTGAATGTACTCACGGTCGCTCAACTGCTCAGAAATCTCTTCTTTCGGGATTTCGGCCACTTTCGCAAGTCGCGCAATCACCTGGTCAATCGTGAATCCTTCTGGAATGACGAGCTTGATATCAGGGACCACAATGACTTTACCTGTTTGCAACGTTTCAATCAATTCATCGATTGATTGTGACGGAGATAACGTATACGTCCCCGCCTGGAACGACGATTCGTTCTTAAAGCGTGTATAGAAACGGAAAATCGTGCTACTCCTTACAAGCCCATTCTCTTCTAGTAATTCACCAATGTATCCCGAACCGGCACCGAGCGGGACTTCGACTTCGACTGTTTCTGTCGAAGTGGGATCGATTGGTTCGACGGAACGCTTCACAAAGACATATGCGAGCGCCGACCCTGTGGCGATGACGAGAAGGAAGATGGCCAGGATGACAACCGTGATACGACGGACGATCCGGTTGCGGGCACGTTTCTCATCTGACATAGATGGATGATTCATGCATTTCTCCCCTGTTCTTTTTATAAAGAGAGGCGACGAGGGACATTCCCTAGCCGCCCGTCCCCTATTTAGTCTAGACCGACTTCGTCATTGACGATGTCGAATGCTTCCATGACCTCGTCGAAGTCTTCATCGTCTTCGACGAGCTTCAAGATGAATTCGCCATCTTCAAGTTCTTCAATTTCAAATGCGTATACTTCAATCGTATCTTCATCTTCTGTTTCTGGTGCGCCGACCGGTTCAAGTACGACAAATGTCTTTTTCGAACGGTCGCTCGTCATACGGAAAATTTCTGCAAATAAATGTTCGTCTCCATTTTCATCTGGAATACGGTACATTTCTTCTTCACGACGGATTTCTGCCATGAGAGATTCCTCCTTATTTCCCGGAACGATCCAGGTAGTTTTGTAAAATCATCACGGCCGCCATTTTGTCGATGACCGCTTTTCTCTTTTTTCGGCTGACATCTGCTGAAATGAGCATCCGTTCCGCTTGCATCGTCGTTAATCGTTCATCCACCAACACGCAAGGTAAACCCGTCTGTTCTGTGAACGCCTCGGCAAATGCCTCGGACGCCTCACCACGCGGACCGACTGTCCCATTCATGTTTTTCGGATGACCGACGACGACTTCTTTCACATCGTACTGCTCGATAAACGGACGAAGGAGACGGACAGCTTCGTCAAAGTCAGGTTCGGTCCAGTAGACCGTCTCCACACCTTGCGCCGTCCATCCCATCAGGTCACTCACCGCGACACCAATCGTCTTCGATCCGACATCGAGTCCCATGACTCGCTTCATATTAATCCTCTCTACGATCGTTCAAATACGATTTGACCAACTCTTCGAGAAGTTCATCCCGCTCAATTTTGCGAATCAAGTTTCGCGCATCATTATGACGTGGAATGTAGGCAGGGTCACCTGACAGTAAGTATCCCACGATTTGATTGATCGGTTGATAACCTTTTTCCTCGAGTGCTTGATATACCGTAATCAGCGTCTCACGTGTGTTAGCACGTTGATCATCTTCTGGAAAATTGAATTGCATCGTGCGATCCATTTGGCTCACAAGAATCCACCTCTTTCCGTTTGCACTTCACACTCTATTATGCCAGTGATTCGACGTAATGTGAAGCAAACTTCAATGCTTCGTCCAGTTTTGTTGCATCACGGCCACCTGCTTGTGCCATGTCTGGACGACCGCCACCGCCACCACCGCAGCGTGTCGCGACTTCTTTAATCAGTTTTCCGGCATGGAAGCCACGGTCGTTCAAGTCTTTCGTCACACCTGCGACGAGGTTGACCTTCTCCCCATTTGCCGAACCGAGGATAATCACGGCAGAGCCGAGTTTCCCTTTCAAGTCGTCGACCATGCTGCGAAGGGCATCCATGTCTTGTCCATCGACGCGTTTCGCAATCAATTGGACGCCACCAATCGTTTCGATCGCATCCGTTAATGAAGATGCTTCGATGTTTGCAAGCTTCGCTTTAAGCGACTCTGAAGCACGCTCGACTTCTTTGATTTCAGCTTGAAGTGCTTGTACGCGTGCAGGAACTTCAAGTGGTTTCGTCTTCAACAACTTCGCTGTCGCTTCGAGCGTTTCGATTTGCTGGTTCATCACTTCATATGCGCCAGCTCCCGTGACCGCTTCAATTCGACGGGTCCCAGCGCCAATCCCTGATTCAGACAAGATTTTAAAGAGTCCGATTTCAGCCGTGTTGGAGACGTGAATCCCACCACAAAGCTCAACCGAGTAATCCCCTGCTGATACGACACGAACGACATCACCATACTTCTCGCCGAAGAGTGCCATCGCGCCTTTTGCTTTCGCATCCGCAATGTTCATCTCTTCGATGTCGACACCGATCGAGGCCCAGATTTTCTCGTTCACTTGACGCTCAATGGATTGAAGCTCTTCTGATGTCACTTGACCGAAGTGAGAGAAGTCGAAACGAAGACGGTCTGGCGTCACGAGTGAACCGGCCTGGTTGACGTGCTCACCGAGCGTATCTTTGAGTGCGCGGTGCAAGAGGTGCGTCGCCGTGTGGTTCTTGACGATGGCTTTACGCGATGCTTGGTCGACAGAAGCCGTGACGGCTACTTCCGCTTTCGCCACACCTGACTCGACCGTGACTGTATGCAAGTTCTGTCCGTTCGGTGCTTTCGACACATCTTTTACGCGAAGAAGGAAGTCTTCGCCGACGATTTGTCCTTTATCACCGATTTGACCGCCGCTCTCAGCGTAGAATGGCGTCTGATCGAGGATGACTTGTGCCTCTTCTCCTGCAGCGACGACGTCGGCGAGTTCGCCGTTGTGAATCAAGCTAATGATTTTTGCGTTCGTCTCAAGGTTGTTGTATCCGAGGAATGTCGATGGCATCGTGATGTCTGCAAGCACACCCGACTGAATCTGCATCGATTCTACGTCAGCACGCGCTTGACGTGCACGTTCACGTTGCTCGTTCATCGCTTCTTTGAAGCCGTCCTCGTCAACCGTCATCTGATGGTCTTCTGCATATTCGATTGTCAATTCGAGCGGGAAGCCGTACGTGTCATAAAGACGGAATGCGTCTTGACCGCTGATCACGTTTGATCCAGCAGCTTTTTGTGCTTTCGCAACTTCGTTCAAAATTGCGAGACCGTCATTCAACGTTTCGTGGAAACGCTCTTCTTCGTTTTTGATGACTTTCTTGATGAAATCTTTCTTCTCGTTCACTTGCGGGTAGAAGTCGACCATGATGTCTCCGACGACGTCGACGAGCTCATACATGAACGGACGCTCGATGCCAAGCATCTTCGCATAGCGGACCGCACGGCGGAGAAGACGACGGAGGACATAGCCACGTCCTTCGTTCGACGGGAGTGCCCCATCACCGATTGCGAACGATACTGTACGAATGTGGTCCGCGATGACTTTGAACGCCACATCTTTGCTACTGTCTTGACGGTATACGTCGCCACTGATTTTTTCAGTTTCACGAATGATCGGCATGAAGAGGTCGGTATCGAAGTTTGTCGGTACGTCTTGAAGGACGCTCGCCATCCGCTCGAGTCCCATCCCTGTATCAATGTTTTTACGCGGAAGCTCTGTGTAGTTTCCGTGTCCGTCATGGTTATATTGGCTGAACACGATATTCCAAATTTCAAGATAACGCTCGTTCTCTCCACCCGGATAAAGTTCAGGGTCTGTCGGGTCGTCCCCGAATGCTGGTCCACGGTCAAAGAAAATTTCCGTGTTCGGACCAGATGGACCTTCTCCGATTTCCCAGAAGTTATCTTCTAGCGGGATGATGCGGTCAGCTGGCATGCCAAGGTTCATCCAGATTTGTTTTGACTCTTCATCGTCCGGGTGAATCGTGACGGAGAGACGGTCCGGGTCGAGTCCGTACCATTCGTCGCTCGTCAACAGTTCCCAGCCCCATGTGATCGCTTCTTCACGGAAGTATTCACCGACTGAGAAATTTCCGAGCATTTCGAAGAACGTATGGTGACGCGCTGTCTTCCCGACGTTCTCGATATCGTTCGTACGAATCGATTTTTGAGCGTTGACGATCCGTGGGTTCGCTGGGATGACACGTCCATCAAAATATTTTTTCAATGTCGCGACACCAGAGTTGATCCACAACAAAGTCGGATCTTCAACCGGTACGAGTGAAGCACTCGGCTCCACACTGTGCCCTTTTGATTTGAAGAAATCTAAGTACATTTGGCGAATTTGTGCGCCAGTCAATGATTTGAGCGGTTTCATGAACAATTCCTCCTTATTTCTGAACGAAACGAAAAAAAAGCGATGCCTGCCCCTGTGGAAAGGGACGAAAGCATCGCTTCGTGGTACCACCCTCGTTCGCACGGTAGAACACCGTGCCTCGAACATCCGTTAACGTGGATGAGGCGCCCAGGTTGAGTGGGGACTCCAGAATAGCTTCGGTCGGCCGACCCCCATCTTCTCGCAGCCTAGGAAGATGTCTCTGTAGAGGTGGTGACGACGTACTCATTTCCTTCATCGTCTGTATCGTTTCAGTTGTCTATTCGTCATTATCACACGCGTTCGGAAAGACGTCAAGACTTCCCGCCTAAGCGCTCGACCAATTTTGTCCGTCGCACCGGTTCTTCTTCTCGCGTCGCCGCCTCGAGCGCACGCACGTCTCCGAACAAGAGTAAGCTCTTCTTCGCCCGGGTCACAGCTGTATAAATCAAGTTGCGCGACGATCGGAATCCTCCGTTGAAGAAGACCGGCATGAGCACGATTGGGAACTCGGACCCTTGTGACTTATGGATCGTGATGGCGTAGGCATGAGTGAACTGATCCCATTCACTACGGTTGTACTCGACCTCCGTCTGGTCGAAGCGGATGTAAATCTTGTCGACCTTATCGACGTTTTCCTTCGCGTAGAAGATGTTCGTGATTTCTCCGATGTCCCCGTTATAGACGTTTTCCTCGGCGTTGTTGACGAGTTGTAGCACTTTATCGCCATTACGGTAAATGCGCGTCCCATGTTTCACTTCACGGGCACTCGATTTTGGATTGAATACGTTCTGAAGTGCTTCATTCAGCCCATCAATTCCACATACACCTCGATATGTCGGTGCAAGCACTTGAATATCAAACGGTGAATATCCTTTTCGGAGAGCCGCTCCTGCCATCTGACAAATCGCTTGAAGCGCCGTCTCTTGGTTCGCCGTATAGAAACGCCGGTCCGGCAGTGACGCCAACAAATCTTCTGGCATTTTCTTCGCATTCAACGAATGGGCGAGACGGAGGATACTTGACTCCGACGCCTGACGGTGGACGACGTCAAGGCGGATGACTGGAATCCCTTCTGTCGCCATCAAATCGGCAAGTACTTGCCCCGGTCCGACAGACGGGAGCTGATCACGGTCTCCGACGAACAAGATTTTCATGCCATTCGGTACCGCCTTGAGCAAGCTTCGGAACAAAAAGATGTCAATCATCGACGCTTCATCGACGATGAGCACTTTCCCGACAAGCGGATTCGTCTCATCGACTTGGAACGAACTACCGTCGAACTTTAACAGTCGATGGATCGTCGAGGCCGGTAGCCCTGTCGACTCGCTGAGGCGTTTCGCCGCTCGACCCGTCGGTGCGGCCAAGACGAACGGGAACGGTTGGTTCGGAACAGGATCTAATTTCCAATCGAAGACGTCGCTGAGTGCATGAATGATCCCTCGGACGACCGTCGTCTTCCCGGTACCTGGACCACCAGTGAGAACCATGAGCGGTGACTTGAGCGCAAGTTCGATGGCTTCTCGCTGTTGGGTCGCATATTCGATTGAAAACATTTCCTCGACACGTCCGACCGCATCAAAGATGGTCGTCATATCCACATCCTCTGTTGTCGATGTCGCCATGATGCGCGCCAACTCTTCTGCCGCTTTTCGCTCAGCACGGAACACGCGAGGGTGATAGACGACCCCGTCATCGATGACGACCCGTTCTTCTTTGGCAAGTGACTCTAATGCCGTGACGAGCGCCTCACCTGGGTCCGCCCCGATAATTCGAGGCATCTCGGCTTCAAGTTGTTCTGCCGTCACGTAGAGATGACCGTTCCCTTGTTCGAGTTCTAATACATAAAGAACGGCTGCCGCAATACGCTCAGGATGAATGCCTTGAATCCCGAAGTGCGCCGCGATGGCATCCGCCGTCTTGAAGCCGATGCCCTGTACGTCGTACATGAGCGCATACGGATTCTTCTCAATCGTCTCCATCGCCCGTCCTTCATACTCTTTATGGATTTTTGAGGCGAGACGAGGTGTCACGTCG
>Ga0224722_1002298_pt1 | contig 10210 bp, 8 predicted proteins | sample Balambano_FR1_Me_FD_161646 | JGI IMG/M metagenome (GOLD analysis project Ga0224722, IMG submission 161646) | Freshwater sediment microbial communities from Lake Towuti, South Sulawesi, Indonesia - Balambano_FR1_MetaG | ecosystem: Environmental > Aquatic > Freshwater > Lake > Sediment | place...
CTGCTCGATCGAGATAACCGGCGACAGGCCGTGGATGAAGTCCACGTCTGGCTTCTTCAGCTTGGCGACGTATTTGCGGCTGAAGGCCGAGAGCGAATCGAGGAAGCGCCGTTGCCCTTCGGCGTAGATCGTCTCGAACGCCAGTGACGACTTGCCGCTGCCGCTCAGCCCGGTCAGCACCACCAGCTTCTCGCGGGGGATGTCGAGGCTGACGTTCTTGAGGTTGTTCTCTTTCGCGCCGCGCACGCCGATTGTGTTTCTCATGGCTAAGGACAAGAGCCAGGTGGCGAGAGAAAGGATACCGCTATCTGCATACGCGAATTAGGTTTTGATATTAGCCAGATAACTCCGCTCACGCATCCTGGTTCATCAACTTTGATGATGGAATTCATTGTTGGCAGGGCTGATTTCAGCCTCGCCGTAACTAATCTATGACTATCACCGAGGCATTGAAGAGAAACTTTTATCGCAATGGTCATGTTGCGATTCTTGATAGCCGACGTGATTTGCCAAACCAACCAGAGGCAAAGTCATATCAAATGGCGCATGTGTGGGTTGGAACGCAGCGCACTTTCATAACTATGGAGGTATCCATGACGTCGTTCAAATCAGTCCGTTACTTTTTGATTGGCATTGCCACTGCAGCCACGCTGTTCGCGTCAACCGGTCAAGCGTCTGCAACCATACCCAAGACCGCGGTTGCCGGTGATATTTTCAGTGAGATTGGAGATGCTGTTAAGGACATCTTGGCATGGGGTGCCAAACGCAGTATTGCTGCTGCGTTCAACAACAACACCAGCCTCGCTTTGAAACTGACTGGGACGCGTCATAGCAGCGGCAACTTTGGAAACTATCTGCCCGCAGATCGAATTGATCCCAACGGTCACACGGTGTTCAACTCCAGGAGCACGGGCTTTATGCTGGGGACCGTCGGATACATTGACTACGCCACTCCCGATGGTGGATTGACCGCGCGTATCAACTGGAGCAATCCGTTCGCAGGCTCAAACAAATGCCATGTATCTTTGGGCGGTTGGCTGGCCAGCCTGTACGAAAGCAACTGCATAGCTGGAGGTGGAAATAACGGCGCGCAAATCCGCTTCACGCTGTCGTTGCGGGAATCCTCACGCTTCATGGACAACATTGACCTATATGGTTCAGACTACGCGAACTTTCCTATCAACGAAGACAACCCCAGCATTTGCCAGAATGCTTGCGCGAATGACGTTCAGTGCTTGGCGTGGACGTATGTGAAACCACACACTTGGGAAGAGAACGCCCGTTGTTGGTTGAAGAACGCGATCCCGGATCCCTCAGCCACACAGGAGACTATCTCTGGCATCAAGTGATTCAGGATCGCCACCCAAATTACTCCGAGATCCCATCACTGTCGAGAGGGGATCTCGGAGTGCGCAAGCACGCGATGAACCCATGTCACACTACTGCCAAAAGTCTTCAGGCAATCGTCCAAACTTCTCTCGAAGAAATTGCGGAGGCAACTGAGACAGATTCCAAGCTATGCGGCATTCTGCAAAGATGCGGGCTTTATGAGAGTTCACCGTTGCCTCTGTCAAGATGAGTTGAGCAGCGACCTGCTTGATGGTCAGTGCATCTTTCGCTTTTGCGAAGGCGCGCAGAACATCCCTTTGACGTGGCTTTAGCTTTTGATAGACGTCGCGGCAACTACGAATGTCCTGCTTGGATAGTTGCTGAATATGCTGAGTGACGAATACTTCGGGGGAAGTGTATGCAAGCTCCCGGAAGACGGGAAAGAGGGTTGCCATCGGAACAAGTGGAACGGGGATCAGTCGAGTCCCACTTCCTTGTGGAACATGCAGAATTGCGCCATTCCCTGATGCAGCACGCAATTCAGGAGAACTGAACAAATGCCAACAGTGATCGGAGGAATCAAATAGCAGCGACGCTACCGCAAGTGCCTGAAATCCCATTAGGCGAGGACCGCCACTCACACACATCTCGATACCATGGTTAGTGCGCTTGAGTGTCTTGATCAGTTCGTACAGCGTAAGCCGGATAGCATCAGGGGCAGAGCGATCATTAACGCTAGAAATGAGCCTGCCTAATGATGTAGTTTTGCCGTCGTTGGTTGGCTGAACATCGCGTATCGCTACTGACTCAAGCCTCAATCGACTGGGTGAATAATGGGTTTCCAGTTCGTGTTTGAGTAGGTCGAGAGATCGCCTGAGAGACGGATCTTCAGACGCAAGATGGATAGCTATGACGCGTTTTATCTTGGCGTCTTGAGCCAGTAATTGGTCAAGAGCAAGAGTAGCTATCTGTGGTTTGCCGCCCAAAGTACAAACAAAAACAGTCGGAGGGGTTTGGTCTGTAGGCATCGGTTCCTCGCTTTGCTGGAAACACCATAACGAAGACTGCGCGTCAAAACACAGTGAATTGTGAATCAGACGCACTTTGTGTAATATTTCAGCATTTGTCAGCAATTTTACTGCTCTCAGTCGCTTAACATCATAGACCAATGCAAACCATTGAATGCGGACAAACGCCGATTGAGGGTATATCTGGGTTCTAATCCAGCCAAACGCCGCGTAGTAAAGCACTCCGTGCGAATCGAAAGGCGAGTTCATCATGATGAGCAACGAGAAGAAAAGTAACACCAAACTGAGAAGGCGCTTGTTGGAGCGCGAAACCCTCTCATGGATTGACAAGCAACTCCTCAAAGGTAGTGCGCAGGAGGTACTCAATCGAATCATTAAGTCGGCATGCAGAATCATTGGCGGGGACACCGTGGGGAGCATCATGCTCCTCGATGAAAGAGGCAAATATCTTAAGCCTGTAGCTATATATGGCGCGCGCTGGAAGGAGGACGCTCCAAAACGATTTGAGATCGGCAAGCATGGCGTTATTGGGTACGTGGCTGAGACAAAACAGCCTGTGCTTATTCCAGATGTTCGCGATGAGGATTGGTCAGAGACCTATGTGGAAGTCATGTCAGGTGTGATGTCAGAACTGGCCGTTCCCATTTTGGATAACGAGGAAAATCTGGTCGGTATCATCAACTTGGAGAGCCATCATCCGAATGCATTCTCCAAACAAGACGAAAAGCTCATCGTTGAGCTCATCCCCCGCGCGCTGATTGCAATTCGCTATCTTGAGCGGTTCGAAGCTGTTGAGCGTGAACGCCGCAAGTTGAACATTCTGCGTGAGATAGATAAGATGATTCTCGAGGCCCAGCGGCAGGATTTGGGTCAGGCGTTTGATGAAACCTTTTGGCAACGCATTCTCGATCTAGTGCTGGATGAAGTGGATGCCCCGTATGGCAGCATCATGCAGCTCGACAAACAACAGAATAACTTGAAGTTAATTGCAGAGCGGGGTGTGCCGGATCACGAGAAAGGGAGGCGTCAAGGACTAGACGAGGGTTTCATGGGCAAAGCAGCGACGAGCAGGCAGTCGCAATTGGTGGACGATGTAATGGCTGCGGAGAATGCAGACGTCTTTTTACGCTTAGATGGCAACGCGCAGATGCGGTCGGAGTTAACAGTACCCATTTTGACCAACGATGATAACGACGTTTTGATTGTGCTCAATGCCGAGAAACCGGTGATAGACGGCTTCGATGAGGAAGACATTGACCTTTTCGAAAATGTAGGAAGACAAGCTGTGATTGCGCTGGAATATGCTGAACGACAGCTTGAGCTTCGAATCGAACGCGAACGATTCAAGGCGCTCACTGAAACGGCCTCGAAGATCATCCATGCTGGTCTTGACGAAGACCGAATTCTCGAAATCGTCCTAGAGACCGGGCTGAACCGAACTGGGGCATTTCATGGCGTGGTCTGGGTGTTGGATTCAAAAGATAACAAATTAAAAGCCAAGATTGTTATGGGAGAGCACCGAGAAGAACTGCACGAGCCGCTTCCCTTGGATTCAAATTTTGTAAATGCTGTGGCGTGGCGGACAGGGAGGCCACAATATCTTCCTGACGTGAATAACCCTCCAGAAGGAATTACATACAGACCTGGACATACCTTCACTCGCTCCATGCTCGTCCTGCCATTGACCGTAGATGGCGTTCGAATTGCCAACTTGGACTTTCGTCATCGTGAACCGGCAGGGTTTGGATCCTCATTGGACTCATGGACCACGAGGTAATTAACGGGGAACGGCGAAATGAGCCAAAAGAGAAAACCTTTTTCAGAAGAGTCTAAAGAAGCAGAAGCCAAATTGCTCCTGAGCCTTGCCGAGCAAGCAGCCAGCAGCATTCAACGCGTGCGTATTGCAAACCGAATGCAGGACGAGCGCACAATTAGCCATCTTGGTACGATGGCAAGCATACTGTGCCACGAAGCTATAAGGGTCATGTCACCAATCAGAGTTGGCATAGCCAAAATAGAGCGTGAGATTGGTGGCAGTTATCCACTTGCCAGCGAGCAATTACGCTCAATAAGCGAGAGCCTGGATGGTTTAGATCGGGTGATCGAGCCACTCCGTCAGGCTATGAGCGGCAAGTCTTTATCCAGGGAGAACTATCCAGCGATCGCATTGCTCGAGCACTTAAAAAGAGCACAGAGACCTGAGAATATCGAGTTGATTGTTATCCAATTAATTGATGACAATCTGAGCATCCACGCAGATCCAACCATCTTCACCGCATTTGAAAACATTTACAACAATGCGGTAGAGGTGCTATGTGATCGTGGAGGCGGAATTACTCTCAGTGCTCGAACCTCGGAGGGAGGCGTGCTATTCCAAATATCAGATGACGGTCCCGGTATGCACAGTATGAGTCCGGAAGAAGTTTGGGAGTTTGGAAAGGGAACCAAGAAGAGTCCTGGTTTTGGTCTATTTATTACTAAGTATGTTGTTCTTCAGAATAAAGGGCGCGTATCGGCTGAAAACAATATGGATCGTGGGGCTTCATTCTTCATTTGGCTGCCACTTGCGCAGCAGGAGACGGAAGGATGAAAGCCGTTGTACTGCTGATAGACCAGGAGCGATTCTGGCAAGACTTGATCATGTCCCAACTACAAGCCGCTGGCTATGTTGTGCAACTTCCAACTTCCTCAACGGTTTCTTGGCAGGACAAACTATACGGCGAATGTGACGCGATATTGATAGGATTTCGTGCGATTCGGCATGTGGAAAAGGAATTGATCAAGCAGGTCACGACACGTGCGAGCTTTGATGTTCCAATCGTCGTCTCCTCTACCACTTGGCCAGTTTTGCCCACAACACAGCGCGCGCTTTACCGACTCGGCGTCACAAGAATTACGGGGCGTTTTGGGTTGGGGCGCTCATGGGCACAACTGATTGACAACGAATTGCGTGAACAAAGAGAAAAGATCAAGTCGCTTTCCAGCTATGAACGCTTCCGACTTCAACAGACATCATCACACATTACAGCCGGTTTACACGTATCCGTGTAATTCAGTTGAAACGAAGGAGAAAGGGAAATGACTATACGAATATTACTCGTTGAGAATGACCCAAAGTGGCAAAAGCTAATCGGTGATCGCCTTAAGGAACTAGGCTACGAAGTAGACGCAGTCGATAGTTTAAGGACTGCACTCGAACATCTTGAGAGGTCGTTTTATCATCTCGTGATGTTCGACATCGGCCTCGGCGAAGAGATGGATCTTTCTAACAAAGACGGCATGATTTTGGCGAAAGATATAAACCAACTCTACTGCGGCGATGGTATAGCAAAAATCGCATTTACAGGCCCGCATCAAGGAGAGATGCGCGAAGCTCTGACACAATTAGGTGTAAGCAATTTCCTGGACAAATACCTCTGGGAGGAGCGCGACGGTAAGAATCTGAAAGAGATCATTACGGAAGCACTTAATAACGAGACACAGAGAAAACCGAATCCATTTAAGAGCAACCTCAATTTGCAGGTCAATCTTCATGACGTCACTCTTAACGACATGGCGAATAGAATTGCTCAATCGGTGGATGGCTTCAATGGGAATATAGTGCGACTAACCGATGAACTTACAGCGCTACTTCAACGACTGTTCTACGATCGAGACCAAATTGACGTGCGCAAGGTGTCTTCAGGTTTTGGACCGGCTGGTGTGATAAAAGTCACCGCTTACTCAAACATTTCCGGAAATGACAATACTGTCATCGTTAAGTATGGCGATCAAAAACAGATTCAGCGAGAATTTGGCAATTGGGCCACATATGTGAAGAGAAGCAGCGGAAGGCATGCCACCATTGTGCTCGAGCATCGCTGCACACCGCTTTTGGGTGCTGTTGTCTATTCCTTTGCTGGTAGTAATCCTGTATATCAAATTATTGACTTTGCGGGATTTTACCAATACAACGAAAGCGACAAGATTAAGGAAGTCATTGATAAATTAGTAAACGTGACCTGCGTGAATTGGTATCGTAATCGGGGTAATGGTAAATCCTTTTCTCTCACTGAAGACTACATCGCCACTCTCGGTTTGCGCGACGAGGTTCTGCTCGCGGCACTACAAACCCATTATCCAAGACATGTCGCACAGAATGTGCTGATCTTCCCAGAGATTGCTGGGGTCACGCTGCCCAATCCAGTCTATGCTACACATGGCAAGTTGGTCGGCAAGAAACATGATGAGCCTACCTTTCGATGTTGGACACATGGCGATCTAAATGAACACAACATACTCATTGATCATGGACAGGTTTGGTTAATAGATTTCTATAAAACAGGGGAGGGGCACATTCTGAGAGACTTTGTCAAGCTAGAGACCTCAGTAAAACTCAACCTCCTCAGCAGCGGAGGTTTGAATGAACGCTACCAATTCGAGAAGGCGTTGCTGAGCATGAACGAATTCGACGATGTTGATCATCTTAGCTACGATGCGCCGGATCAGGCTTTCGTGAAAGCGTTTGAAGTGTGTCGCAAGTTGAGGCAGGTGGCGCGTGATCAAGTGCGCCCAAACAGCGACTTCTCCGAATACGAAATCGGCCTGCTCTACAACAACCTGAACGCGCTCCGATTTGAACCATTTGACCCACTCAGCCGTTCGCACGCGCTGATGACTGCCGGAATGCTGTGTGAAAAGCTTGGTTTGAAACCATGAAGCTTTACGCTTTATTCAGCTATGCCAGACCTCCCACTCCCCGCCAGTTTTCGCAGCGAAATCATTCGCCCGCTCTTGAAAGCGGTTATGGCGTGCGAATCATGCTCGCTCATCGGGGTCGGGAGTAGCGGAAAGTCAAGGTTGGCCAATCATTTGATTCAACCTGAGGTGCTGGAGCTACACATTGGAATTGCCGCACAGAATACGCTGGGAGTCATGGTCAACTGCACCAAGCTGGCTGACTATTCGATGCAATCCTTGTATCGAGCGATGCTTGAATCGTTGGTGAAAGCCGTAAGAGAACGCACGTCCTTTGCGAATGAGTTGGTGAGACAACTTGAATCAATGTGGTCAGTAGCTGTCGAAACGTCGTCACCAGAACGAATTAGACAAACGCTTGAGGGGGCTGTTGACGCCATTACACACCTTGGCATACACCGAATCATCATGGTTTTCGACGACTTCGATTCAGTCGTCGAAAAGGTGCCGGCTGAAGCACTCAAAGGTCTGCGTGCGCTACGGGACGATTTTCGTACACAACTGATGTATGTGACTGTGACACGGCGCGAGTTGGCTTTTATAAGACCGGAGCGAGAAATCCATGACCTATTGGAAATCGTTGCCTCCACAACGATTCCCATTGGCCCTTATCGCCAAACCGACGCCGACTTCATGATCGAACGCCTCAGTCATCGGCAGGAATTGAAGCCAGTATTGACCGATGCGGAACGGCTGCTCATGGTGGAACTCTCAGGCGGTCATGCAGGCTTGCTCAAGGCTCTGATCTCCGCGCGACGTGAAGGAATGACACTAACTTCAACCCAGAGCCCCATCTCCGAACTTAGTGGGTATGGCAACATCCAGGCCGAATGCGCTACGATACATGACAGCCTTGAGAAACGAGAATGGAATGCACTGATTGAAGTGTCGCAAGGCCATGAACTCGACCATACCGACTTGCATCGACTCCAGCGGAAGGGGTTGGTTCGACCTAGGTCAGAAAACGAGGTGGAAATTTTTTCTCCGCTGTTCGCAGACTTTATCCATCGGCAGCATGTGCGAGGACAGATAGAAGCTATTCTGGAAAGAGTGTCTCGCGAAACGCATCATGTGGTGCTATTCCGACTTTTCGCTTGCTTACGCGAGTGGGGAGGACAAAATGTATCACAACGTCAAATATTCGACGTTATGATCGCAGCAGAAAAGGAGCAGGCAACTCATGCGCCTGGATCGCCCCTCAACCGCCTGAACTTATATTTAGCAGAACTGAAGCGGATCGTTGACGCCGTTTTCGGTAGGGAATGTCTTATTGCCGAGAGTGATGGCTCATATCGCTTGATTTTGCCAAGAACTCGCTGACAACCCTCGGTGCACTGGAAGATTCGAACTCATCTGAGGCTTTTGTGATTAACTCGCCAATGCCACTCCTTGACCGGCTGATACATCGTTGCGGCAAGTTGTTCGGGCTTTACCTTACAAGCGATCAGCAACTTGCCATCATTGATCGCCTTGGTCAATTCGACTGCGTCAAAGGGCCAGGGCTATTTAACATCAATCCGTGGACCCAGAAGCTGCGCGGCTTTTTTAGTATCGAACCCGTTTACGTCTCCGGGCAAATCCCAAATATTCACACAAGAGATGCGGTGCAGACTGATGTGTCTGTGACACTCAAATTTACTTTGAATCCAATCTTGCTCTCTCGCGAAAAAGCGAAGGAAGTTGTCAACTGGTCAATCGATTTTCAGAAGGAATATTTGCTCCATCATGCACAGAGTGCCCTGCAAGGTGCAGTATCCAAATACTATGCCTTTGAAATAGCCGGTCCGGATGCTTGCTCACAAGTGGAAAGTGATCTGTATCCTTTGTTGTCCGAACTCGTTAAGGAAGACGGCATTACTCTAACTCTGTGCAAAGTTCGGGAGTTGAATGTGCCAGCGGAACTACGCCAACATTTCGACCTTATTGCACAGTGGGCAGCAACGATGCTGGACCTGCGTCGGCGTGACCCTCACGAATTCGAGCAAGCATTGCGTGTGCAATGGCTTAAAGTGCTCCAGCAAATGTCTGTCGGCAAAATGTTCGTCGAACCGCCAAAGCCGGTAAGCATGCCTTCGACGCCACACGATAGTCGATTAGCACCTCCACAGAATCTGCTACCTACACACTCATCAGGCACGATCATTCTTGATAGCAGCGGCGAAGAATCATCCAGTCCATCTTCAACATCAGTTTCATCTACCCGTGATGACGATGAGCCATTGAGTCGGCTATAAAAATCTCTCGCCATGCCGACTGCACCGCGCCGAGTTCATCTCGAGAGTCAGATAGATCGTCAAGGTTCACCCCCTTATCCACTCACTCATCCGTGACCGCCATCGTAGTAATAGGCCGCCTCGTCGAGCGTGACCGAGCTGCGCTGGGTCAGCCGCACCGGCGACGGCACCTTCTGGATCACGCCCTTGAAGGACAGCCATTCATACACGCCGCATAACGTCTCGTCTTGCACCTGCTTCTTGAAGTAGGCGTCTAGCTCCGATGTGGTGAGCGTGCCACCAGCCTCGTGCAGATAGTCCAGCACCGGCCCAAACAGCGTATACATCTTGCTCTCGATGTAGGCGTTGACCAGGTCAATCGCCCGCTGCATCATGGCCTCGTCCTTCTTGGCGTTCACCAAGTCCAGATACACGCGGTTGAAGAAGCCAGGGTTGAGCTTGAGCGCCTGGGGGATGACTTCGCGGCTGGTCAGCTCGCCGTGCAACAGCACCTCGACGGCGGCCAGGTTGTTCACGCAATACATCAGCCACAGGAAGCTGTAGGCCACGTCCCTGCGGGTGTAGAGCCACTTCTCGGCCTTGGCCAATGTGTAGAGCGCGCTCTGCCCTGCGCTCAACAAGCGCAACTGGGCATCGCGCGCACCGATCTTGCGGGCATCCTGGTAGTAAGCGCGGATGGTGTCGTCGGTGGTGAACAGCAGCGTGCTGAGCGCGAACGACGAGTGCATCATGTCGCCCTGCAGCGAGCCTTCCAGCGCCTGCTTGAACTTGCTGCGCGGCCACAGCGTGGCGTGGATGTTCACGCCGTTCTCGACCAGGGCGAAGCTGCGCACCGGCTTCTCCTCGCGCCCAACCAGCATGATGTCTATGTCGCTCTTGGCC
>Ga0224722_1002299_pt1 | contig 10210 bp, 8 predicted proteins | sample Balambano_FR1_Me_FD_161646 | JGI IMG/M metagenome (GOLD analysis project Ga0224722, IMG submission 161646) | Freshwater sediment microbial communities from Lake Towuti, South Sulawesi, Indonesia - Balambano_FR1_MetaG | ecosystem: Environmental > Aquatic > Freshwater > Lake > Sediment | place...
TGGTCATTGCGCCGGTATCTGGACATGGAACCCTACAAGGCATGGAAAGAGTTACAAGACAGTGAGAAAGATGCTGGGAAGGCGAGAAAATTAACCCACAATAAACGAGACGTTACCAAGTAGGTGGGAGGTACATCAATGGTTTAGACGCGAAATCTGGTCTGAAGATCCTAGCTTTCCCTGGAAGTGGAAAAAAGTTTTTTCGTCGTTACAATAACAACAAGAAAAAGGCTTGCAAGGAAGAAAACATTACTGACTTTGCTGAAGAACTTTATAGTCGCATGCTCGTAATGACTAACAAAGGCTTCAACGAATGGTTGAGCAACTAAGGTTCTCTTCTTTGAGTTGTTGAATAATAACGTGTTCAGGTGAGGTCGCATGCGTAATCGAAATTGGACTTTATTCAAGTTCTGGTTTTTGCCTCAGTTGATATTGATAGTGGCTTTCATTTCGGCAGTGAAGCTGTTGCCCTTCAGGAACCGAGACGATTCCTCGACTAGATCGCTTACATCCCATTCGGAATCAGTATTGGAGTCAAATCTTGAACAAGAAACTAACTCCCCTGATCCTCGGATAGGAAGAAAGATTCACCACATTAGGACTCGCTCCAGACCTGGATATGATCGTCTATCCTACATACTGGGCGACTCTGAGTATCCCAATTTAGGAGCGTTGGGAGACCCTGAGAATCAACGAGCATTTCTGGGACAAGAAGTGAATGATCTTGCTTTCCTCTTAGACCATCATATTTCAGAAAACCGTGCTTTTATTGTTTTTTACGGGACATATGGAACATATCGTATGCCCGATGCGGAGCTCAGTCTCCTTATGTTCGACGGATCCACAGAAGTTATTCCAGGAGGAGAGGCAGTTGGCTACTCATTTTACCCTTCTAAAGATGAAGAATGGTTGTTTGTAAAACGTACTGTAGTAAAAGATATTTCGGTAGGATATTTGTATCGTAGGGAGAGTCGGAACCGAATGGTTCCTGTAATGCCGGGTGGGCAAGTGCTAACAGAGTCCGCCTTGCAATTTTGTGCATCTCAAGCGAAGTTGGAACCCCTTCTGACCGGTTCACGAAATACCTTGTTCATTGATTGGGATATGAAGAACAGCAAAGCGATTTTTTGGGTGTTTGGAGTTTCCTATGATTTGGGTAACCCCAAAAGCAGGGAAAATCCCGCCCCTACAGTGGATGCAGTAGTTTCCTTTGATTTGAAAACTGAAAAGTTTTCTTGGGTCAAAAATCCCGACCCTGCTTTTGATCAAATTCCATTTGACTAAAGTCTGTCTGACCAATCTATCACAAGATTTCTGTGGTGTCTTGTACAAAATCTGGATATGAAATCATTCCTCGTAATAATTACTTGTGCTCATTTTGGGTATTGAAACGCAGGATTGCTATATGAAGTAGTTCGGCAACGGAATCTGGCGGCAGCCCTGATTGCCTATTGTCACCAGAAAAAGAAACCGTCCCTTCATGGTAACGAAAAACTCCAAGAGGTTCACGCTTAAAACGAACTCACGTGATTCTAGGCAAAATCCGCTAAGAGTTCTTGGATTTCGGTGAGGGCTTGGTGAAAGGCGGCAGTTACCATATCTACTTGGACTTCGGAGATAATCAACGGAGGTTCAAAGCGCATTACCTTCGGGTTATTTAAGGTGTAGGCGGCGATAACCCCATTGCGGACTAAAGCCCCAATCGCCAGTTTCCCAATGTCTGCGTCGGTAAACTCTACCCCAATCATTAATCCTTTGCCTCGTGCCTCGGTCAGTAGGGCGGGGAACTCAGCAACCACACCTTGCAAACCCGCGAGTAGTTGTTCGCCACGCCGTTTTGCCTGTTCGCAAAGGTTATCGCGTTCGATAATCTGTAGGGTGGTAAGCCCGGCAATACACGCCGCTTCGCCCCCGCCAAAGGTGCTAGTATGGATATAGGGGTTCTCTCTAAAGACCTTTTCCCAGATGGAAGGGGTTCCTACAATCGCACCGATTGGCATAACGCCACCCCCCAATGCTTTTGCCAATGTCATCAGGTCGGGGGCAATTCCGGCTTGTTCGCAGGCAAAGAGAGTGCCAGTTCGCCCCAAACCCGTTTGCACCTCATCCAGAATCAATAACGCCCCGTGTTGGTCGCAGAGGGCGCGAGCGGTGGTTAGGTAGTCTGGTGGGGGAATACAAACCCCGTTCTCCCCTTGAATGGGTTCGAGGAGGACGGCGGCTGTGTCACTCCCTATCGCAGACTCTAAGGCAGAACTATCGCCAAACGGCACAAAATCAAAGCCGGGGATAAGAGGCTCAAAGGGAGTTTTATAGACCGCTCGCCCTGATGCGGAGAGCGCACCCAGAGTTTTGCCATGATACGAACCGATAGTGGAAAGGATTTGATAGCGTCCTGTACTACAACGAGCAAACTTGATTGCCCCCTCTATCGCCTCTGCCCCGCTATTACAGAAGAAGGAGAACTGCAAACTGCCGGGGGTGCAGTGTGCCAGTTTTTCAGACAGGTCAGCAAGCGGTTGATTAAGAAACGTTTTGGAGGAGAGCGGTAAACGTCGCATTTGAGCGGTCACCGCCTCCACTACCTCCGGGTGGGCATGACCGAGTGCAAAGACCCCATACCCCCCGAGGCAGTCAATATAGGTGTTGCCTCTATCGTCTTGAAGGAGGCAACCGTTTCCCCCTATCTCCACCGAATCAAATCCCCCCAAGCGCAGCAGTGCTAATGCCGTGGGGTTAACATACTTCTGATACTTTTCCGCCGTTGTCAATGGTATCTACCTTCCTTATCCGCCCTACTGTATCATAGACTTATGGCACGCTATCAAGTCACGATTATTGCTGTGGGAAAACTGCGAGAGTCGTTTTGGAAAGACGCTGAGGCAGAGTATCGCAAACGGTTATCAGGGTATACATCGCGCTTAGAGGTGATTGAGATAAGCGACGAACCTACCCCAGAAAATGCGTCCGTAACCGAAGAGGAAGCGATTCGTGAGCGTGAGGGGCTACGGATTTTGAACCGAATCGGCGAGCGTGACTATGTGATAGCCCTAGACCGACAGGGAAAACTTTGGGATTCGGAGACATTCGCCCACCGTTTAGATACCCTTGCCACGGAGGGAAATAGTGCCTTCACGTTTCTCATTGGCGGTTCATTGGGACTGGCATCCTCGGTGTTATCGCGTGCCTCTCTTATCCTTTCGTTCGGTGCTTTTACCTATCCCCATCAACTGATGCGGGTGATTCTCTTGGAGCAGTTATTCCGTGCGGGGAAGATTCAACGTGGTGAAACTTATCACAAATAACCTTTCCTTACGAAGGGGTCGTCCTTGCCGACGCAGAATGTTGGGGAGAATGCCGTATAATACTCCCCGATGACAACGTTTCAGATTCTACTATTTTATTACTATGGGGAGCTTCCTGATGCACAGGCGATAACCGAGTGGCAGAGGCAACTCTGTACCGACTTGGGATTGACAGGTCGCCTGCTCATTGGTGAGGAGGGGATTAACGGCACATTAGAGGGGACTTTAGAAGCCACCGAACAGTATGTCGAAGCCCTCCGTTCCGATAACCGATTTACATCGGTGGATATGAAACGCAGTGTCGGTACAGGAAATGCGTTTCCCAAGTTAAGTGTCAAGTATCGCCCAGAGATTGTGGGAGCCAATCTTGGGGAAGAGGACTTCAACCCAGCAGAGTTTACCGCCCCGTATATCACTGCCGAAGAACTGCATGAGTGGATTCAGAGCAAGAAAGAGTTCTATATCGTGGATATGCGAAACTCCTACGAGCATGCCTGCGGACACTTTGAGGGTTCGATCCTGCCTCCCATGCGATACTTCCGCGAACTGCCCGATATTCTTCCGACCCTCGAACACCTCCGCGATAAAACCGTAGTGACCGTCTGCACGGGGGGAGTGCGCTGTGAGAAGGCATCTGGGTATCTCCTAAAAAAGCAGTTTCGCGAGGTTTACCAACTCTACGGGGGAATCGTTACCTACATGGAGAAGTATCCCAATCAAGACTTTCTGGGGAAACTCTATGTTTTTGATGGGCGTGTGACGATGGGATTTGAGACCGATAGCCCGAATCACGTGGTGATGGGACGGTGTAAGCACTGCGGAAAACCATCAGACCACTTTGTGAACGACGATGGCGACCCCGCTCGTCCCCACTTTATCTGCTGTGAGGAGTGTGCCGCCGCACACCCGCTTTATGCGGCGGCAGGGAGACCAGAAACCCTTTAAGTCTTTTCAAAGGGGGGGTTTTCGCCCAACCACCAACGCCGCTCCATCTTTTGGGCATACGAAAGCCCGAAGCGTTGCATCGCAATATCCCGAACATAGTTGACGGCTTCCTCGGCAGAGTCTGTGAGGAAGAGCAGGTCTAAGTCTTTCGGGCTAATCGTCTTATTTTCGATAAGCCGTCCGACTATCACATCCTCCCAAAGGGGTGTCCAGAACTCTTTGCCCAGAAGAACAACCGGGAAGTCACGCAGTTTGCCCGTTTGAATCAGGGTAAGCGTCTCAAACACTTCGTCAAATGTCCCAAATCCTCCCGGTAGAACAATAAACGCATAGGAGTATTTTACCAACATCGTCTTGCGGACAAAGAAGTGGTTAAAGGTTATATCAATATCGAGGTAGGGGTTGCTCTGTTGCTCAAAGGGTAAGATAATATTGCACCCCACCGAATGCCCTCCGACATCTTTTGCCCCCCGGTTTGCCGCCTCCATGATTCCCGGACCGCCTCCGGTCATCACCGTAAAGCCTGCCTCGGCTAACTTCATGCCGACTTCGCGTGCCAAGATGTAGTAGGGATGGTCTTCTTTGAAGCGTGCCGACCCGAACACCGTAACACACGGACCGATGAAGTGGAGATGTCGAAACCCGCTAATAAACTCGCAGAAAATCTCCCAAGCCAATCCCAACTCAAAGCGTCTGGCTTGCGGACCAGTAAGGAACTTGCGCTCCTTTTCCACCCTTTGTTGCTGTTCTTTTTGTTCTGGGGAGCCACCGCCCGTCTCTGGTGCGGCGTTTTCCATGCGCCCCCCCGCATCTGGTTCGTTTGTCATACTGGTTAGTACGATTGGACACCCCCCTAGTGTTTTCCTGTTTTTTAGATGAATGGGACGATGACCGATAGGGTACAATAGGAGTAGTAAACCGAAAGCGATGATGTAGACACGATGATTCCTCTGCGTGATGAAAACCCAACCCGTATCTTTCCAGCAATGACATGGCTCATTATTGCCATCAATTTAGGGGTTTTTCTGCTGGAGATTTTTGGAGGGGGAATGGTGGAAGGGAAGAACGGTTTGGCGGGTTGGATGGCAGGGTGGACTCTGGTTCCTGTCGAACTGACGCAGGGGAGAGACCATCCGGTAAACGGTCCCTCGCTCCAACCGTTCTGGCTGACCATCTTTACCTCGATGTTTATGCACGGAGGCTTGATGCACTTTGGCGGGAATATGTTGTTCCTCTATATCTTTGGGAATAACATTGAGGATGCGTTGGGTCATGTCAAGTTTGTGGTGTTCTATCTGGTTTGTGGGATTATCGCGGCACTGGCTCAGGTGTTCTACAACCCGAACTCGGCGATTCCAACTCTCGGTGCTTCGGGAGCGATTGCCGGAGTCTTGGGGGCATATCTGATTCTATATCCAAAAGCGCGAGTGAATACACTTATCTTCTTGGGAATCTTTATTACCACGGTGCATATTCCGGCGTTTATTCTGCTTGGTCTGTGGATTGTTTCCCAATTTTTCTCGCAGTTCACTCAGTCGCTACTCACGGACGGGGCGGAAACAGGAGGGGTTGCCTACCTCGCGCACATTGGGGGTTTTATCGCGGGAATGGTGCTGATAAAACTCTTCGGGGCGCGTCCCTGCCCTCCGAACGAAGGGCGATACTTTCCACGTGAGTATGGACCGCGCTATATTGTTCACCGCAACCAATAACTGCAACCAATAACTGTTTGTAAAGACCTCTTGCCCATGAAAAAATCTGTGTTGCTTTCGGTACTGCTTCTCCTGTTATTGCCGCGTGCGGGAGGAGCAGACAAGTTCTCCGTTGAGTTAGAAAAAATTTTAGGACAGCAGGTTGCCTTTGCGCTGACCTCCGGTTCTGGGGTAGACACCGACCCCCTTTTGGCAGATTGGGTACAAAAAGTGGGAGAACGAGTGGCTTCGGTGTCTCCCCGGCGCGATATTCTGCCGAACTTCACGATTTTAGGAACCGATGCCGCAAACGCTTTAGCCGCACCGGGAGGGCATATCTTTGTCACGCGGGGGTTGCTCGATGCGATTGAGTCCGACGATGAGTTAGCCGTGGTGCTGGCACACGAAACCGGGCATCATGTCAAGCGTCATGCCTACCAACAGGTGCAAGCGCAATTTCTCTTTCTCCTCGGTGCATCGTTTATTCAGGGGAAAAATTCTCAGCAGATTCGCAACGGCTTGGTGATTTTGAATGCGCTACGCACTCTGCACAAAAGCCGCGAACACGAAGCACAAGCCGATGAATTGGGGATTGAGTTTGCCGCAAAAACGGGCTACGACCCCGGCGGTTTGATACAGTTTTTTGATGGGTTTGATAACCGAAAACGCTCCCGATTGGAGGAGTATTTTGCGACACATCCCTCCCCGGAAAAGCGAATCCATGCCGCCGAAAAGAACCCGCTGGTGACTCGTCCAACAGTAGAGCAACGCGAAGCGATGGCGGAAGCGTTTCGTGAGCGTGGACTTGTTCATTCGGCACGAGTGGTAAAGCAGGGCAAAAACCCTCTGGAACTGCCCCCTCTGCCCCCAACAGATACCCCGGAACGTCTCAAAAACGAGCGTGAGGAGGTACTGCGCCTTTCGGAGAAGATAGCCAAATCGCTCTCGCCGACGGTGGGGTCACAGAAAATAGGGAATGTTTTGCAAACCCTTCTGCTGATCAACAGTCAAGGGGATTTACGCTGGCTCTATATCGCCTCACGAGCATACACAGTGCAGACACAGGTAGAGGATTTAATGGCACGTACTTCACGGGTGGCGCGAACGTCGCCGGGGACGTATGATGCCCTGATGCGGTATGCCGACCTGCCTCCATCGCACCCTGCCGCGCAAGAGTCGGTATTGGGGCGTGAGGAGGTTCTACAGGCGTTAGGTCGTACCGAGGGGGCAACCACCCCCCTATTACGGGCTTCACGGGCAGTCACCACGGTTTTAATAGATTTGAATAACCGCTTCCTGCGCTTTGGCAACGAAGAGACATGGCTTCGCTATGGCGCACTGGAAGGACTACTGCGCTATGCGGAAAGCGAGATGGCGCGTGCCGATAAAATGTCGGGAATTGGATGGCGGTATCTTGCCTATGCCCGAATTCGTCGCTATCAGGAGCGGCTCTCTGAGTTGATTCCTGAAAACGATATTGCCCGACGCTCTCTCTGGTACGATTTGACTCAGAAGCGTTTCGGACGTGCCTTTGACGGGACTGGACGAACGGGAGATGTGACCGTGCGGGCGGCATTAGCCGTGGAGCTCTCGGAAGACCCTCGTGAGGTAGAGATGGGGCGTGGGGGAACGACATGGGCAGATTGGGTGGGAGAGAAGGACGGTATCCCAGAGAATGTGGCTACCGCCATTCGTCTGTTGACCTTAGACGTGGAGCGAGAAATCTATTTTGCCCGTCGCGATGGGGAGAGTTATGAAAACAGTTAGGGCGATACTTTGGGGGGCGATTTTGGTCGGTTTTCTGGCGGCTCTTGTTCCTATTGCAGCACGTTGGCAAGCAGAAACCCGAAACCGAAGCGTCGAGATTACCGTGGATTTTGCCGAGGTACGCACGCTTGCTCTTGCCGAGCGTAAATCGGAGGCAGAGGTGTTGCAATCTCTCCAAAAGTCTGGTGTTGTCTCTATCGCTCTGCCGGAGGAGACGCTAAGCCAACTTGAGGATGCCCGCGAGATAGCGGTTGTCCCTGTGGGAGCATTCACACCACAAGTGCCGGGACAATCTACCCCCGAAGCCTTTGCGGTACGCACAGCAAATGCTCAACGGATTCGGCAGATTCAAGATGCCATTGGGATTAAGACGGGGATTCGAGCGCAATCCGAGAGTGGTTCCCAAATCGTGCTGATTCCCGGAAGCTACCCGGCAGTTCGTAGTATCGGAATCGGCTTAAACCCACAGACGGTACAAACCATTAAACAGGCAGGACTTTCGGTAGTGGGGCGGGTGGCAAACTACAATGGGGTGGAGTCGGCAGGCATCGTTTGGGACTTGAACGAACTCAAAAAGCAGGGTGTTAAGACGACCATCTTCCTCGGTGATGAGATGTTGGGCTATAAAGGCTACCTCTTGGATGACCCGGAGCGTCCTGAAGAGCGTTCCACTGCATCGGCACTGCGCGATTCCGACCTCTGGTTAGGCATCATCGAGTTTAGCAAGCAGAAAGGGGAAGCGGCACTGGCAAAGGGGGCAGAAGACCGTGTGGTGCGGGTGCATACCGTGACCGGGGCGGAGATGCTGACCGCCGATGTCCCGACCAATGTCCAACGCTTCACCTTGGCGGCACGCGAGCGCAACATCCGACTGCTCTATGTCCGTCTCTTCACCGATGAAAAGAACCCATTAGCGTTTAACACGAAGTATATTGAGAAGATTAAAGAGGGGTTGGAGCGGGGTGGACTGACCATAGGAACTGCCCACGGTTATCAACCCCTCACGGTTCCCCTCTGGACAAAAGGGTTAATAGGCTTAGGAATTGCCGCAACATGGCTACTTCTGATGGAGAGTATCACAGGGTTTATCGGACAGAAGGAGCGTGTTCTGACGGGGATAGCGGTGGGGGGGGCATTGCTCTTACTGGGCTTGCCTCTGCTGGGGAGCAGTGGGGTGAAGTTTGCGGCTTTTGTGTCTGCCTGTCTTTATCCGTCGCTGGCACTGCTCTATCGGGATATTCTCCACAAGGGCGACAGCAAGAACCGAGTCGGGGAAGCGATACTGCGTTTTACGGTTATCTGTGGGATTACTGGATTAGGAATCGCGGCAATTGTTGGGCTTTTGGCAGACCGACTCTATCTTATCAAAGCCGATGCGTTTATCGGAATTAAGGGGGCGCAGTTAGTCCCTCTGCTCCTTGCAACACTGGTCTATAGCCTCGGATTGCGAGCAACCCCGGAACGCTCTTTCCTCCAAGCACTGCATGAAACAGGGGTGATGTTTCGTCGCATGGCATCCCAACCCGTATTGATATGGCAGGTCGCAGTGGCGTTGGTCGCACTGTTTGTGCTTGCCCTACTCGTCCTGCGCTCCGGCAATGACCCCGGTGTGGGGGTTTCCCCTCTGGAACTCAAGATTCGAGCGTTGCTAGACCAACTGCTCTATGCGCGTCCTCGGTTCAAAGAGTTTCTGGTCGGACATCCCGCGCTACTCCTCTCCCTCCTGCTTGCGGCAATGGGTAAGCGTGGTTGGGCGATAGCACTACTGCCGGTAGGAATTATCGGGCAAGTATCCCTGTTGAACACCTTCTGCCATCTACATACACCGTTGTTGGTCAGCGTATGGCGGGCAGTTTTGGGAGTTGGTATCGGGTTAGCAATAGGGTTTATTCTCTACGTGCTTGTCGAGCGATTTTTCCAACAGGAGAAGTCTGCTACCAACGTTGTGGAGGCAGAGGCGTGACCCCGGTTCGTATTGCGGCACTGGGCTACTATGGCTTTGGAAATCTCGGCGATGAGGCGGTACTGGGGGGGATTCGTCGCGCACTACAGGCACAATCCGCCTTTGCAAAGGCAGACCTGCTGGTACTCTCGCACCAACCTAAAGAAACCCTACGTCTCCACCCCGGCGTTCGGGCGGTTGACCGTTGGCAGTGGCGCACGGTAGCCGATTCACTCAAAGGGACAGACCTGTTTATTTTGGGAGGGGGAAGCCTTCTGCAAGATGCGACCTCCACCCGTTCGGTGATTTGGTATACCCTGATGGCACTTCTTGCCCGCCGACGTGCAAAGCGTCTACTCTGGTGGGGGCAGGGAGTGGGACCACTAAACGCCCGGTTATCGCACACTTTGGTACGGGGAATCGCAAATCAAGCCGACTATATAACGGTGCGAGATACGAAATCGGCGGAACTATTGAAGGGAATTGGGGCGAAGGGGTCTATAGAAGTAGTTGCAGACCCTGCTTTTGCTTTAGAACCCGATGTACCCACCCCCGCATTT
>Ga0224722_1002300_pt1 | contig 10209 bp, 5 predicted proteins | sample Balambano_FR1_Me_FD_161646 | JGI IMG/M metagenome (GOLD analysis project Ga0224722, IMG submission 161646) | Freshwater sediment microbial communities from Lake Towuti, South Sulawesi, Indonesia - Balambano_FR1_MetaG | ecosystem: Environmental > Aquatic > Freshwater > Lake > Sediment | place...
GCCCCCCAGCACATAGGCGCCGGCCTTGCCCAGTGCATCGGCCACCGGATCGCCCAGGCCCCACCGCCGTATGGCCACCGGCCCGTAGAGGGCATCTGGGCAATCTAGAAATCGGAACTCGCCCCGCGCGGATGTTAGTGCGGAAAGCGCGCCGCTCCAGCTCCCTCCCGTGCCATACCGGGCATGCGCCACCACCGTGCCGGTTGCCGCGCGGTAGATCATGGCGTTGCGCTCCATGGCGGCCGCCGCCGAGAAAGCCGCCTCGGGAGGGCATGCCGAAAGCAGCGTGACACCGGGGCTAAATGGCGCATGCTTGAGCCCAAAAGGCAGCAGATAGACGGCCCGGCCGCCTGCCTGCACCGCCGCGGCCCCGGCGTGCGCATCGCACCCTTGCGCACCGCCGCTGAGCAAGGTAAAGCCCGAGTGCGCCGCCGTCCGCCCCGCCAAAGCCGCGAATCGAGCAACCTCGGAGGAAATGGTGCGGCTTCCCACCACCGCCAGGAATGGCCCTGGAGGCACCGGGCCTCGGCGCCACAACACAGGGGTGCCCGCCACCCATGCTTCCGGGAAGCCCGCATCGAGGGCGCCCCACGTGCGCCCAGCCGTTACCAATCGGCGGGCAGCTTCCACGCGGGATGTATCGCGCAGGGCGGCCGCTTCTTCGGGCATTCCGGCCGCGGCCAGCGCATGCGCATACGTGGAGGCTGCCCCGGAAGGAGAGGCCGCCAGCAGCGCCAAGCCATGCCTTACGCGCCGCCGAGGCACCGGGCCTGTACGGCCACCCAAGTGCTCGATGCCCGGCAAGTACAAAGCGGTAAGCGCCACCCGCGTTTCATCCATATCTATAGTATACGCACGTCTACTACATTTTGCTTCATCGTGCAGTACAAGCGGTGAGTACACTCCCCTTCCTTATCTTGCCATGTTGAAGCACCCCGCCCTTACTCTCGGCCGCGTCCGTACTTTCTTGCGATCGACACTGGCGGCCGATGCGAGCGGGGAAAGGCACCCGCTGGCGATAGAAATCTCGGAGCGCGATCACGCAGATCAAAGAGCGGCGGAACAGGGCAAATGGAAACCCGCCGAAAAGGGGCGGCGCTGGGGCCCCGCGTACGCCACCGCGTGGTTTCGGCTACGCGGCACCGTGCCGGAGCACTTGGCCGGGCGCCGCTTGGCGGTGGTGGCCGACGTCGGGGGCGAGCGCACCGTATGGCGAGATAACTCGCCGTGGTGCGGCGTGGACGTGGAGCATTCCGATTTCGGATGGCTGGATGGGCACGCCCTCAGCGACCATACGGCGGTGGCCCGTGCGGGCGAGGCCATAGAATATTACGTACAGGCCTACGCGCGAAACACCGAAACTACGGTGCACGGCCGAGAGCAACCCCGCCAAGCCACCACCGAAACGGTTGGGGAGGCGGCGCTGGTGGCCGTCCGCCCTGAAGTGCGGCAGCTGATTTACGATGTCGAATTTGCCCTGAGCCTGCTGGAAACCATCGAGCCAGCCGAACCCGCCTACGCTGTGCTGTTGCGGGCGTTGAACGACGTCACGAATACCTATCGATCCGATAGCGAGGAAAGCCTCGCACGCTCGCGCAAGCTACTTCGCGAGGCGACGGCCGCGCTCGGAGGCGAATTGCGCCACACCATTACACCCGTTGGGCACGCGCACCTGGATACCGCCTGGCTTTGGCCGCTTGCCATTACGCGCAAGAAGATGGCGCATACGACGGCCACTCAGCTTGCGCTGCTGGACCGTTACCCCGAGTACATCTTTGTGCACTCCCAGGCCAGCCAGTACGAGTGGTTGGAGATCGAATACCCCGAACTCTTTCAGCGGGTGAAATCCAAAGTGGCCGAGGGGCGGTGGGAGCCCGTTGGTAGCATGTGGGTCGAAGCGGACTGCAACTTGTCCGGTGGAGAGGCGCTGGTGCGGCAGTTTCTTTATGGGCGGCGATACTTCCGCGAGAAACTGGGCTACCAAACCGATGATATGTGGCTCCCCGACGTATTCGGCTACTCGGCGGCTTTACCCCAGATCCTCGCGAAGTTCAACATCAAGTACTTCCTCACGCAAAAAATCAGCTGGAATCAATTTAACAAGTTTCCCCACCACACCTTTTGGTGGAAAGGTATCGATGGCACTCGCGTGTGGACGCACTTCCCTCCGGCCGATACCTACAACGCCAGCGCCGAGCCCAAGGAAGTGATCTACAGCGTTCGAAATTACAAGGACCACGGCCGAAGCGATCAATCGTTGTACGTTTTCGGCTTTGGCGACGGAGGGGGCGGCCCCACCGAACGGCATTTGGAACTCCTTCGGCGAGGGCGAAGCGCGGCTCATTATCCCGAAGTAGCCCAACGCCGCCGAGCCAAAGACTTTTTTCGCGAAGCCAAGATGCGCAGCCGCGACCTTCTGACTTGGAGCGGCGAGCTATATCTGGAGCTGCACCGTGGCACCTACACCAGCCAAGCCGCCATGAAGCGGCAGAACCGCGAAACCGAGTTCTTGCTCCGCGATGCCGAGTGGTTGGCCTGCTTCGACCCGGAATACCCCCGCTCCTACCCCCAGGCTGAATTGGAAGCCGCATGGAAGAAAGTACTCCTGAACCAATTTCACGACATCATTCCGGGCAGCTCGGTACGCGAGGTGTACGAGGATGCCGACCGCGACTACGCGGAGGTGAGGGCGGCCGGCAAGGCCATCATCGAGCGCACCCTACAAAGCCTTGGCGCCCGCATGGAAACCTCCGCGTATCGCCGCCCGGTGGTGCTGTTCCACAACGCGGTCGTCGTTTCTCAAGGGGCGCTTCCGTGGGAAGAGGAGTTCACACCTGCGTCGTTGGTGATCGACGACGAAGCCGTTCCCGTTCAATTGGTGGAGGAATTTGGAGAACGCAAGCTGATCTTCCCAGTGCCATCGGCCGCGCTGGGGGCCGCCGGCCTCGGCGATTTGAGCGACACACCCGCTCCCCAACGAAGGCGCCTCAAAAGCAGCCCCCGCCGCATCGAAAACGACGAACTGATTGTTCGGTTCGATCCGAACGGTAATATCACGGGCATCCAAGCGGAAGGCGGCATCGAGTTTGTCGAACCCGGCAAGCTTGCCAATCTCTTTCAGGTCTTCGAAGATAAGCCGAATTTTTGGAGCGCCTGGGATATCGATGCATTCGCCCTCGAAACCGGAACGGATTTGGTGCGTAGCGAAAGCTTTGAGATTGTCGAGCGCGGACCTGTGCGGGTGGCGGCCGAAGTCGTCAAGCGCATCGGGAACAGCATTCTGAGGCAACGCATCAGCCTTGGGCCAACCCCAGGCATTCGGTTTGATACCGAAGTAGATTGGCACGAGGAAGACCGCCTGCTCAAGGTGGCTTTTCCGGTCAACGTCAATGCCAACCGCGCCACCTACGAGATTCAATTCGGCAACGTGGAGCGGCCCACGCACCGCAATACCAGCTGGGATATGGCCAAGTTCGAGGTCTGCGCCCAAAAATGGATGGACCTCAGCGAGGGAAACCTGGGAATGGCTCTGCTCAACGACGGCAAGTACGGGCACGATTGTGTGGATAACGTAATGCGGTTGACGCTCTTGCGTTCCCCCAAAGCGCCGGACCCGCTTTGCGATATGGGCCAACATCGGTTCACCTACGTATTGCTGCCGCACTTCGGGCCGTTCCACCAGGAGGGCGTGGTGAGCGCGGCTTACGCCCTCAATGCCCCCGTGCGTACAGCCTTCCTTACACCACACGCCGGCGAGGCGGGGCAACTGCCGCCGTTTTTGTTCTGCGATGACCGCAACGTGGTCATTGAAACCGTAAAGAAGGCCGAAGAGGGATCGGACGTCGTGATTCGGCTTTACGAATGCCACAATACGCGCGGAAGGGCCGAACTCCACTGCCTGCGCACGCCCCGATCGGCGGTTCTCTGCGATTTGGAAGAACAGCCGATCGACGAGCTGGAAGTGAACGACGGCATCGTGAGCGTGGAGTACAAGCCGTTTGAAATCATCACGATCCGACTTCGACTTTAAGGGAGTTTGGGCGGCCCTGGTGCCCGCCAGCCCGGTGCTACTGGGCGGGCTTTGCTTTCTGGCCACCCTCGTTTTTTGGAACTCCTTCCGCAGCTACGCGCAATCGGTCGATGATCGGCGGTTTTTGGACGAAATCCAACGCGTCCAGGAAGCGCTGAAGGAAAGGATTCGGCTACACGAGCGAACCCTGTCCGCGCTTGGCGGCTTGTACGAAATCAACCCAAACCTGAGCGAAGCCCAGCACAATCAGTTCTCCGCCGAAATCACCAACATCTCCATCTCGGGCATCTCTCCTTCCCCGCGCCAACCCCAACTGCGCGAAGTGTTCGATAACCGTGAAGGCGACCTGCGCAACCCCGAAATCAACGACCTGTGGCTATTAGGGTACGCCCCCTACTACCGCACGCTGCCGCCGGATTTTCCTATTCGGCCCCCGGGAGTGCGCCCGTTTTACGTGCCCACTTTGCGCTTCTACGCGCCCGACTTGGGAAGAGGCGACCGCCTGCAAGTGGGTTACGATATGGCGTCGAACGTCACCCGCCGCGCCGCCATGGAGGAATCCATCACCTTTGGGCGCACCTCGATCACGGCCCGGGTGATTTTGCAGGGTCCGCAGCTGCCCAACACCTCCGGCATCATCATGTATCACCCCGTATTTCGGCAGGGGATGCCCACAAAGACCGAGGCGGAGCGAAAGGCGGCCATTCAAGGCTTTACCTACGCTCCTTTCCGGGTGACCGAGTTTTTCGACCGTGTCCTATCGAGCAGCGCGCGGCAGTACATCAGCATCACCGTAATCGACCTGCTTGACCAAGCCGGAACCGTGCTGTACCAGGCCTCGATCCCCGCCGACGAGCAAGCCCGCACGCGAACGTTCGATACGCAAATCCTCCACCGCAATTGGCGCATCGAGTACCGCGCTTCCGATGCTTTGGAGAGTGTCGATACCGTTCGATTCGCCCCCGCCATCTTGGCCGTCGGTACCGCGTTCAGCTTTTTGCTCGGACTTTTCATACAAGAGCTTGTCCGGCGTTCGCGACAGGTTTCCGAGCAGGCGAATGAGCTTTTGGCGACTTCCGATGCCCTGGAACAAGCCAAGCAAGATTTGGAACGCAAAGTGGCCGACCGAACCCGCGACCTGAAGGCCAGCAACCAAGAATTGGAGGCCTTCGTCTACAGCGTCAGCCACGACCTACGATCCCCGCTGCGCAGCATCGATGGGTTTAGCCAAGCGATTTTGGAAGATGAGGGGGAAAAGATCCAAGCCGATACGGCCGATCACCTTGCGCGCATTCGGGCGGCCGGCAAGCGCATGGATGGGCTCATCAATTCCCTGCTCACCCTATCGCGTATCACCCGGAGCGAAATTACGCCCGTCCCAATCGACCTGAGCGCCATGGTGCGCGAGTGCGCCGACGAAATCGTGAGCGGCATGGCGAACCCGCCTGAGGTGGTGGTCCAGCCCGAATTGGCGTGTAGTGCCGACCCCCGCATGATGCGCATCGTGCTGGATAACCTCCTTGGAAATGCCGTGAAATTTAGCTCTCGCGCCAAGAATCCGCGGGTCGAATTTGGCTACGACCGGGTGCGGGGGGCCTTCTTTGTGAAGGATAACGGCGTGGGGTTCGACGAGCGGTACTACGACAAGCTGTTCAAACCATTCGAGCGGCTGCACAGCGGTCCCGATTTTCCGGGCACGGGCATCGGCCTCGCCACGGTCCAGCGCATCATTGCGCGACATGCCGGAATGATCGAAGCCAAGAGCCAACCGGGCGAAGGCGCCACCTTCTATTTTTCCATTCCCGACTAAGTCTCGGTATTCTCCCGGCCTCTCATGCCGGTCCGCGTTCGCTTTGCGCCCAGCCCCACCGGGCTGCTGCACGTGGGCGCCCTGCGCGACGCCCTGTTCAAGTATCTTTTCGCGCGGCGGCACGGCGGCCAGCTCCTGCTTCGCATCGAAGACACCGACCGCACCCGCTACAACCCCGATTCGGAGGCCGAATTCATCGAGACCCTGCGGTGGGTGGGGATCGACTTTGATGAAGGCCCGCATCTCGGTGGACCGCACGCCCCATACCGCCAAAGCGAGCGCAAAGAAGCCGGCATTTACGCAGAGTGGATCCAGGTCCTGTTAGAAAAGGGGCATGCGTACCTGGCTTTCGAAACCCCCCAAGAATTGGAGGAAATGCGGGAGTTCCAGCAGATCAATAAGCTCCCGACCGGCTACTTCGGCGGGGCGTGGCGCGATGCGACCTCCGAGCAAGTCGCCGCCGCCAAGGCGGAGGGAAAGCCCTTTGTCATCCGGCAGCGCATCCCCCGGGGCGAGAAGGTGGTCATTCAAGACGCCATTCGCGGCCGCATCGAGTGGGAGACCGAAACGCTGGACGACCCCGTGCTCATCAAAGCCGACGGCATGCCGACCTACCACTTTGCCGCCATGGTCGACGATCATCTGATGGGCATCACCCACATCATGCGCGGCGAAGAGTGGATCAGCAGTGCGCCCAAGCACGCCTTGCTATTCGACCAGTTCGGTTGGGAGCGGCCGGTTTTTGTGCACTGCCCCGTCATCGTCGGCACCGACGGGAAAAAGCTCAGCAAGCGCCACGGCGCAACCCGCGTGCTGGATTACATGGCACAGGGCTACACGCCCGATGCGCTGAAGAACTTTATTGCGCTTTTCGGCTGGTCACCGGGCGAGGACCAAGAGATTTTCACTGTTCCCGAACTGATCGCGCGGTTCGATCTAGAAGGTCTCCAGCCAAGCCCCGGCCGATTCGACCTCGAAAAGTTACGCTGGATCAACGGGCACAAGATTCGGGAAATGACCGTGCCGCAGCTACGGGAAACACTCCTGGCGTACATCGGCGAGCCGTACACGCGGACGTATTGGGAAAGCTTCGTTGACGAGAATCCGATGCCCGGCAAGCCGCCGCTCGATGGTCCGGCCGAGTGGGCGCGCCTCGCCCGCATCGCCGAATGGGCCGAGCGGGACCCCGCCTACCTGGACGCCGCCATCGCCCTGGAGCAGGAGCGCGTGCAAACCCTGGCCGATTTTGGCGAGGCGCTGGAGTTTTTCCTGGTCGAGACGCCGACCATGGACGCCAAAGCCCGCGACAAATGGCTGGTGGGCGAGGGGGTGGCGCCGTTCTTTGCCCACTTGCGGGCGAATCTGCCCGATGCCTCGACGGATTTGGCGACGTCCCGCGACCACTACGAATCGGTATTTCGGGCATACGCGGCCGCCCAGGGCCTGGAGAAGCTGGGGCCGCTGGTCCACCCCGCGCGGGTCGCTTTGACGGGCAAAACCTTCGGCCCCGGGCTGTTCGAACTGATGGCGGTCTTAGGCCCGGAGCGAGTCGATCGGCGCTTGGCGGCGGTTATGGGGTGAGATTTCCAGCACTAATCCGGTGCCTTCGGACCAAATTCACGTTCGATCGCTCCAGCGCGAAACTCCATCCCGATGGCCCGGAGTGCAAACATAGCCGACTCATTGTCAGGTTCCTCGAACCACCAATTGATCACCATGCTCGAAGCTTGGGCGTAGCAACCAAGATCCTCATAGGCCAGAGAGGCGTTCGTCAATCGGAAGAACCAGTCCGGATCGGAGGGCTTTGATCGGTAGTAGCGAGTTAGTGCACGCCGCAAAACACTTGTCGGCTCATTGAAATCCGTACTCTTGGGCATTTCAAACGAGGCGGAATCCCGCGATCCGTCCGAAAAGGTAACCAAGATATTGAATTTTGGGTTCGTGGTCGAAAGCAAGTCCCGCGCGCTACTTATATCAAGTTGATGGACAATACCCTGAGAGCGCAAAGTACCTGCGCCTCCCAATGAAATTTCACGGGTAGCTTCACCTAAGGCCACCGTCACTTTGCTCGGCTTTACATCGGGTGTAAGAGTTACCGCGCCGAATGTTAAGGGTACTTCGCCAATCAACACAAACGGCTGGCTCTCGGAGTTAAGGGCGAGAAGACGATTCGAGAGCGGTCCTCTCTCTCCTTGCGGTCGAGATCCATACACCAGTCCTTTTCGACCGGTTTGTAGCGGTTGAGGCAGTAGTACCGTCGTGGTTCGCAATGCAGGTTTGCGAAGAGATGCTCTCTTAGCGATCGAATAATAGATGACCCAAGCGTTGCCCTGGGGCTGAAGGTCATCACCGGTTTCCAAAACGATTCGCTTTTGCTTCTGGCGGCTTATGTCGACGCGCCGACCATCCGCCTTCTTCAGATAAATAGGATCGGAGCCCCCCATTCGCATCACATGGCCGGAAACGTCTGATGCCGTTTGGCCTCCTTCAGCCGAGAGGGCCAGCGCAATCGCCGATCCGGCAACGAGCAAAGCCAGACCTCCAAGAATTCCCGAATTCAATTTCATCTTCCCTTTTCTGAGAAGCCCCTTAACAACGCTTCCGCAAGACAGGTTCCATCCTAACCATCCTCTAGTGTGCCGACGGTACCTTCGAAAGGGCGTCGCGCACCAGAAAACACGCTAAGAGGAAAGTATCGACGAATCGAGTTACCAGAAACCCTTGCATCTGGGGAATGATCACGCGCGATTTGGCCATCCAATCTATGGAAAACCACACAAAGAACAAGGTGACTGCGACAAGCAGTATCAATTCGACGCCTGTTTCGCCGGCTTTGCTCCAACGTTTTGGCGAAACCGTGGCCGCAATGGCCGAGATCACCCACACCACCACCGCGATCGCGATGCTGAGCAAACTGATCAACAGCATTTCTTTTGGTCCGGATGGCATGGCGTACAGCGGTTCTTGCGTGCGCGTCAAAAAGGCGCATGCGTGGACTAGGCCTCCCGATCCCCGAACTTCCACCTCTTTACCGTCTGGCAAGGCCACCCTCAATTTTTCTTTGCGAGCAGGAACGGCAATCACGTCTTTGATGTGAGGTTGGGTGAGATCGACGATAAAGACCAACTTGCCGCTCATCCGTTCGGCCAACTGCTTCGAAAGCCCAGGATCGGTCCACTCTGTATTATTGAGGTAAATCGCATTTTGGACGAGAGATGGCGCGAATCCGTAATCGATCCAATAACCGGTTTGGCCGTTGATGTCGGCCATCGCCTCAAACAAGCCAAACCCCTTACTGGGTTGAGCCTTCACTTTATCTTCGAGCTCAAAAAAGACGATGAGGCCGTCGGTCACCGATGGGAGGCGCGAACCACTACGCGATTGCATTGGGGCCAAAGGATAGTACGGATACCATTCGGTATCCGAAAGTTCGCTGCTCAGCAGCGAGTTATCGTGGCGATTCCCCGGGGATGTTTTCTGCCTCACTCTCACTACGTCCTGCATCAGGTCGCCGACCAGAAACACCGGGCTGGTTTCCGCGAGGTCGTCCATAGTCGCGTGAAATCGGGCAAAGGCATCTTTGAACCCGGCATGCACGCCCGGCTTCAATGCCCCCTTAGCCGGGTCCCACAGCGCGCGGGGAGCCGTCGTCTGCCAGTCGACGAAGATGGCCCGCGGCTTTTGCAGTCCGACGGCCCGAAGTAGTTCGATTAAGGATTCCAACTGCAGCTGAAAGTCGACTTGGCTTTGGCTTGGCAACACCTCCTCGTCGGGCCCTATTTCACCGAGGGTGATGGAGATGTCCTCGCGATGCCCGATCGCCGAACTTAAGTCGATAAGGGTAAGCAGCCGAGTGTCCCGCTCGTCGTCTCCCAATCGCTTTTGAACTTCGGCCATGATGGTCCGGTTCGCGGCTTGGAGCAAGGGCACATCCTTCAACCACAGGCCAGTTAGGATGCCAACCATCAGCGCGACGGCGAGCGAACCTAGGCGCTCGCGTCGATCGCGGATCAGATTCTCTCGCAATCTGGTCAGGAAGCCGTTTCTGTTCCGGGGAACCTCTATCGCAGACCACCGTCCATTAGCTGTTTCTCAATCTCCCGAATCTTTTCGGCAAGAAACCCCGCCCGCCGCAAGTCCCCCGTTTGCCGGTAACCTGATTCTGCCAAGCGTAAATGTTCCATCGCCGTTTGGAGATTGCGGTTGCGGTTGGATAGCTTGGAAAGGGCAACGAAAGCAAAACCCAAGTTGTTCTGGGTCATCGCCCAAGCGGCGGGGGACGCCTCGCGCGTGTACACCTCCAGCGCGGAGCGGTAAGCCGCCACCGCCGCCGCCAACTGCTTCGGATCCCCCTCCCGCTCACCGAGAG
>Ga0224722_1002301_pt1 | contig 10205 bp, 8 predicted proteins | sample Balambano_FR1_Me_FD_161646 | JGI IMG/M metagenome (GOLD analysis project Ga0224722, IMG submission 161646) | Freshwater sediment microbial communities from Lake Towuti, South Sulawesi, Indonesia - Balambano_FR1_MetaG | ecosystem: Environmental > Aquatic > Freshwater > Lake > Sediment | place...
GGTGCAGGGGCAGGAGTGGGGGCAGGAGCAGGGGCTTCCACCTTCACGGGTGCGGGAGGCGGTGTACTCTCTTCCACCTTGCTTTCTTCTGCTTTTTCGTTTTCCTGCTTACCAAAAATAGAACCAAATCGCATTTTTTTCTCCATCCATAGGGTTCGCTTCGGGATATTCCGAAGTGGCACGGGAAATTATTCTGTATCTTAGGGCTATAGCAGGAATCGTTCCAAACGACACCCGTTTCCATCGAATTGGGAAAAAACGCAAAATCTGTCTGCGTCGCCCTACCTCACTTCGATTATGGGAGTTTTCCCTTCTCTTGTTCAGGTATAGTCGGAAGAAATCCTCCGAAAATTTACGGGGAAATTCCCCAATGGAAGTAACGGGAAATCACTAAGCACACGGAAGCAGGAGGAACGAAGAAAAGTCGTCTAACGAGCCGCAGTAGCAGTATTGGGGAAATGGCTCCGAGAAGCGATATTGGGAATGGTTTGCGGAACTTTGGGTGGTTACGCGGCGTATCCGGGTGTGGTATAATCACAAAGCACTCTTTCCCGCAAAGTGAGGTAGGACGTGAACGCGACCATTTCTGAACCACGGAACACTCCGGTTCCGGCATCTCTGCTTCCGACACAAACGAAGCCTGTACTGCAACCGTCTCCCATTCAATTCGGTAAGTTTCCTGAAGAACTGCGCGAGCGTCTGCGACGATTGCACCCCGAACGGATGCCGATTCATGTGGCGATGATTTGTGATGGGAACGGACGCTGGGCAACCCGCCGAGGAATGCCACGCCCCCTCGGACACCATCAGGGGTATCAGGCGACGCGCCGTGTGGTACGTGCCGCCTCTGACTTAGGTATCCGTGTCCTCACCCTGTATGCCTTCTCCACCGAAAACTGGTCTCGCCCCGAACTCGAGGTGAACGGGCTAATGCGTCTTTTTGAAGAGGGCGCACAACGTGAACTGAACGAACTCCACGCGAACGGGGTGCGAATGCGCTTTTCGGGTCGCTTGCACGAACTGCCGCCCTCCCTCCAAGAGAAATTAGCCATCAACGAAGAGAAGACACAGCATAACTCTGGCATGACGCTTAATGTCTGCTTAAACTATAGTGGACGTGCGGAGATTTTAGATGCCGTGAAGAATTTGGTGGAGAAGGCGCGGCGGCAGGAGATTTGTGGGGAGGATATAACCCCCGAAACCTTCGCTCGTGAACTCTACACCTCTGACCTGCCTGACCCCGACCTGTTAATTCGTACTGCCGGAGAGATGCGTGTCTCAAACTACCTACTTTGGCAGATTGCCTACTCCGAACTGTATGTCACTCCTGCCCTGTGGCCCGATTTTGATGCCTCCCTCCTCGTGGATGCCCTGCTGGACTATCAGGGGCGCACACGACGGTTTGGTGGTGTGGTCAACGAACCGCCGAAGTAGTGGAAGCAACGGTCTGCCGGGGCAGTTGCACCCATTGGTCGCAGAGGCGACGAAAGGTTTGCAGGGTGTCGGTGGGGGGATACGTTGCCAGTATGCCCCGAATCTCTTGCAGAATCTCGCGTGGAGTCTCTCCTGTCGTCGGGGATGTACCATCGGCACGCCTGCCGGAGTTTTCCGCATCGCGCCTATCCAAGTCGGCTTTCTCCCGAATCAGCATCTCCGCGATAGCGAAGTGCGCTGAAAATTGTTGCAGACGGTCTGGATTTTGCCGTAAATTTTCCTCAGAAGCGAGGCGGCGCAAACTTTTCAGGGCGTAGTGTAGCGCAGTCTGCTGGTGACGGTCTGTCTCATTGACTTTTGCCCGATAGTAAAGCAGGACTTCCACGGCTTTCGGATTGGCAGACTCTGCCGCTTGCATGAGGGCGTTTGTCTCTTGGTACGATGGTCGGCGGGCATCGGGATTCGCCCCTCTATCCAGCAATAGGCGCAGTGCTTCGATATTGTTAATACGGCACGCCTCAGAAATCAACGGTGCGCTATCCCGAAAGAGGAAGTTATCTGGGGGCATCCCCGCATCCAAAAAGGCAAGCAGTATTTTACTGTCACGCTCCAGAAGATACCCCCCGATGTCTATCCAATCCGAGCGTGGGTCTGCCCCGTTTTTGAGCAGAAGTTTCACCAACTCCACATCATTTTCATACACCGCCGGAGCCAACAATGTATACCCCCGACTTCCCGATTGTAAAGTGCGCTCTGTCACTTTCACCCCTTTTTGAAGCAGTGCCTTAACAATCGTGAGACGGTCTGGGGGAGGGAATAAGAGGGCTTCGTGTAAAAACGGTTTCCCCTCCGCGCACCCATCAAAGAACACACTGGGTTTGCGCTTGCTACAGACAATACCCCTCGGATTCGCCCCCCAACGGAGCATTTGTAGAACCGCTTGGGTATCCCGTTCGCGAAAAGCCCGTTCCAACTGCTGGTTCCGATAGAGGTCGAAGCCGACAAAGAGAAGAAGCAGAGAGATTCCCAACGGCAGAAGTACCCGATACACGGGGGCAAGCCTATTCCACCAAACCGCCACTTTTGATGTGGGGATAGTTTGTGACAAGGAGTTCGCTTTTGGTGTATGGTACATTTGTAGAAAAGGATACCCGGAATATGCCGCGTGTGGAAAGTAGTATTCTGATTTTAGCACCACGGGAGAGAGTAATCGCTGTGGCGCGGGAGAATGAATCCTTCCCAGAGTTTATGAACGATGTCCAATCCCTTATCGTTCGCGAAAAGTCGGACGATGGGTTGCGCGTGGTTTCGGACTGGGTGGGAATTGTTCCAAAGTTTGGTACTAAAATCGCGTGGACTGAGGAAGATGCCTGGGATTTAGAAGCGGGAACCTGTACGTTCCGCCAACTCACCGGGGACTATGACCAGTTTGAAGGGGTATGGACATTCACGGCGGATGGGGACAATGTGACCCGCTTCGATTCGGTACTGGACTATCGGATTGAGATTCCGTTGGTGGGAGGACTTATCCAAAACATCATCCATAAGACCATGCAGGCGAATGTGGACGCGACATTAAAAGCCATCAAAGACCGTTGTGAACATCCCCTGTAACCGCCAAAGGCGGCGTGGGATTGAGGAGTTAATATCCTCGCGCTATATCTACGACTCCTTCGAGAGGCTCTCCGGCTAAAGAGTGGCGCAGGTTGCGGAGGAATAGGTCAAACTGCCGACGGCGCAACCCGTCTGTCCACCCCGGCGATGTGTGGGGGGTAACGAACACTTGGGGGAGTTCCCAAAGAGGGCTTTCGGGGGGAAGCGGTTCCTTCGCAAAGACATCCAGGCACGCCCCGGCAAGTTTCCCCTCTTGTAACGCAGTGATTAACGCGGCTTCGTCCACCAGTGCGCCGCGTGCCACATTAATAAGCCGTGCCGTGGGTTTCATCTGCGCGAGTTCGTTCGCTCCAATCAGATGTCGGGTTTCGGTAGTCGAAGCGGCGGCAATCACTACCCAATCGCTTTCACGCAGAAGCGTTGCCAAGCCCTCAACCTCGGTGTACACCATGTCCACACCGGGAACAGGTTCCTGACGGCGACGTAGCCCCAGTGTCCGCATTCCAAAAGCCTTGCACCGCTCTGCCACCCCGCGCCCAATCGGACCCAACCCGATAATCCCCACGGTCTGCCCATAGAGTTCTTCCTGCACAACCCATTTCCACATCCTCTGGCGTTCCTGTTCCAACAGGGTGGGGAGACGATGTGCCACGGCAAGCATCCATGCCAGCACAAACTCGCCCATGCAGATACCGAATGCCGGACCCGAATCGGTTAGTATCAAACCGGGGCGATAGTGAAACGCTTCGCGTAGTGCCGGAGTAACCACATGGTCTACCCCGGCACTCGCGGTATGAAGCCAGCGTACCGCTTTCCCCTCCAAAACAAACCGCTCGTACCGCTTCCCGGCAATCCATCGGAGAACCACGTGTGCGGACTCTGCACCGGGCAGGTTTTCCATATCCTCCGCATATGCCCGCAGACTGATGTCAGGAGAGATTACAGCGACCAACGGTACAAGGTCGTCATAAACAACTTCGGGAACCAGAACGAGAAAACTCATAACCACTATACCTTGTCTTGCTCAATGTTTTGGGTGGAAGTGACGATTTGCGAATAGTCCGCAAGACGATGACAAATGCGATGAGCAAACCATAAATATATTCTTGGGACACTGCCCCTAAGCGATAGTTACCTGTATTGTCGGTTGTAAGATGCAGATGCGGGAGAATAGGGGGGCGAGAGTATAGGAAGTAGGATCACAAAAAAATGCATCAAATTGGTTGACAGAAGTTTTCGCTATGTGTTACACTCATCGTGTTGATGCAGTTGGGTTGCATTACAAAGAGCAGTCAAGTTTCACTCTCAGGAGGTATGCTCCGATGACCATCGTCGTCCCATCGTCGTCCCATCGTCGTCCCATCCCACTACTCGCACTTGCTCTCCGTATCCTGTGTCATTGGATGGTAAGTGTCTCTCTGGCATCGTCGGTTTACGCAGGTAGTTATCAACTAAGTGCACCTGCTTACAGTTGTTCCGGGTCTGCCGCCGGAGGAGCCTCCATTAACCCCAACCAAACCACACCGAATGCCATTTATGGAGGCGGTCCCCCGAATAGCTCGCTATCGTTGAGCGGCACAGCAACTATCACAGCGACATGGCAACCCGATGCCCCCGGTGATATACCGCCGAAATCGGTCATTATTCAGGAGTCCGTGAACCCCAGTGGGGGAAACTACCAAAGTATACAGAGTGTGACCGTGACTCGGACAACAGGCTTGGCGAACAATCTGACCACAAGATACCGCGTGATAAACAACCCCGGTAACACCTTTTCGATTAACTCTCCGTCTGTGTCTGTCACCGTCACCAACAACGGCTTTGGGGGAATGACTTGTCGTTTTGATTACAGCGCGACGGTTTCCAATGTTACCGTCAACCTGTTTGGTTCCACCAATGATGGAGGCACTATCAAGGCTCTGGCGGGTCAACTTCTGACGGCACAACTGACGACCTCGTTGCCTCAGAAAACCGGAAGCCATTCGTGGACAATATCGGGAGACATCTTCAAGAACTGGCATAACGGTGTCTTCACTCCCTTTCCGAGTTCCGACCTAACCTTGGGACAACCCAGTTTCTACGGTCTCAAAGCAACCACCATTGTTGCGACCAGCACGGCAAAAGTTCTTGTCCCAGCGAACGCTGACCCTATCAATGGGGAATTGACCGTGACGGGTGAGTCTAAACCATGTGCCGTCCAGAAAGCAACAGTAGTTGATTGGGACATCCAAGATGGGCGAGTTGTTTTTTCGTCGGATAGTTTCATTTTGGGCAACTATGGCTCTGTTGAACGCGGTCAGGACTGGGAAGCAGAAGTATCATTACCTGCCCCATTCACAGGAACAGGGGGGCAATTTTGCTTTTGTCAACTTGTCACCACCACTCTGTATGCCTACACTATCGAAGACCCACCCACTAATAGATACGTACCGACATACAATGGTGTTGCTATACCCATCGGTGTTGAAGCTTTAGACAATAGTTTTCCATATGCTAGCCAATACTACTCCATCGGAACAAAAGCAGATGACATAGGAGATTCTCCCTCTCAGTTAGTGCCCTTAGTTATCAATGCTGCCCCCGTCTCACGAGTTGTCCGTGACGATGCTTTCCGAACTTGGTTAATGTATCGTCCCCCTTCCGTGGCGGGGCAAAATACCACATGGATACCTTTGGAGATATACAATTGGGGATGGGGGTGTGAAGCAACACGAAATGGTCCCTATGTGAGCATAGTGCGTCCACTACCGCTACCTGCAATCCCAACAAGAAATGCTAAGGGGCTTATGGATGTCCACCCCACATGGACACAAGTCATAAGCAATTCCAACGGTTGGGTAGGGCAGTAGAACTGCTCATTAGGACTACAAATCAGGAAAGGAACAGTAATGAAAATCACCAGCGATTGGGCAGGTATCTCTTTGATGCTTTTGATACTCTCCCCCGGCATCTCTCTGGCACAACAAACCCCAGAAAACGCCGTGACAGTTATCAGTACGCCAGAAGCAAACATTGGCAGAACAGAGGAAGAGATTGCGAAAATCAAGGCAATCAGAGCAAGTGCTGAAAAAGCGAAGGAGCAGGGACAGGCGTATCTGAAGGCAGGGAAGTACCAAGAAGCGGTTGTTGCCTTTCAAGAGAGCCTTGCGCTCGTACACACTTCTTCACGCCCTTACTTGGGACTGATAGAGGCGTATAGGGAACTCAAGCAGTTTGATAAAGCCATTGAGACCTACCGTAAACTACTCTACCCGTGGGAAGGGAAAAACTTTGCCAGCCATGAAAACAATCCGTATGTCCTACTCCCCTTTGCTCAACTCCTGAACCAGCGCAACAAATGGGCAGAAGCGGTCAGTGTCTACAACCATGCGCTGAACTTCTTAGACGAAAAGAGTGAGAGACGGGCGTTAAGCACGTACAATCTCCCCGTCTGGCAAGCGTTTTCCCCCACGATGCCGGAAAAACGACGTTTTGAGGCGGCAGTAAGGGTCGCTCAGGCACTCGTCCACTGCCGTCGAGGGGAGGAGGAGCAGGCTTTGTCGGAGTTGCAACGTGCCTTGGAACTGCAACCACGTGATGCCTACGCTCATTACTATATAGCTCGGTTATTGAAACATAAGGTTGGTAGTGATGCCATGTTGCGGCACTTTGCGTTGGCGGAACGTTACGGGGATGCTGCTGTGCGTCAGGCAGTGAGTGAAGCCATTGCCCTACTCCACTATATGTATCAAGAACAGTATCCCGAAGTCAAGCGTACTGCACGGTTAGACCCGTAGCAAGAGTGTCCGATCCCCTCCCCGTGTGTCATCAGGTACGAGGAGGGGATAGTCTCCATAAGTGTTAGCTCTCTTGCGCTTGTAGGAACTCACGGAGTTTTTGGGCGTACTGGGGAAAGGCGATTTCGGGGTCGGGGATGTTCGGTTTCCAGCGTTTTTCCCACTCCAACGAAATCGGTCCGGTGTAGCCATCGCGGAGGGCTAACTCTAGCATTGGGAAAACAGGAATGTCACCGTCCCCCAAGAGTGTGTAGGTTCCCTCCTTGCCGTCCTTGACATGAAGATGTCGCACGGATGACTTCATGTAGTGCCATGTCTCTTGGTAGGGTTCTCCCTGCCGATACGGGTGGTGCAAATCCCAGAGCGAAAACACCGCCGGGTGGTTTGCCGCTTCCAGCAAATCGGCGACCTGCGCCCCTGTGGAAAAGGCATCGTGAGTTTCCAACACTAATGTTATCCCTGACGATTGTGCGATGTCCCCGAAGCGGCGCAGAGTGTTCGCGGCATACTTCAGTGCCTCCGCATGGGAAATATCGTCGCGCAGGTTTCCCCCAAAGATACGCACTACCGAGCAGTTGAGGTCGTGGGCTAACTCGACATGGCTTTGCAGATGGTCATCGTTCTCCTTAGCAATAGTTGCCGAAGAAGAGACACAGCAAATATGTACCCCAGCATCCTGAAAGCGGCGTAGCGTCATATGCCGATTGGCAATTGTAAACGGTTCGGCTTGGGGCAAGTCCATCTCGCTCCGATAGCCTCGCAGTTCCACCGCTTGATACCCATACGCCTCTGTGGCGCGAAGAATCTGGTCTAAATCCCATTCGGGACAACCCAATGTCGAAAATGCCAGTGCGTTCATCGGCTTTTACGTATCCTTTCCATCTTTGGAATCGTTCCCCGGTACATCGGAGGGGAGAGGAGGTGGTTCTAGCTGAAAATGTGCGGGAATCAGGTCTGCCGGGAAAGTGGTATCATCCCACTCCCAAACCTTTCCCCCTTCAATCGCCGCCCGATGGGTTTGGAGGAATGTCAGCCACTTTGTCTTAAGTTGTTTTCCTAATGTGGGCGACTCTCCCTTTTGGTTGTAGGTACTGCCACCATGCGAGCGAACACTGCTTAGGGCATACAAAGCCTCATACATCATGCCCTTGCGGTCTAACATTCCTGCCCATGTCGTGAGATAGAGATAACGCCCTCCTAACTCCAACAATGATTTGCCTGCCGCCGCACGCTCCCAACGACTATCCGATGTCGTCAGAATCTTTTGCAGTTGGGGGCGCAGGTTCCAGTCCTGTACCTTGCCTGCCGCCGCACACGCATAGACACGTACCAAGCGGGATTTATCCTCCAAAAGGCTGGGAAGTACCTTGCGTGCCGCCTTTAGCACCCCATCCTTTGACTCGGCAAGACGGCGTTGCTCTGCCTTCAAACGTGACGAGGGGAACCGCTCTGGTAGCGTGTCCAGTGCCAGAGCGCGGACAGTAGCCACGGGATGCTTGAGCAAGGGGACTACTTTTGCCTGCTCCGTAGCGGTAAGACTTTCCCATCCTTTGTAAGAAATCCATCGAAGGTATGCCGCACACTCGCCAGGGGCTTTGCTCGCCGGAGACTTTGGGGGAACCGCACTACGTCGGTATAACTGGTCTACTGTCCGAAGAAGGTCGGAGCGTACCGAGGGCGGTTGAGGGTAGGTATCCTCAAACTTTTGCATCTCCCGGTTTAAGGCACGAATTAGCTGCCCTAAGTCCTCCCAAGTCCCGGTGCGCTCCAGCATCTCTGCCCCGGCACGGACTAGTTCTGGGCGTGAGGAGGTCAAAAGCACTGCCGCTCGCACCCGTATCGGCAGGGCAATACTCTCCCGCCAACTACGTTTCACCAAGTATTCCCGTTGCGGGTCATACTCCCCGTTTGTCCCGATTCGGTCACGCTCCACGAGGGGCAGACGAGCATTAAGAGCGGTGCAGGCGGCAGAAGCCACCGTTGGTTGAACACTTGCAGAGAGGTCTAAAAGAACCAGAGTTGCTTCCGGGGTGGGGATATTGCCAATCGCTACTGCCGCTTGTGCATCGTTCTTCTCTCGCGCACGGTCTGAGAGAAGTGTGAGATAGATAGGAGCGGTCAGACTGGAATAGTCCGGTTTTCGACCTCCTTCCCCGCCCACAAGCGGATTGCTGGCAAACTGAGTAACTAAAGTACGTGCCTGTTCCGGGGTGGGTTCAACAAGAGTTAGAGTAAACTCGGCTTCGGGTAGGGGACGCTCCGTGTTGGCTTCCCAGCCAAAATCGTGAGTGGCACGGATAGTATAGGTTCCCGGCTTATCCAATCGGCAGTAGCGCAGGAGGGGAATTTCCCACTCTTGGATACCTCCCGGAGCCAGTTCGGGTGTGGTGATAATGCCTCCCAGGGAGGAGGAAAACGGAGTAGGGTCAGGAACCGTATTGCCTTCTGCATCTTTGGCAGTAACACGAAAACGCAGATGACGTGGTGTGCCGCGATAATCCCCGCCAAACGAGAAGGTAAACGGGGTTGCCCCAGTATTCTCAAGGCGAAATGTGAGCGTGATTCGTTCTCCCCAAAGATAGTTCGTCTTATCAGCAGTCAGAGCGACAGTTGCTCCGGCGGGAACGGTTCCCAGCAAAGCGTTCTTGACTGGGGTAGGGGCGGGGAGAGTTTCTTGGGCGTAGACGGCACGGAACAAGAAGCACGCCCACAGGAAGCCCCCCAGAATTCCTCCCCAACGCTTCAAGTTATCTCTGCGAACTGCCTGAGCCACTCGAATTTTATACCTCGTTTTAGAATCCCTTCTGTTGTATCAGGTTCGGTAAAGCCCTCGCCAATGCAAAACGACACCCCTCGGCAATTGCATCATGGGTCATGGGGCGAATCAGTGTAGGGGCGAATCAGTGTAGGGGCGAATCGGTGTAGGGGCGAATCGGTGTAGGGGCGAACCCCCGTGTTCGCCCAATTCCCCGTGTTCGCCCTACACGGAATATGGGGACGAGAGGGTGTTTGGGGCAGAAGGGGCAGAGTGGGGTAAAATAGGTGCATGGGAACTGCACTTTGGGAACCGGGACAGGTACTGACACTTCGCGATGTGAGTTGGCGAACGTATGAGTCGCTTCTCCAAGACTATGCCGGGTTTAGCGGAGTGCGCCTCACCTATGACCGGGGATTATTAGAGATTATGACTCCAGGACCTGACCATGAATATACCAACCTGACATTTGAACATTTCGTTTCAGAAGTAGCTACTGAGCAGGAGCGGGATATATCCTCGTATGGTTCGACCACATTCCGGCGTGAAGACTTGGAGCGTGGTTTTGAACCCGATTCGTGCTTTTATATTGAACACGCCGAGACAATGCGAGGACGCACAGAGAT